>Ga0100403_1000386_pt1 | contig 43021 bp, 39 predicted proteins | sample CryGeymet201501t_FD_83663 | JGI IMG/M metagenome (GOLD analysis project Ga0100403, IMG submission 83663) | Groundwater microbial communities from Crystal Geyser aquifers in Utah, USA - Crystal Geyser metaG 2015-01t | ecosystem: Environmental > Aquatic > Deep subsurface > Groundwater | place...
CACAAGTTGCTCATGATATTCGCTCGCCCATTGGCGCTCTTGTTTCAATTGAGAAAAACCAATCACAATCACTTCCCGTCACGACTCGGCGACTGCTCCAAGCTAGCATTCGCCGAATTCGGGAGATTTCTGAAGATTTGATTGTTAAATACCAAACGCCCTATGATCCGAAAAGCAATCAAAGCGATCGAACAAACACATCCCAACTATTTTCGCTCCTAACTGCGACATACGAAGTATTTTCAGAGAAGAACACAAACAACACCGAAGTTCATCTAGACTTCAGCTTTGACTCAAACGTTTGCACTGTAGCCCTAGAAGGAAACAAGTCCTTCTTTCAACGAGCCCTCTCAAACTTAATCAACAATGCATTTGATGCCACAAACGACCTACCCCAAGAGAGAAAAAAGGTTTTTGTCAGACTTGATCTGATCGACAAAACTCAATGCACTCTTAGCATCCATGACAACGGCCGAGGAATGCCCAAAAAGATTCTAAGAAGACTGGGTTTAGAGCAAATCACCTATGGAAAAGAAAGCTTAGAGAATTCGGGAATGGGGCTCGGAGCCAAACAAGCGCATCAAGCCATTGAAGCAATGAAAGGGCAGATCGAATTTCAATCTGAATTGAACAAATACACAGAAGTAAAAATAACCCTGCCTATCGCCAAGTCTAAATTTCCTTATTCAACAGCCATTAAAACACATGCAAAAATAAAGACCATTTATTGCGCGGATGACGAGTTAGAAATTCACCGCAGCATGCGATCTCGAATAGAAAACATTTACAAAGACTCGCTTAACGCTAATGAACTTGTCTTGGATCATAGCTTTACAGCTCAACAGATTAAAATCAAAGCTATGTCTGAGGAAAGCAAAGCAAACGCCTTCTACTTAATCGACAATAATTTCCGTTCTTGCCCAGAAAGAGGCATTGACGTGATAAGAAATGCAAAAATATCAAAACAAGCACTTCTTGTTACCGATCAGTTCGACGATCCATCTTTAATTGCCGAAGCTCTCAAGAACGACATCTTCATTCTTCCAAAGCCACTGATCGAGCATCTAAGCTGCTGAATAAAATAGACGAAATATATTCTCACGAAAAAGCGATGTAGAGCATTTCGGCTGCGATAGCGAAGTTTTTCACGAAGTTCTGTAGCTCTAAGAGCCGATCTTCCTTATCAGACTCATCCCAAAAGCGGTGTAGTAAAAACGCTGCAAGCAGCACAAAAAAAGCTAAACCTATGGCTCCAACAAAACGAGTCATAGCGAACTGTAAAAAGACGCCCCCAACAACCAAAGCTATTCCGCTGGTGACCACAGAAAATCGGGGAGAAAACAGATGCCTTTTGTGAGCATACTCAATCAGCACTTTGGAGTTATACAAATGATTAAAGCCACTTAAAACAAAGAATAAAGTTAGAAATATTAATAATCCGGCTTTGATCACAACTATAATTTAATAGAAATTTTGGAAATAAGCTTGGGATCTCTTAAAGAAATTAAGAGATCCCAACTTTAAAAAACTATTGAACGAGGGCAGCAACGTCGGAACGTTCGCTTACTAGCTCAGCTTCGGTGGCTTTCACCTTGCTAGATAAAAAATCATTGTGTTCAACACCTTGAACAATTTCCCAGGCTTTTCCATTCGAGCGAATTGGAAAACTAAAGAGCAAGTCCTTTTTAATTCCGTAATCACCCTTTGAAAGCGTCGCTACAGAAAAGAAATCTCCTTCAGCGGTAGGGTTCGTCAAGTTTCTGACAGTGTCCACAACAGCGTTGGCAGCAGACGCCACCGAAGAAGCGCCTCTTGCTTTAATAATGGCAGCTCCACGTTTTTGAACGGTTTCAAAAAACGCACCCTTTAACCAAGCTTCATCAGCGATGGTGTCGGTTAGCCTTTTATTTCCGATCATCGCATTCGCAAAGTCGGGCACCATAGAAGAGGAATGATTTCCCCAAATGGCTAGCTTTTTAACTTCTGAAACAGGAACCCCGGCCTTTTGCGCAATCTGCGTGTGAGCACGGTTTTGATCCAACATGGTCATGGCAAAAATGTTATTGTCTTTAATTCCGCCTTTTGCAGCCTTATGACAAATCCAGGCATTGGTGTTGCAAGGGTTTCCAACAACAAGAACCTTCACATCATCTTTGGCGTTGTCCGCGATGGCCTTACCTTGTTTGATGAAAATTCCGCCGTTGATCTTTAGAAGGTCGGCTCGCTCCATTCCATCTTTTCTGGGAACACTCCCAACAAGAAGAGCCCAATCAACATCCTTGAATGCAACGTTCAAATCAGCCGTCATCGTAACGGAGTTCAAAAGTGGGAAAGCACAGTCGTCTAATTCCATCTTAACGCCTTCAAGCGCAGGCAAAGCCTGCTCGAGCTCAAGTAGATTTAAATCAACTTTTGTATTTGGACCAAACATTTGCCCAGAGGCAATGCGAAACAATAGTGCATAACCAATCTGACCGGCAGCGCCCGTGACAGCAACTCTTACAGTGTTCATCTATTTTATCCCCTTATCCTGCGTTTACGATTTCACTTCCAAAAAAGAAGTGTGCGATTTCTCTAGCAGCAGATTCTGGAGAATCACTCCCGTGAACAGAGTTCTCGCCCAAGCTATCGCCAAAGTCCTTACGGATTGTTCCCGCAGCAGCTTCGGCTGGGTTAGTCGCACCCATAATTTCGCGGTTTCTAGAAACAGCACTTTCGCCCTCTAGAACCATAAGAACAACGGGTCCACTTGTCATAAACTCAACAAGTTCTCCAAAAAAGGGACGTGCTTTGTGTTCAGCATAGAACGCTTCTGTTTTAGCACGGTCTAATGTGAGCATTTTCATAGCCGCAATCTTTAAGCCGTTCTTTTCGAAACGCTCAACGATGGGTCCGATGACATTTTTTTTAACCGCATTGGGTTTGATGATAGAAAAGGTTTTTTCAATAGCCATAATTATAATCTCCTTAATTTACAAAACTGATTTAAGAGTCACACCAATCTCCGCTGGAGTTGGTGATACTTTAATGCCTGCTGCCTCGAGGGCTTTCATTTTAGATTCTGCTGTTCCGGAAGAGCCAGAAATAATGGCGCCGGCATGGCCCATTCTTCTGCCCGGAGGAGCTGTTTGTCCTGCGATAAAGCCTACCACTGGTTTTTTCATATTAGCTTTTACCCATGCTGCGGCCTCTTCTTCAGCAGAACCACCAATCTCACCAATCATAACAACGGATTCAGTTGCAGCATCGTCGTTGAACAGTTTTAGGCTATCAATAAAGTCGGTTCCATTAATAGGGTCTCCGCCAATACCAATGCAAGTGCTTTGGCCGTAGCCTAGCGTCGTTGTTTGGTGAACGGCTTCGTAGGTAAGTGTTCCAGATCTAGAAACAATCCCTACACTGCCTTTTTTGTGAATGTAGCCTGGCATGATGCCAATCTTGGCCTCCTCGGGAGTGATAATCCCAGGGCAGTTTGGACCAATCAAACGGGCTGCCTTAAGGCCCATCTCTGCGCGTTCATCGTTCTTCTTGAGTAAAAATTCTTTTACCTTAAGCATATCCAAAACTGGAATGCCTTCTGTAATTGCGACCACAAGCTCTATACCCGCATCCAAAGCTTCCATGATGGCATCCGCCGCAAAGAACGGAGGAACAAACACCATGCTCACATTGGCGCCTTCTTTTTTAACGGCCTCGTAACAAGAGTCCCACACGTGAAACCCATCCACCTGAGTGCCACCACGACCGGGAGTAACCCCACCGACCAACTTTGTTGAAGCGTATTCTCGACACTGTTGAGAATGAAACAATCCTGTCTTACCGGTGATTCCTTGTGTGATGATTATTGAATCTTTATTTACTAAAACTGACATCGCTTAAGCTCCAATCGCCTTTACAATTTTTTGAGCACCATCGGCCATACTGTCGGCTGCAATAAGAGCCAAACCACTGTCTTTTAAAATCTGCTTGCCTAGCTCGACATTGGTTCCTTCAAGACGAACAACAAGAGGAACTTTCACGTCCACCTCCTTAGCCGCTTGGACGACACCGTTTGCAATCACATCACACCTCATGATGCCGCCGAAAATGTTCACAAACAGACCTTTTACTTTAGGATCTTTTAAAATGATTTTAAAAGCCTCGCGGACCTTTTCCGTAGTAGCCCCACCCCCAACATCAAGAAAGTTAGCAGGAGCCCCGCCATAGTGCTTAATGATATCCATAGTCGCCATAGCCAAACCAGCACCATTGACCATACAGCCAATGTTTCCATCCAAAGCGATGAAGTTTAAATCAAACTTAGAAGCTTCTAACTCAGACGGATCTTCTTCTGTCTCGTCTCGAAGCTCTAAAATGTCGGGGTGACGAGCCAATGCGTTTGAGTCAAAGTTAATCTTGCAATCCAATGGCATAATCTGCTCGGAAGCACCTTCACCAACAATGCAAAGTGGGTTGATCTCTAAAATAGAACAATCCTTCTCCCAAAACATTTTGTAGATACCAGTCACAAATTTATCCAATTGCTTACGCAAGCCGGCTTTATCGGCCTCGCCTTTAGGCAACTCAAAGAAATCTGCCAAGCGACGAGAATTGAAAGCATTCCAACCGGTCATAGGATCGATCGGTTGAGTTAAAATCTTTTCTGGCTGCTTTTCGGCAAGCTCTTCAATGTCCATCCCACCTTCGGCGGACGCCAAAAGAGAAACACATTTTTTGGCACGATCTAAGACCAAAGATAAATAGAGCTCTCTTTTAGGAGGATTCGCCGCTTCAATCCAAAGTCTACGGACTTCTTGTCCGTCGGGCCCTGTTTGGTGAGTTTTCAAAACCGCACCGAGAATGTTTCCGGCGTGAAGCTTTACTTCGTCCATGTTCTTGGCAATTTTCACCCCACCGGCTTTACCTCGACCACCGGCATGGATTTGAGCCTTAACAACAAAGACCTTACAACCCGTAGCTTCTAACTTTTTTGCAGCTTGAACAGCTTCATCGACCGAATAAGCGACAAAACCTGCGGGAACCGCAACTCCTGATTTAGCGAGCAACTCTTTAGCTTGATGTTCATGAATTTTCATATGCGGGCAACTCTACCATGGGGAGTCTAGGCAGACACAGACAGAATTGGCGTCTGACGCTTTGCAATATTTGTGGAAGTCGAGAAGATCCCGGAAGTCCCAGCTTTGCACTATGATGAATTCATGGCCAACCGCTATTACACCTTTATGATGGTGCCCGAAAAAGGGGAAAAAGTTCGCAAAATAACGATTCCCGCCTGGACGATGAGAATTGTGAGCACGGGAGCTGCCATCCTCATACTAATTGGCCTATTCGTGTTCTTTGATTACATCCACGTGATGAGTCAAGTGGCCGAGAACAAGAAGCTGAAAGTAGAAAATCACCTCATCCGCCGTGAAATCGTCAACGTCCAAAACCGAGTCGAGGCCCTCGATAAAAGTGTCGCCCGCCTAAAATCATTTGCTCAGAAACTCCGTGTGATCAGTGAACTTGACCGCCCAGGGCTTCCCTCCATTCTTGAAAAAGACAATCCCCCCAAACAAGGGGATGACCTTTACGAAGAGGAATCTCCCATTCAGGACTCCGAGACCAAAGACAGCGAAAGCTCAGAGAACTCCACTCCTCCGCCAGCCCGTGGAACACGGAAACGCTTTGCCCTTCAAAACGATCAAGAACTGGGAATCATCGAAGACCTTAGCCAACGCTTGGCCAATGACGACATGGTGATCGTTATGAATGAACTTTATGACGCATCCTCAGAGCTTGAAGATGTGGCCATCAAAGAAGAAAGAAATTACGCCTTCCTCTTAGAATATTTCCAAGACCAAGTCGTCCGCCTGCGATTTACTCCCAGCATAATCCCCGCAATCGGGCGCTTTTCAAGCCCCTTCGGCATTCGAGTCAATCCGTTTGCAGGTTCTCGGACCTTCCACAACGGAATAGACATCGCCAATCTTTGGGGAACTCCGGTTTATGCAACCGCTGACGGAACAGTCACGGTCGCCGGTGTCGCTGGAGCACTTGGACAAACCGTAAGAATTGAGCACGGCTACAATGTAGTGACAAAATTTGGACACCTATCCAAACTGTTCGTTAAAGTTGGACAAAAGGTGAAGCGGGGTGACAAGATTGCTGCAATGGGTAGCACAGGGCGCTCCACGGGACCCCACTTACACTATCAAGTCGAAGTTAAAAAAAGGCCTGTGAATCCAAGACTTTTCTTTCTTGAAGAAAGCTTCTAAACTTAGTCTATGACTAAGTTTAAAGCTCTAACTCTCGTATTTGTCGCGATAACCAGTTTTTCTTTCACGGCGCTTGCACAAGAAAAGAAAGAAGAAACCGTCACTAAAACTCGCCCCAACACGGTGGAGTTCAGTGCGGACAATGTTTGGAATGTTGATATCTTCGAACAAGAAGATCACAAAGTTCTGGTCATTCAAGATCGAAAATACAACAAAGCCAAGCGGCTTGAACTAGGATTGGAGGCCGGAACCTTTGCGGCCAGCCCCTTTTACAGCTCTTATTCTTATGGTGGTCGAGTTGCCTACCACTTAACAGAATATCTCGGCATTGAATCTTTTTTCAACGCCTCTAGTAGCTCACTAAACAAGCACGGAAAACAAATTAGTGATTTCTTAAGCTCAAGAAGCTTTTCTTCAACCAAGGAGTTTAGAGAACCTAAATGGTATACAGGGGTCGGAGTTATTTGGAGCCCCATTTACGGTAAATTTGCTTTTTTTCGAAGCAACATCATTCACTATGACTTTCATGGCGTTGCTGGCCTTTCAGCCGTCAAAACAAACTCCAACGTGCTCGCAGCCAACGGAGGTTCAGATCAAACTTCACTAGGAACTCTTTTTTCTCTGGGGATGAGAGTTTTTCTAAACAAGAATTGGGTGTGGCGCTTTGATGCTAGACAAGCCATTTATCGCGTTAACTTTGCCCCGACTTCTACTGGAGGAAATGCTGAGAAAGTGACCTTGATTAATTATCAATTCACAACTGGCTTCTCATACATGTTTAACCTTGGAGGCTTCTAATGCGTAACAGCTTTAAGGTAGCGCTTGGCTTTGCCTTCGCGCTTTCTCTAACACCAACATCACAAGCGAAGATTACGCTGCCAGTAGATAATTCTGCAGAGCAGTTTGAAATTCCTCGCTCACAAATCAGAAACTATATCCAAAGAGGAACAATAGAAGAAAACCTTAAGCCTATTCGACAGGTTAGACCTCAAGCCCTTGGCGACGAAGAATTACTCTCGATTCCCTCTAAATACTTGCCGCCTGATCTGAGAATCAAGCAGAATGAAATCAGACGCAACCAAGCTCAAACCCAAAAAGGCGCCCCCAAGAAAGCTGGCAAAGTTAAAAGCAGTGAATTTGTTACCATCGGCAAACAAGGTGGCAGTGGAACTAAAAAACTTAAGCTAGAAGAAACAATTTGGGCAGCCGACGGCAAAGGCCAATCCAATGCTGTGCTCTTGCCTCAAAGAAGATTGCCTAGCGTTGAAGTTTTAGAGTTCGAAAAAGTCGAAGCTGGAAAAAAAGTTGTTGTAGAACTTGACCCAGGTGAACGAAGAGAAATTCTAGCCTTGTTCAAAAACGGAAACAGCACCGACAAAGAGAAACTTCCATTGATGGATGCTTTTCATGCTTACAATGAAAAGGATTACGCCAGCTCTACCACGCTGGCCTTTGGAGTGTTGAGCAATAAGAAGCTTTCTAATTCTCATGAAACAGCTCGATATCTTCTCGCTCATAGTCTTTTTCAAGCAGGCTTCTACGCCTCGGCACTGACTCAACTTATCCCACTTGTGACTTCTAAACTAAGAAGATCTGCGTTGGGCATGTCGGCAAAAGCGATTGAAAAAACTCGTGACGATGCAGCTGCGAACCAAATCCTCTCTAAAGTTTCTTTGGCTCAAATACCTAAAGCTTTTCAAGGAACCTATGCGTTTCACCTAGGAAGAGTCTTATTACAAACAGGCGCTGGGAAAGCAGCACTTACAGCCTTTGAAAAGGTTGGAGAAAACAACCCTCGGCACGCCGAAGCGCAATACTTTAGCGGGGTCATCGTCGCCTCAGAAATCAGCCCGCAAACAAGCACAGAAGAATGGAGTCGCGAAGGATCGAGAGTGTTTCAAGCCAGAGCATTTTTTGAAGAGTCCCATAGAAGAGCACAAAACTCGGGAGCAAAGGATCTTCAAGCGCTTTCACACCTAGCTCTTGGTCGACTCGCCTATCAACTAAAGCAGTTTAACCAAGCCGTGTATCACTATGGAGAAATTCCCAACACCTCTCCCTTTGCAAAAGAAGCGGGCTTTGAAACAGCCTGGGCTCTATACCGATTGGGCGAGTTTAACCGCGCACTGGGACGACTTCATCCAATGGGAAGCCCTTATTTTGAAGCTCGAGACTTGGCTGAACTTTGGATTTTGAGGAGTTTGAATTATCTGAAATTATGTCGCTTTGACGAAGCCAACACTGCCGCCAATACGTTTAGGGCGACCGCAAACAAGGTTGTTCCCGAAATTGATCAAGCTGTGAAGGTTCTCTCAAGCGCAAAAAAACTCGAGCAGGTTTCGGAATTTGAAACACTCGAAATGAGCGACTGGATAAAGACGGCCTTGTTTCAAGATCCAGTGATCATCAAGGACAAGACAAACGAGAATCTACTTCGCAAAGAAGCGGCTGCTTTAGATATCCTGAAAAAGAATCTGATCGTGGAAAACGAAACTCTTCGAGAAGACACGGTCGACACCCTAAAGGCCATTCTCACAAAGAAACAAGCCGCCATTGGTCGGGCCATCAAACCCTACTTGGTTGAACGACTTCGCGGGGTAGCCTCAGATTATCGCGGTCAAATGGGTAAACTAGACTTCTTGAAATTTGAAATTTACTCACAAGCCACAAAATTCCCCGACGCGCTTAAGCGCCCCCAAGCCAAGAGGCTCATTGCAGAAGCTGAGTTTCTTCCGGGCGTGTTCTTGAAAGGAAACGAAATCCTTTGGCGCTTTAACGGCGAATACTGGATTGATGAAGTGGCCGGCTATGACTACTTTATTCCGACCGAATGTAGCCTAGAAAAAAAGCTTTAATTGCGTAAACAAAAAAGGCCCCGCTCCAGTTTGCTTGGAGCGGGGCCTTTTTTTGTTTTAAGTTAAGTAGCTTCGAGTTTTATCGATCGCCCTCTTGTTCTTCTTTCTTGAATTCAATATCTTGCTCAACCCATGCTTGAAGCAGAATTCCCTCAGGGCTAGCCAATGCGTCTTGGATCTCTACGTCGGTAGTCGTCTCAGAAACAACAAGCTCCTTAGTTAGAACCACTTGATATAAGTGACCTTTGCCAGTAACTGCACCGTCTTTAACTTCTGCCGCAACAAAACTAACAAGGAATCCAATTTCAAAATAGGTTCCCTCGTCAGTGGCTTCACCAACAAGTAAAAGAGGTTGTCCGCCAGACTCAACAGTTGTTTCAGATCGAGCTGCAATGTCTTCAGATTGCCTTTTAAGCCCTTCTTCTCCGCCGAGTTGCTCTAGAGCGGCTTCGCTCATAATAGTTTTTAGCGCTTCGAGGTCTTGCGCTAAAAATGCTTTGTAAGCAGAGCCAAGAACAACGCTAGCATTTTTTTGAAGGGCATTAACCACTTCAGGCTTAGCCTGAACAGCAGCTGAGATCTGCTCGATCAACGCATCTTGATTTGACTCTACTTTAAGAGAACCAATAGCACCAATTGCAGACTTTAACCGAGCGGCAGCGTCGTCTTCTTGGGCGTGACTAAGCCCAACAAAGGAAAGAGTAATAGTTAGGGTGAGGTATTTGAAAAATAGGGTTTTCATCATGAACCCTTGTTAACTGGCAACCGGATGATCAATCAAGCATAAGCTTGGAATGTAAAGAAGGATTAAGGAATGTGGGAAACAAATACTCTCTATAGAGTTTGGATTATTTGTTTTTTGTTTGAATTAGGTAGTCTGGACTCAGACTAAAAAGATTGTGACCAGCTCCGGGTGAGGGTGAGGGGGGAGGAGGGGCAGAGGTTCACCCGAAGCAGGTCACAAAACAACTTCAACATCAGCTTCAACTTCCACTTTTACAACTTCAACTTCAATTCCGCTTCTATACTTAGTAATGCAGTCTCCGTGCCAAGCACTAGGTCTGGATTTTATTAAGTATTTTGGAGGGTGTTTGAGGGGCTTTGGAAGTGCTGACAAAGCTGGCCGCTCAACTGTAAAGCCAGTTGACACTTCTCGAATTTCACTAAAATTCGAAGGCTTAGCGGCTCCGGGAGAAGGAAACGGCCTTGGTGATGGAAAAAGGTAGGCAGGGGTATGGAAAAAGTCGCTAGGCGCTTAAAATACCGGGATGGAATACATAGTTCACAAGAAGAACGCACCAAAGAGCCCGCTTAAAGATCTCTACCACACGCTACTCAAGCGACCCTGGCGAGAGGTTATTAGCCTCTTTGCCTTGGCCTACCTTCTTATCAACTTGGCCTTTGGACTGCTCTTCTGGCTAGGAGACGATGCTTTAAGTCCAGGACCTGCTAGTTTCTGGGACTGCTTCTATTTTAGCGTGCAAACCTTTTCTACCGTTGGCTACGGAACACTTAGCCCCAGTGGCACCTACGCCAACGTCATTAGCACCATCGAAATTTTTACGGGATTATTGAGCATCGCCTTAATCACAGGTTTAGTCTTCGCCAAGTTTTCGATTCCCACAGCAAAAATTCTTTTCACCGACAACCTGCTCCTTACACAAATGGATGGCAAAAGAGTTCTTCTCTTTAGACTAGCCAATGCTCGAAGCAACCAGGTCCTAGGAGCCCAACTAAACCTCAATATGTTTTTTGATGTAAAAACAGCCGAGGGTTCACCCTTTCGGAGAATTGAAACCTTGACCCTACGACGTGCTACAGCTCCCGTCTTTTCTCTGAGCATGACCGGCATTCATTACATTGATGAAAGTAGCCCTTTGGCTGAGCACGTCGATAAGCTGAAAGAAAACAAAGAGAACTTTGAATTTTTAATCTCTATTACGGGCCTAGATGACATTTACGGGCAAACCATTCACGCCATGAAAATGTATTCCGCAACAGAGATTCAATGGGACAAACAATTTGCCGACATTCTGCACATTGAAAGCACCGGAAATCGATACGTGGACTTTGCAAACTTTAACAAGTTTAAATAGAAAGGCGCCTAGCGACTTTTTCCATACCCCCCGCAACCTTTTTCCATTCTGTTTGGAAAAAGGTTGCGGGGGGTATGGAAAAAGTCGCTAGGCGCTTAAAGATTAATATCGAATCATTTTGTCGATGTTCAATCGACCACCAGAGATAATGAAATTAGCTGCAGAAGAAACCTTGTCCACCGTTTTCATGATGGTGTCCTTTACTTCAGCGGGAGTCATACTCGGATATCTAGCCAAGAGTAAAGCAGCTGCGCCTGCAACGTGTGGAGAAGCCATGGATGTTCCATTATAGGAAGCATAACTATGACCAGGCACGGTCGAGAGTATACCTACGCCCGGAGCCATCAAATCTACTGAAGTTCGGCCGTAGTTTGAGAACGAGGCCATGCGATCTCTAGAATCGGACGCCGCCACACTCATCATACTTTCCACATCGTAATTTGCCGGGTAGCTCCCGACAGAATCGTTATTCGCGCTTTCGTTTCCTGCTGCAGCCACCAACACAACTCCTTCAGCTTCGGCTCTTTGAAGCGATTCGTAGAGTGCTTGAGAATAGCCTCCTCCACCCCAACTCATGTTCATAACATTGGCACCGTGCTCAACAGCCCAATCAATTCCGGCAATCGCATCAGCAGTCGAACCAGAACCATCTCGATCCAGAAATTTTATAGGCATGATGCGAACATCCCAGTTGATGCCGGCGATTCCAATTCTATTATCGGTAGAAGCTCCAATCACTCCGGCAACATGAGTTCCGTGAGAGTTATCGTCCATAGGGTCATAGGCTCGTGTGATGGCGTTGTATCCTTTAACGTTTTGTCCACCAACCACGCCAGACCAGATATTGCCCTTTAAATCTTTGTGATTGTAATCCACTCCGGAATCCACAACTGCCACGACGACATCTCGACTTCCGGTTGAAATATTCCACGCATGAGAGGCATAAGCGGAGGCACCGCTTGGATTGTGCATACTCCACTGATTTCCAAGTTGCGGATCATTCGGCAAAACTGCATTCGGATCTTCAGCCGGCGGAAGAGGCGTCGGCTCACTTGGAGGAGTAGGAGCTGGCGCTGGGGCTGGCTCGGGTTCTACTGGAATAGGCAAGAAGGGCGGCGGCGGACCTGGTTTTGGTTTTCTCGAACCAAAGGAGGCGTGATAAATATAGTTTGGCTCCACGTAAGCAACGTCACCATGAGAAGCCAACTCTTTGATTATCTGCTCATCATTCCCGGCAGAGGAACTTTGTTTAACCAAGTAAATCTTTTGCATTGAACTTAGTGCCTTTTTCAGGCTCAAACGCGACTTGCCTAGAAACCCTTTTTGGCCGAAGGAAAAGATCGACGGGCGCTCCTTAAGCTTTACAATGTATTCCCCTTGTCGCTTTCCAACCTTTTTAAAATGCACAGATTGTTGTGCAACGGTTGAATCAAAAGAGAACACAAAAGAGAAAACTAGAGCTACGCGCCAAAATAAATTCATACACCCCCCCGAGTGATTGTTTGCTTGAACTTCTATTTTATGTTTTTCCAACTCAATCAAAGCGTCGGAAATTTGTTCGCCCGTCAGGCAAACGCCTAAACAAACATGATTCTAGAAACCTACGGAGAAATTAAATCTCCTTACAGAACACTGACGCTTCAAATGGCGGCCATTTTCCCAAAACTCTCCTCCCATTGGAAAAACGCCTCATCAACCCTCTTAATAACCATTTTAGTTGAGTAATTTGACAGCTTTACAAAGACTTAACTTCTATAATCTAGCCCTTAACCGATAGAATGAAAGTATGCTTCCCTCAAAGGCTAGATCTGGCGCGACCATCATGTCGGTATTATTGGGTGGAGTTTTTTTAAGTGCAATTGCGTTTTTAATTGCCCGCGAAATAGGCAAAGTCAGCGGTGAACAATCTCGTGTGCAAATTAAGTCGCAACTCGACGGACTCCAACAACACGGAACCTATTACGTGCAACGTGGATTGGCCTTGAGCACCATTCAAGCCCTTATTGCTACAACCCCCATGCAAGCTTGCCTTGAATCAAACGGCAGCGCTTGCACCACAAATACCTTCACCAACTGGACTGCCTTAAACGATCCAAACTCTGGCATTCCCTTAAACGGTAATTTCACCACCAACGGTGGCACATGCCAAAACGCCTCTGGAACTCAAGACTGTCAGTTGCAAAGAAACATCGACTTTAGAATCATTTGCGAAAGCGACACCTCTTGCTCACGCTACGAAGTAAAAATTCGATCCGCTCTCGCCGATCAAATCAGACATGTTCCCATTAAACCTCTGGAACAAACTTATGCATACTCCCTGGCCGCTGCTGGCCTAACTAAATCACTCAAACAAAGCTGTAGTGGCGCCGAAGTTCTCACTGGCTTTAATCAACGAACTGGAGTTCTTTGTGAATCGGCCTCTGGTAGAAGCTCAAACTCTTTACTACCAACCAGTAAAATCGATTGCCCCAACAACGGCTACAACGCAATTTCCGCTGTCCAAGATAAGTCTAGTTGTAACTCGGGAGTCAGCGCGCTTTGGGTGAACACTCGCTTTTATAGCTACGAGCGAAATCCTGCCACTGGCCCTGAATACAGTTGCACCTGCCCCAATGGTGCTGTCGATTGCAACACGCAAGCCGATGCATGCACGAGGTGTGCTGCCAGCCAGAACATGATCGGTGGTAATTGCGTGACTCCTAGTTGGGGCGCATGGTCTGGTTGGTCCGGATGCAACCGAGCCTGCGGTGGCGGAACAAGAACTAGAACACGTAGTTGCCAAAACGCTCGATCGGGCGGCGCTACCTGCGGCGGATCAAATAGACAAACCGCCAATTGTAATACGCAGCCATGCACCCCGCCTTACACCGATATTCTATGCGAAAGCGTAAACTATCAGCCTAACCAATGTCGATCTCCATACCCTGTAAGAGCAGTCATTAAGCTCGTCCAGCGCTCTAACAGAGGATGCGCGTTCAATTCAACCTGGGGACATGACTCTCAAAAAATATGGGTTAATAATGGCTGCCGCGCGATCTGGAGAGTCTATCATTAAGCATCTCAAATTCAAGCTCAATTGAGAATGTGCCATACCTCGTGTCCTACAGGATTAAAGGAGAGAACCTTCTTGGCGAGCTCCGTAATAGTGCCCGTCGATGCTTTATAACTTTCGTAATGCTCTTGGCTTTTCCAGGTAGCGTAGTTGATTAAAATATTTCTTTCTTTGTTAGTGTGAAATTTTGCAGAAAGAAAGCCTGCGTTCCTACTGACCTCCTTTTTCAAAAACTCAGAAACTTTGTCGAAAAGCTCTTCGAACTGTTCTGGATCAACTTGAAAAGTAATGACAACATGGAATGTTCCGAGTGCTATGTGTTGCTTTTCATTGGTCATATATTAATTCTCCCAAATTGTAGTTTATAGCTCTACCACGAGCAAGATGCTTGTGAACCCTGATCACTAACGAATCTAAACTGTAGAATCTTCTTTTCTAGATAACTAGGGGGCTTCAGCCAAGTAGGCCAATTGTTACTATCTATTGAAACAATCTTTCCCAAACGATCCACCTCTATAGAATAGGCAATCTCTTGGCGAGTCCATTCCTGTATAGCTCGAGCTAGTTCAAATTCTGTTAAATAGGTCTCCACCCTGGGAGAGTGCCAATCGAGGGCATTCTTTTCCAATTCAATATCCTTTATAAAAACTAGATTTTTTTGATAATCAAATAGCTGAACTTCGACAGGCACTAGAAAATGATTACTAGCACCTACCTCTGTGCGAAGATTACTAAACATACTAAAGTTACCAACGGTTCTTAGACCAAAGTAATTCATAGTGCCCCAAAGTAAAATAAAAGAAGGAAGAGCATATTGAGACTTTTTCTTAAAGTGAGTCCAAGATGAAAGAACAAATTGAGGCCTAGTTCTGGTGGACAAAAAGACAAAGGTTATAACAAAAAACAAGGCTCCCAAAACAAAAAGGCTTCCTTGAAGAAGAGAGTGATTGGTAAAGAAATATCTATTTTCCCTATGAACATAGCCCACAATTGAAATTAGAATGCAGGCAGCTGACAGAACTCCTAACCCTACATTCAACCTATGAACCTCAATTGCCTCTAGTTTTCTTGGCAAGCTATAAAAACAAAACAGCAGAGCCAAGCACACCATCGAAAAGTCAACAAAAGACAGTAAGCTCAACATGAGATGGAAAACAAACACCATAATGAGCGCAATTTTCCTAGTAGATCGGAGCAAAAGAAAGAAAGCTCCTAATATCTCGATCCCCACGATAAGATAAGGAGCTATTAACATAGTAAGTTCTTTTTGCGAGAAGGAGGCCAGAGATACAGAGCCCAATAGATCCTTTGTAAATATAACTGCGCAACTCTGCCGGACATCAAAAAACGATGCGTTTAACTTGTGAAAACCTGCAATAAAGTAAACTCCAGCAAGAGCCAAACATAAGCTTGGCTTCACAAATAGAAAGAATGATTCAAATTCAATTTTAGAGGCGTTTCTATTCTTTAAAACAAAAATCGAACACTGCCATAGTAAGAATAAGGAGGTGAAAAAGTATAAAAAGGCATGGTTAACCAAAAACGGTGCTTTATAAAAACCATAAAACACCGCACACACCAACACACAAAGAAAGGTGGCAAACTTCTTTCGATCTAAAAAAGAACAAACTAGTAAGCAAAGGCTCAAAATCGCCATTGCGGGCTCTTTCCAAGTGAGGTTAAAGTGTAGGAAGAAAGCCAATACCCATAAATGTGCAAAAACTAAGAACACGCTTTGAAAGTATAATCTTAAACGAGCTCACCCTGACTCTTAATCTTTCCTTAACAGAAACACCCACGCCAGCGTCTTCGTAACCACTATAGTTGAGTAACTTGAGAGCTTTACAAAGACTTAACTTCTTATCCCAGTCTTGAGCCGATAAAATAAGAGTTATGGCACGTTCAAAGGGTTTCACTATTGTAGAGGTTCTTTTGGGTAGCCTATTGATCATGGGGGCCATTGTTGGCATTGGCTACATTTCTAACCAACTAACTAAATCGCAAAGCTCCGCAAAAAAAACAACAGCGGTTGAAGGCGTTGTCACGGCCGTGCTTGCGGCTCTTAATCGAGAAAGTGGCTTTGTTGACCCCGACGGCACTCTCTCCGAATACAACGAGGCAACATTGCAAAATTTTGAGTTAAATTACTTTGGAACTCAACTCGCAGAAAAAAGAGGTGGGGTTTGGATTCCAAAATTTTTCAACTCCGAGGGGCAATCGTGCGACCCTGGTCCCTTAGAGTTTGACTGCAACATTCGTGTGGACTTCGAGCTGATCATTCCCCCTGGAGCCTCCACCCCAAAATGGAGCGCAGACTACAATGTGAGCATTGTAGAAAACCCAACGGGTGCCATTCCCATTAGACTAGCCTCCAATCCTTCTACCATTTCAATTTCTCGGAAATTCACTTCGCAAAGAACCGATAAAACTAAATGCGACTTTGATGAAGTGCTCATGCGAGGCTACGACGCCGCAGGCAATGCCGAATGCTGGAGCGAAGCGCTTGCGGGCTGTGCCTCAGACGAATTTGTAACTGGCTATCGATTTCAAGGGGCCACAGGCGAACTCCAGCCGATCTGCCAGAAAATGCGCGGCATTCAATGCGCAGACCAACACTTTGTTTTCAAAACAATCAACCCGACCTACTTGCAAACCAGCACACCTTTCAATGGAGCCCAAGCAGGCGACTGTGTTTATATTTCGCAAGAAACCATTTCGGCAGGACACCCGCAAGCTCCAACCCATCCACAAAAATGCCCCGTTCCAGCCTATGAAGAATCTGCTGGAAAGTGCGTTTTAAATCCAACCCTAAGGGCCACCAAGGCGCCGGTGCAAAAATTATGAAGCGTCTATTTTCAAAAAACGGCAGCACTATTCTGCAAGGCCTGGTTGGCCTTGCTCTTGTTGGAGTTTTAGCCGCCAGTGTTCCTCAATTACTCAAGCACTTTGCTAATCGCCGAAAAGTCACGCGCGCTCAAACTATGCTCATCCACGCTCGAAGTGAGGTTGCATCGGTATTGAGTGATCCAGGAAACTATCTCAACAACTGTGAACCCAATGACTGCGAATTCAACCCAGTTCTCTTAAGCTTGGATGCAAGTGGAAACTACAGCAGTGTGCTCACACCTTTGCCTGTTTTAGGCGTTGGATGCGCAGACGAAACAAAAACCTGCGGTATTCGCATAGCAAGCATCACCGGAACCGATCAAGCCTCTACAGAAATTGTAGCCAACGTTGAATTCGACAATCTTGAAGTTCCCATGAAAGGAACGACCGTTACCATTCCAAAACCCCTTGCGTTGAGCGGCTCTGTCATTTGCCCAGCGAACACTCCGATCTTTCAAGGTTTTAATACTAGTGGCACTGCCAAATGCTCCGCCATTGCAAATAATAAACTCCAATGCCCCAACGGACAAATTGCTATTGGATTTGACTGGGCTAATCTTCAGGCAATGTGCCGAAGCGTTGTAAATCAGAAGATTGCTTGTGCAGCAGCGGATGAAGTCATCGATGAGATCACGGGATGGCAAGCCAATGCGGCCACCGTAATTCCAAGCCTTCGTTGTAAAAAACGAATAGATCCTTGGCCACTAACACCTAAACCGACCATCACTGATTTAAGAGCTTGCGTGGGGGCTGCGTGTTCTCAAACAACCACGACTGTTACGACAACACCGGGGAATCCAAGCACACCACCCACGACGCCACCCACGACACCTCCAACTACAACTCCGACACAACCGCGACCGCAACCGCAACAAGCTTGCAACGGCCGCATTCCAAGAGGTCGTGACGACAAGTTAAAGGCATTACCTGGCTGGGCTTGCTCCACGAAGAAAGCCGACGAATGCGAGCCCTGCGCAAAATGTGGATCAGCCGGCTCAGTCGTTGATAAATCCTCTGTGGTGGGAGCAAACGCCTACGCCTTCTATGAGAAAGCTCGCAAAAAAGGCCACCCCCTTCCTGTCTGGAAAAACATTTACGGTCCCGGCAGCAACGGCGGGGGAGCTGGACTTTACCCCGATAACGCCACTCTTGAGTTTTCGTGTAATCTTCGCGGTTACCGCACAGTTAGAGGCTCTCCATCACAATACACAAAAACATGGGGCTCCCCCAAAGACAACACCAGCATGAAATGGAGTAATTCAAGCAAAAGAATTACCCAAAGTAAAAACGTTGCCGCTTGGGCAAGTGGCCATATGTGTAAAGAAAAAATGGATGACCAATGTTTAAGGGACTTAAGCTGGGTGTTCGAGAAATAGCCTATGAGAAACTTTAAAGCAAACATCAAGGGTATGAGCCTACAAAGCATCATGGTGGCTTTGGTTTTGTTTGCTGGTGCCTCGATGTTGTTTTTGCAAATGATAAAAACTTTCAATAACGCCTCTGAAGGCGGACGTGTTCGCACCGAGCTAGACTCCACTCACTCGCTAGCCTTTCAGTTTCTGCGTCGTGGACTCACCGAAAAAATTGATTGGGATCAACACATCTCAACCCCTGAACTCGATTGCTTAAGAGGAACTGGATCAGGCTGCCTGGCTCTTGCCGCTGCCCCAAAACCTTTCATAGGTGCTGCACAAAGTAGCAACCCCCTGCTAAGACAATTCGAAGACAAACAAGCGGCTGCCGCTCGAGCAGGAACACCCACCGCCAATACGGCTACTTGCACAGGCACTTCATGTGGCATCAACCACAATCTTAGCTATCAACTTTTGGATTGCGTCGACACCAAGTGCGAAGCAATTGAGCTCATCGTTAACTCTAGCTACTCTTCCGTTGGTAGCCTTAGATTGCCCTCAGCTGATAGAAAAACTCCGATCAAGGTTGCTGCTGCTACAGTGCTAGGGGCGCAACCCACTATGAGCAAAGAATGTAACGGTCGGGTTGATTCTATTAATTTAAGTGCACAAAACCTTGATTGCGCCCCACCCACCGACAAAAGTGTTTGCCCGGCTGGCAGCACAAACAACCCTTTAGCCTTCGGCGATAAGCTCGCCCAAGACGGTAGTGATTGTAGATCGCTTGCTACAATCACCTGCGCTCAACAACAAGCCCTGGGCTTGATGGATGCCAACAACCCTCAGTGTGTCGATTCACCTGACTTTCAAATGTATTCGGCTAGCAACTTTGAGATCATCAACCCTCCCGAATCCGTTACCATCAACGGCACCAACTACGTGGCCGAAAAGTGTGAAAGCTGTCCTGATACAGGACAACAAACTTGCGAAAAGTTGGAAGTTAGAAAATGTCATAGCAGCGATGGCACCCAAGTAGACGTCAATCTTTGTCTTGAACAAGGAAAGGACTTCAAAGAAGTCTTTCGTTACGAACAAAAATTCACCAAGGCTTGCACACCCCCCGTCTACAGAGGCTCGGCACAATGCCCCAATCGTATTCCTACAGGTAGGAATCGAAATGGAGGCGCTCTCAGCGGCTATCAATGCCCTGCTAACCCTTGTGCTGATTGCACACCACAATGGGTTAATGGCTCCTGTGGCCACGGTGTCTGGGGAAGAGGAAGCACCGGAACCCTTTGTTGGTTCACTGGGGAATTTAAAGACAAGCTCAGCTACATTGAAATCTACGAAAACCGCTGCTTAAGAACCAGTGGCCGATTTAACAGCAACTGTGTTCAATGGAGTGGCCATCGTTGGTGGCGTTACACCAACTACACGAGGCGATACTGGAACCACCCTGGAGCCGGCGGTCAACTCTATACAGGATATTTAATGTATGGTCGTCAAAATGGAAGATTCAATGGGTTCAACGGCGCTCCGGTGACACCTTATGATAACCCCCAAGTACGGGCTAAGCCACAATAACAAAAAGTGACAGACTCACTTTTGCGAAGCGCTGAATTGCTATACGTTGTTTAAGCGTTTGGCTAAAAATAGATCGGCGAGCACGAGAGTTGCCATTGCTTCCATTACCGGAACGGCTCGTGGAATAATACAGGGATCGTGACGCCCCTTCTTAGCAACATCCAACACAGAAGAAGTCGGCTTAAAAGCTACCTTCAATGAGATTGTTTCGCCCGAGGAGATTCCACCGCGAATTCCAGAGTAGCGCCCCGACTGGACTGCTGAATGAAACGCTGTGCCCTCCATCTGACAAGTAGAAAAAGCGTCTGCAAACTCAACTCCTGCCGAAGCACCTATGCTCATCATCGCAGCAGATAGCTGAGACTTTAGTTTATAAAACACAGGCTCACCTAAGCCCGCCTGAAGCCCCTTAATCTGCAAACCTGCAAAGCCGCCATAACTTAGACCTTCTTGCTTGGCGGCAAGGAGCAATTGTTCCACCTGTTGGGACAAGCGCTCACTTGGCAGACGAGCAACGAAAGCATCAATTTGCTGAGATTTCATGGAGCTTAATTGCTCAAGCTCAGAGTCATTCAATACAAGATTAAAAATCTGCTGGGTAAATCCAGTCACTTCAAGCTCTGGACTAATTTGCTTTAAGAACATTTTGGCGATGGAACCTGCCAACACCCGTGAAACGGTTTCGCGCCCGGAGGCTCGGCCCCCACCACGTAAATCAACATGACTGTATTTTTTAGACCAAAGATCATCGGCATGCCCAACTCGGTAGCTTCCCTCTGCAATCTTTTTGTAAGCACTAGAATCTTGATCTTTGTTCTTGATCACAATCGCGATGGGAGTTCCTAAAGTTTTGCCCTCAAAAACCCCACTTAAAAGTTCAAATTCTTCATCTTCATTTCGCGAACTAGTCCAAGAAGCTTGTCCTGGCTTGCGGCGGTTTAAATCTTTTTGAATTTCTTCACCATCAAACAACACCCCGGCCGGGCAGCCATCAACGACAACCCCCATAGCGGCACCGTGGCTTTCACCAAAACTGTGCACCCTAAAATATCGGCCAAAAGTGTTCGACATGTCCCAATTTTCATAGGTAATCCGGGGCACCTTCACAAGCGAAAAAACCATCCTCTCCTTCAGCCTTAGAGTCAAAGCGACGGATTCAGCCTTACTCGGTGCTTTCATTGAACATTTCACCACAGTAGATTAGCATTCAAGAGGCGTATGAACGCTCTTTTTCAACCCAACCCAAAAGTTTCTACAGTTCTTCTTTTTCTTTGCTATTTATTTTTGATCTACTTTATAGCGGGTTGGCAAATTATCCCCATGTACCCCATCTGGGGAGTTGATCTTCACTGCATCTGGAACTTTCATCACTGCGGGCCTTACGCCAATAGCCCCTACTTGATTGAAGGCAAGGTTTGCGGAGATTTATACAATCGCCCAATGGTCTATCCACCTCTTCATTACTGGAGCTTTGCTTGGACTCGACTTCTAGGCTTTAAAGAAGCCGTTATATTTCTAGCTATTGCCATTAGCGGGACCCTCATCTTTTCATATAAGGTATGGGTTCAAAAATCTCTTGAAAGCACTGCCGTCTTTGGCATTTGGGTGCTTTTGATTTTGCAATACCCAACCATCTTTCAGATAGAAAGAGCCTCCAATGACTTACCCGTTTATATTTGGTTGTTAGCGTCGGTTGTCTGCTTTAAAAAAGAAAAATACCTTTTATCAGGCCTCTTTTGCGCCCTATGCGCCTCAACCAAGCTGTATCCGGTTTTTCTTTTTGCAGCAATAGGACTTGCATCGCTTCTTATTCCTAGGCTTAGGATGTGGGCAGTGGGGGCGACCAGTGGGCTTATCTTAGCGCACATCTTCACCCCCCTTGACACCTTCACTTACTTTTCAAAAGTTATGCCTAGTCACGCTGTAAACGACCTCCCTTTAGGTGCAGATGCACTCGTATCCCACACGCTACAAAGTCTTCACTCGAATCATATCTGGATTGCTAAAGCCATCTTCTTTGCTGTTTGGGGAGGTTTTGTTTGGAGAACGATTAAAGATGTTATGCGAAAACCTGTCTTTATTTTTGCTCTGGGAATTTCGCTCTGCACTTACTATGCAGCCGTAAGTTGGGACTACCACCTTATTTTAGTTTATCCACTTCTGTTCTATGTCTTCATGGCGGCCTACAAAAACAAAAGCCCTATTCTCTACATCTTCTTTATTCTAGGAATTACCTTCTACTTCTTTGATCGAAGAATACTTCTAGAGCTGAAATGGAATGACATTTTAACCAAATGGCAGTTCATTTGGCTAAGTGCGATCGTATTCTACATGCACAAACACATTGATGTTGAGAGGACAGAAACGTGAAAACGTATCCGTTTACTTTAACGTGAAAACGTATCCGTTTACTTTTCACAACCACCCTGTTCCAAGTGATCCAAGCGCCCTGGAAGCGGAAAAGCCGTAAACTTGATTTTTATGTCAATCGATTCGTGTAGTTAGAGTGTATTTTTCAAACCTGATTAGGATCAGTGTATCTTCGTCGCAATCTGCTAGATTGCACTCTATGACAAAAGCAATACCCCAAATTCAAAAATACATGACCACTCAACCCCACTCCATTGGAAGCGATCAGAAAATTGTCCAAGCAGAAAAAATGATGCGTGAACATTCTTTCAGACATCTTCCCGTTTTAGACGGAAGCAAAGTCGTAGGGCTGCTCTCTGATAGAGATATAAAACTTGTAGAGATACTCAAAGATGCTGATCCAAATAAACTTTGTGTATCAGACGTCATGAGAGAAGATGTTTTTTCAGTATCACCAAACGCCTTACTCAATGATGTTTGCCTAGAAATGGCCGAAAAAAAGTATGGTAGCGCTGTCGTGGTCGACAACCAGAAGCTTGTTGGAATTTTTACCGAAGTCGATGCAATGAGGGCCTTATCAGAACTCTTAACCGGCCGTTTAGGATAGATTTCTACCGTTAATCGCCTGACAGGCAAACATCTTGGCGCCAGGTTCAACGTGAAAACGTATCCGTTTACTTTTCACAACCACCCCGTTCCGAATGATCCAAGCGCCGTCTAATCGCCGTAGCGGGCCCAAAAGGCCTGCTGCTTCATTGCCTGGCGGGCAAACATCTTTGTGCCGGGTCTGTATTTTGCGCCGACTTTAAGAGCATAGTCTCTGGCATAGGAGTCTTGGGTGTAACAAAGATCAACCACATACTTTGGATTCCAAAACTTCTCGGGTGCTTTTGCAGTTGCACCCGCAGCCCAAACAAGAATTTCAGGATCAACACTCACCCCACTTTTCAACTCACCAGAGCGAGCCGAGTAATGAGCCGCACTTGGATACAAATCCTTAATCACGTTGGCCGTGCCGCCACCACCCCAAATCACAACTCTTTCGCGGGGCAAGTCTTCTACCAATGGGTGAAAACCTTGAAAATCAGTATTCGTGCTGCGCCAAACATTCAATCTATGATCCCAAACCAAAGTATTCAACGAATGATACTTTTGAGAGCGCACATCGTGACGAAGGTTAGGAAGGTCAAATATACGTTCCTTCAAGGGACTCGTAACCGCAGCGTATGACAGACCTAAAGAACGAAGGAACTCTAAATTCTCAGCAGTGACTTCCTCAGCTTTCATTTCAATATAAAAGAAGGGAACATCCTTTCGCACAAAAAATGGCAGATGCCACCCAGGAGAAAAGCTGTGCTTAATGGGTGAACCCAACACGGCAGCAAATCTTTTCACTTGTAATGGGCAACTGTGCCACCGATAGAGGCTCGGCTGATCCGAAGAACTTCCCTCAGCATCTCTCCAAAAATTAACTTCTATGCTCTTTTCTAACAAGCGATACCAAGACCAATCAGACGATAATTGCCCCTCAATAGAAGTTCTTGGAAAGAAAAGTAATCGAGAAGCAAATTGCTGTCTCCACTCATGAATCTGCTTTAACTCTGAAAGGCTTTCGACTTCGGGAGCCCATTTCACAAAAGGAGCTTTTTTAAAAAGCTCCTCTAGCTTTTTAAAACTTTTCTCAAGAGAACTTTCTTTCCCATGCCAGCTAAGGATGTTGGCACTAACCTCTTGCTTGTCTCCAAGGACAATGTCCCAGTCGACCCACTTAGCTAGCTTGTATTCCAAGGCAATCAAAGGATTCTCCCTGAAAGAAAACAAACGTTTCTCAAAGGGAATATTCTCTAAAGCTAAGTTGAACTGATCCATATTTAACAAGTCATCCCGAAACTCGAAGCCCTTTATCCCTTGCTTCATATAAGACTGAAAAACTCGACTAGGATCTTTGAGCTCAAAATGACTTGGAAGCAAGGTTAAGAAACCACCGATGTTCTCGGCTCGCTCTAGCAACAAACTTTTCTCTTTTTCGCAGGGAAAGAAACTTCCCTCAGGCATGGTCCAAACACGATTAGCTACGGCTTTGTATTTTTTCTTACGTTTTTTTGCCCTATGCAAATAAGACTCTCTTAAGGAAAGATTCTGATCTAGATTGGGCCGATCAAAAAACACTCTGGGCCTGTCGTCAGAGTCTCGACGAACGTAAATAACTTCATACTCATCAGGTAACTCAAATTCAAAGCCTGCCCCTAGAGCAATGACTGCATTCGGAAAGTTCTCAAAACGCCCTAAGATTGTTTCAAACACGTGTTTTTCAATTAACCTAAATCCACTCTCGCCTCGCTCATGAAAAATGGATTCAATAGTGCGTGTTTCAACTCGTTCAATTTCTGAATCTAAATCAACACAATCATGATCGGGTAAATACTTAGCTAGTCGTCGTAAAAGTGTCGTCTTGCCAGTGCCTCTTTGGCCGACCAAAATTAATTTCATCGCGCAACACCTGGATCAAGACCGATCACCTCCCAAAAACCTGGGTAGCTTTTGGAGACACAATCGGAACCCTTTAAATTTATTTTCATTCCTTGCGACATCAGAAGAGACGCTGCCATAGCCAACCTGTGATCGTTCTCACAGTCATAGGCAATAGAACTAGTGCTACTCATTTTTTCCGGCGCTAAAACACTATAGCCATCACCCTCTATTGTAACCGAGGCACCAGCAAATTCTGCCAGCTCCTTCACTTTTTCAATTCGATCAGATTCCTTAAGCCTTAGGTGAGACAATCCTTTAAAAGTAGAACGCCCCTTAGCAAACAAAGCCAAAGTCGCCAAAACAGGAAACAAATCTGGAGTATCCTCGAGATCGGCTTCAATAGAAGTTAATTTCTGAACAGGTCCTTTTACGAGGAGATCTTCTCCCTCTCTTTCAAAACTCACACCCATTTTCGATAAAAGTGCAGGAAAGACAAAGTCTCCCTGTAAAGAGCGATGAGGAAAGTCCTTAAGCTTAACCGATCCGTTTAAAACACCAAATGCAGCCACAGAAAAGGCGGAACTCATATCTTGTTCAGCAACCAGAGGAAGTTTCTGAATGGGAAGTGTTCGGGCCGGTATGCGCACTTTCTTTTCATTGAGCTTCTCTAAGGGAAACTGAAAGAAACGCATCAGCTCAAGAGTCATAAACAAATAAGTGCGACTAACAACTCTTTCAGGAATCGTTAATATGAGAGATTTTTCCAACCCCCAACTAGACAACAGCAGTCCACTTAAGATTTGACTGCTCGAGTCTGCGGAAACCTCTAAAGGGTTAGCGGGAATCACCCATCCCTTGGAGCTCAGAATCAAAGCTTCTTCTTCTAGCTTTGTCTCAACTCCCAACAGATTTAGCACACGTAACAACTCAGCATGACCTCGAGCCATCAACCGACGAGAACCACGAAGCTTAAACTCACCTTGTTGTCTTGAAATTCTAAAAGCCAAAAACCGCAAAAGAGCTGCAGAAGCACCGCAATCCAGCTCAGTTTTGCCATTAAAAAAGTTTTCCAAAGCCTTTCGACAAAGATTCACGTCATCGCAAGAGTTTTGGCCGTAGAAAATCAGTGGACCGGGCGAAAAGCTCTCAATCATTAAAAGTCGAATCAAAATCGACTTAGAGCTAGGAATTTCAACCTCTAGGGTTTTCATGGGGAGCCAGCATAGCACAAAACTATCAAGAGTTCGGATGAATATAGGGACTCAAATCAGCGGAAGTATCGATGCAGGGCAGCTCGCATCTCAGAAACGCGAACCTCTTTTAACAGAGGCGATCCATGAGCCTTGAGGAAAACAAAGTTAAGCGAGCCTAGGCTGGTCTTCTTCTTATCCTTTACAAGCAAGCTCATTAAATGAGAAACGCTCATTACTTTTTTAGAAAGGTTCATCCCCAATACCTCTCGCATGATGCCACCAGACTTCGGCGCCAAATACCCTCGATGGATGCTCCACCAAAGAGCAAAGTCTAATCCATATCCAACCGCCACACCATGAGGCAACTTATAGCCCGACTCAACGGCGTGACCCAAGGTGTGTCCAAAATTGAGAAAGTGGCGAATGCCTTTTTTTTCAAAAGGGTCTTTCTTCACGATGGAATTTTTCTCTTGAATAGCGAACTTCAAAGACTTCCACAAAAACTTTGATTCAGAACTCGCATTTCGAAGGAAAGCCTTTCCCCAAGGCCTGCTACTTAAGAGAGCCATCTTCAAAAACTCAAAATAAGCTTCTTGAGATCGAGCCCTTGGCTGCCCCTTTAAAAGAGTTTCGACCAAAAGCACCTGTTGGGCAAAATAATAAGTTCCAATTTGATTCTTCACGCCCTCAACGTTGAGAGCTGTTTTTCCACCATGGGCCGAATCAACAGCAGCAAGCCAGGTAGAGGGAATGTGGACCAGAGCCACTCCTCTAAAAAGAGTGCTCGCCACGAAACCAGCAAAATCTCCCACAGATCCACCACCAATAGCGACTAATGTTAGTCCTGATCTTTGATGCTTTTGAGCAATTTTTAGAATCTTCGAATAGTGGCCAGACAAACCCTTTAACGCTTTTAATCTCTCGCCAGCCTGCACCCAGTAAATGGAGCGGTTTCGAAGAAAACCTTTTGGAATAATTTTCTTTAGCCGTGCGTCTACTATGCAAATAGAGTTTTTCGGCAGTTTAACAGCAGTGAAGGATGCTACAAACTTACAAGGCGAGATGAATGGTTTTGACGTCATCGTGGTCGTTGAGCTTATCAACAAGCTCAATCAAATCCTTTTCTTGTTCATCGGTTATTTCCATTGGAGTTTTTGGCTTATAAGAAAGCTCTGCTTTTTCGACTTCCCATGAAGCAGCCTCCAAGGCATCCTTGACTTCAAACAAAGATTCAACACTTGAGATGAATCGAAACTGGGTCGTTTCTTCAATGGGCTCCACATCATCAGCACCCGCTTCAATGGCCGCTTCCTCTGGGTCTCCACTGAAACCTTCTTTTTCTGCGATGATCGACCCCACTCGATCAAACATCCACATCACCGAACCAGGCTCACCTAAGTTGCCATCCCCTCTTACAAAAATAGCTCGAAGGTCTTGGACGGTTCGATTTTTATTATCAGTTTGTGTTTCGACCAACATGGCCACTCCGTGTGGCCCATATCCCTCGTAGGTAAGCTCTTCAATCGCGCCCTCTTGCCCATCACCGGTCGCGCGATTTAATGCGCGTTCAATAGTGTCTCTAGGCATAGAGTTTTTTCGAGCTTCTTGAAGGGCCATTTTTAAGCGAGGATTGTTGTCAGCGATGGCTCCGCCCGTCTTAGCTGCAATGGTAATTTCGCGAGCCAACTTGGTAAAGAGTTTCCCTTTTTTTGCACCGACGGCAAGAACTTTCCCGTGAATCCAACCTCTACCCATTATTCGGAACCTCTTCTTTCAACAAACGACGCAGTATTTTACCTACATTAGACTTGGGAAGCTCTTTGCGAAACTCCACAAACTTTGGTCTTTTGTATCCAGTCAACTTCTCTCGGGCGAACTCTTTTATGGTTTGGGCCGTGAGCCCTTCGTTTTTCTTTACGATGAAGAGCTTAATGGCCTCTCCAGATTTATCGTCTTGAACTCCAACAGCAGCGACTTCCAACACTCCAGGGTGCTGGGAAATAACTTCTTCAATCTCATTGGGGTAAACGTTAAAACCCGAGACCAAAATCATGTCCTTAATTCGATCAACAATCTTAAAGTAGCCATCTGAGTCCATCACGCCTACATCGCCTGTTTTTAGCCAGCCATCTTTGGTAATGGTATTCCCTGTCTCATCCGGCCTATTCCAATAGCCCTTCATGACCTGTGGGCCTTTCGCACAAAGCTCGCCACGCTCACCCTGCGCAACCTCTTTTCCCTCTTCATCAAAGAGAGCTATTTGCGTCGACGGCATAGGCAAACCAATAGTTCCAGGCATCTCATATCCATCGAGACGATTCACACACAAAACAGGAGACGCTTCTGTTAAACCATAGCCTTCGACCAACGGGTTCCCAGTCACTTTTTTCCAATGCTCAGCCACAGCAGTCTGCACGGCCATTCCACCGCCCACAGTAACTTTTAAATGACTAAAATCTAAATTTTCAAAATCTGGGTGATGCAAAAGTCCGTTGAATAAAGTGTTCACCCCAGTAACGACTGAGAACTTGTGCTTTGAAAGCTCTTTCACAAAGGCGCCCATGTCCTTAGGATTGGTGATCAAAATATTATTTGCGCCAACCTTCATAAAATTCAAGCAATTCACCGTAAGAGAGAAAATATGATAAAGAGGCAACGCCGTAATAACAACTTCCTCTGAATCGCGAATAACAGGACTCATCCAGGCGGCAATTTGCTGCAGGTTAGCAATCATGTTTCGGTGAGTGAGCATAGCCCCCTTTGAAACGCCGGTTGTGCCTCCAGTGTATTGAAGAAATGCAATATCGTTTCCATCAATCTCAACTTTTCTCCTAGTAGCAAGCATTCCTTTAATAAGAGCCTTGCTAAAGGAGGTTGAAGTTGAAATGTGATAACTAGGAACTGCCTTCTTTACATAGCGAAGAGCCAAGTTAACCAATACATTCTTAGGAAAGCCTAACAAGTCGCCCACAGAAGTTGTGATGACATGTTTAACGGGATACTTCTTCAATACGTTTTCAAGCTTGTCACAAAAGTGAGTCAAAATAACAATGGCACTAATTCCTGAATCTCTAAACTGGTGTTCCATTTCGCGCTCAGTGTAGAGAGGGTTCGTGTTAACAACGACTAAGCCTGCTCGTAGGGCACCAAACATACAGACCGGATATTGCAAAAGGTTGGGCATCTGAATAGCAATTCGATCCCCCTTTTTTAAACCTAAACTCTGTAGATAAGCTGCAAAATAACCGGAAAGCTTTTCAAGCTCGGCATAAGTCATGTCTTTTCCCATGTTGTGGTAAGACACATTTTCAGGAAATTTCTGACAAGACTTCTCGAACAACTCGACAATACTAGCGTAAGAGTCGGCATCAATCTCTAATGGAACGTTTTTGGGGTAACTCTTTAACCACGGATTATCACTCATATCATTAATCTCCTTTTGTAGGTTGCTCTACCTTCATTAAAACCATCGCACCTGCCACAAACAATGACAAGATTGAGAGAATACCAATTCGCGGATTTTCCGTCACTTTAGCGGTAATTCCGACCATAAGAGGTCCCAGTAAGCCAATGAACTTACCGAGCAAATTAAAAAAGCCAAAAAACTCACCACTTCGCTCTTTAGGGATCAGCCTTGAATACAACGAGCGACTCACACTTTGAACACCACCTTGAGCGGCTCCAATGAAGAAGGCCATCAAGTAAAACTCCCAAACGCTGTTCATAAAGTATGCCCAAATCACAACAAAAGAATAAATAACGAGGCCACCGTAGATGGCTTTCTTAGGCGTAAAGCGTGAAGCGATTTTTCCAAACACCAGCGTCATTGGAAAGCCAATGAATTGCACCATCGTGAGCGCTCCGATTAAATGTTTATTCTCAATATTGATGGCTTTACCAAAATCCACCGACATCTTGATCACAGTTCCTAAACCATCGTTATAGAGGAAGAAGGCTAGAAGAAACATCAAAACACTCTTCAGTCCAAGAATGTGGGTAACTGTTTCTTTGAGTCGAAGGTAGCTAAGCTTTATTTGCTCGCCAATTTTATCACTAGCACGAACGCGCTTGTTTTCTTTGACGTTAAAAATGAACGGAGCCGTCCAAATCATCCACCAAATTCCAACAGAGACAAAAGACCACTTCACTCCCTCGGCTGCGTTCAGTAAACCAAACTTCTCGGGGAACATCACCATGGCATTGTTAAGCAAAACCAAGAGACCACCACCAAGGTAGCCTAGCGAATAGCCCCAGGCAGAAACCATGTCCACGTCCTCGCCCTCGGACACATCCACGATCAAAGAATCATAAGGCCCCAAAGACAAAGCATGAAAGAGACTCGCCAAAGCATAAATCATGGCCGCCAACAAATATTGCCCCTGAGAAACCAAGCCCAAAGAAGACGCAAAAATTGCGCCCCAAAAAGCAAAGAAAACTACAAAGCGTTTTTTATATCCGCCTACATCTGCAAGTGCGCCGATCATAGGAGCTGCCAAACCAATCAAGAGTGCGGCCACGGTATTGCTAAGCCCTAGGTAAAAAGTGCTGTCTGTCGCGGGGACCCCAACGCTATAATAATCTTTAAAAAAAATCGGAAAGTATAGAGCCATGATCGTGGTCGAAAAAGCCGAGTTAGCCCAATCATACATAGCCCAGGAATAAGATGATTTATTCACACTTAGCTTCTAGCCTTGGGTTTAAGCTATGACTAGGCCCTCAGCTAACGCGGCGCTCCCGCTGCCCTAAGACAAAAACAACCCCAAAAGATAGCAGAAGAAAAACGAGGCGATAAAGCGCAGACAAACGATCTGCATAAAAAATTCGATCCACGAACAGTGGCCAAAGTGCCTCGGCTGGCAGCAAAAGTGTTGTGGCATAGACGCAGCAAAAGAATAGAAGCGACGGAAAAAGAAGCCATCTTGCTAAACGTAAAAACTTTTCCGAAAGAAATTCTCCTGAAATCATGACATAGGCCAAAAGTGGCATAGCAATGCTCAAATAACGAGCACCAGGACTTGCCCCAGCCTCCCAAGCTCCAAAGGCTGAATTAAAGAGCAGTAACAAAGAAAAAAAAGCCACTCCCAGAAACAACGAAGCCTTTCCATCAAACTTCAAATTTGAGATCTTAAACAATTCTTTAAAGCCCATAACGACTAACAATAGAACCCACGGAGAACTCATCAACAGCCCCCGACTTCCACCAAAGAGCAATCCCAAAAGCGCCCGTGGATTGGGAAGCATCGACAAAACTCCAGACAAACCTTCAGCACTTTCATCCGTGATAAAATCAGGGTTCTGATGCGCCAAAGGCAGGGAAAGAAGTCCTCCAAAAGCACTGATGTGATAGTAAGCCCAAAGAACGAAAGGAAGAAAGGCCCCTGCTCCCACACGACCACAAGCACTCAAATTACGACGATTCTGCCAAACAATCACAGGAAGAAGTAAAATCAAAAAAATCCCGGCGCTATAATCCGACAACAAAGCCAAGCCTGACCAAAGGCCCACAAAAAAATACTTTTTCCTTTCGAAAAAATACACACTTCCCAGAACAAGAGTGGCAGCCAAAGCATGGCCAAAAAAAGTGTTCATGAAAACTGAGCTAATCGAAGCAAAGTAAACGGCAAGCAGAAGAAACTCACGAGCGCCTTGAGAGATCCCATTTTTTACTAGAGATTGATCAATAAAGAACATCAACAAGGCCGTTAGCAGCACTTGAAAAACTAAAGATAAAATGCCTCCGTTGAGATGCTTTAAATTCCACCTCTTAATAAAACGCTCTTTCTTGGAGGCCTCTCCCATAGTTTGAAAAAAATCCATCACCTTGTATAAAGGAAAAGCAATAAAAGCAGGCCCCGGAGCTTTATTGGAAAACCTGGCTCCATCGGAAGACTGCGCCCAATCATTGGTCCAGTTAATCTCATCCAACTGAAAGTCAATTGCGAAGCTGCCATCCTCTGCCATCGAAGCTAATTGAGCTAAGCGTGAATATGGATTGGGGCCACCAACCTTCGGAATACTCAAGTTGAGGAGGATAAAAAGGACCGTCCAACGCCAATACACTCCCTTCATCTTATATTCTTTTAGCTAGGGTGAAAACTTTAGTTTATAGGGTTATCGTAGGTTTATGCGCTGGGTGATTTGGATTCTACTTCTTTCTCTGTTGAGCGTTGCTCTAAAGAACTCTGAACAAGGTCTATCTGGCGATGCGCCTCTATATGCGAGCATTTCTGAGAATATGATAGAAAGCGGGGACTATTTCTCTCTAGACGCCGCCGTTCCTGACTTTAAACCCAACTATAACGAACATCCCCATCTTTCATTTTGGCTTCAAGCACTCATCTTTAAAGTTTTCGGCGCTCACGATTGGAGCGCTAGAATTCTCGGACACATTTACTATATTTGCTTTCTGCTTTTATTCTTTTTTTCGCTTCGCGCTCTAGTCTCAGAAGCCGCCGCTGTGATTGGAGTTTTCATACTATGGATTCAACCCCATTTTAGTGCAACGTTTTCTTCTTTCCTTCTAGATCCAGGAGCGCTTTTTTGGGGCTGCTTATTTTTAGCACTACTCTCAAATTCACTCCGAAAGAATTCGAACACCTATTCAATCCTGGCTGGCCTGAGCCTTGGGCTTTGCGCCTTGACCAAAGGCCTTACCTTTCTAGGCTTTGGACTACCTGCGGTTTTTATTCTAGTTCTGCATCTAACATCTCCACAGAAAGTTACGCGCGCGACGACCAAGAAAGAGCTTTTTTGGCAAAGCTCAAAGCACTCCATCCTGGCGCTGGGAAGCTTTGCCTTAATTTTCTTTTTATATTCTTTTGCCTTATCAAAATCTTCCTCCCCAGACTTCCTCGAATACTATTGGCTAAGACAGGTCTCTAATCGTTTTTCAAACCTCTGGACCATTAAAAGCGTTTTCTTAAAAGAGTTCTGGTTTCCAATGTTAAAAGACTCACTGGGCTTCTTACTGCTTATTCCTTTTGCGTTTCTAACAAAGAGAAGCAAGTTAAAGAGCATTGGCATCCCGCTCATTTTGTTTTTAAGCTTTGTTCTCTCTTACGCTCCAGCCCATCGCTTTGGTGGTCAGTATTTGATTATGTTTCTACCCTCAATCGCTTGGCTTTCTGCCATAGCACTCGAAAGAATCTTCAAACGCTATGACCTTTTAATTAGCTTTAGCCAATCTGCTTCACTGCTTGCATTCATTGTGTTGCAATACACTGGAATCCCCATTCATGGGAGTGCTCCATCAACCCCCTTGAAAGTCTTGGCCGAGTCGATTCAGCAAGAAGCCAAAAATGAAAATAGCGTTTACTTGGATTCCTCTCCCGAGCACGAACATTTCATAAGTGCCTCTCGATTAGTTTGGTATTCTAAAGCTCGAGTTGTTTACGCTTCGGACACACCTGAAGCTCCTTCCAAGCATAGGCGCCACTATTTATATTCACCTTCAAATTCCACATTAGAGTTAGATAGAATCGCCCAAATTAAAAATTCGGGCTGGTGCACCTACTATCAAGACCAAAGCACAGCAATTTTTAAAGCCTGCTCCGATTTAAGATTTTAAAAGCTACCCAGCCCAGGAAAATGCTTCGGATCGAAGAAACTTTTCAATTAACTGCTCTTGAAAATAAAGCTCGATCAACAAAACAGCTATCCATGCTCCGTCGAAAACCCAGGGAAGTGGCCACTTTCTTGTTTTTCTTATAAGAAAAGCCCAAAAGACATGCCCCAATACAATGATAGACAAATATCGAGTGAAGCTAGTTGGAATAGTTGTCGAAAGAGGAACCACAATTAAGGCCAGCCAAAACCATCTTTCTTGAACACTTAACTTCAACCAAGCGGGTGGCTTTAAAATCCAAAACATGGACCCCAAGAATAAAAGGATCGTTGGGAAATAACCCATTTTAACTAGATAAAAAATAGACTTAAAGAATGCCCAAAAACTCGGTTTTCTTCCCCAATCAGCAATCGCATCTAAATTGGCGGTCCAAGCCCCATAATGAATATGAAGATAAGCAAAAAAACCAATAACACCCCAGGAGCCTAAAACAGCGACTAGAATTCCATAGGGAGGGTTCTTTATATAACGCCAAAAGCGACTCATCCCCATCGCGCCCGCACAAGATAAACCAACAAACTTAACGGCCCCTGTCGCACCACCTAAAATGGCAAGAATCATTGTATTCAAAAATGTGTCACGCATTCTTTGAGCCGCCACCAAAAACAGTAAGGCTAAAACTAAAAACAAAGTTTCAGTGTAGGGAACCTGCGCCCACAAAGAAAAGCGATCAAAACTTAGTAACACAGCCACCAGCCAAGAATGTTGAAAGCCCAGCCCCTCAACCCATATCATTAACAAATATAAAAGAGCTCCAAAAAGCAGGAGGTTTAAAATGGTGGCTTTCCAAGCAAAACTTTTTCCCGGAAGCACACTCCAGAGTGTATTTACTAAAACAGGAAGCGCGGGATAAAAGGCTTTCACTCCATCTTGAGATTTTTCGCCATAACCCTTGAGGGCAATGTCTTGGTAATAACCGCAATCCCAATTACAAAGCTTAGGCTCAACCCCTTGCGATTGAACTCGGTAGATGGCAACCATCAAAACTGTCGCCTTCAAAATGACAAGCAAGCAGCAAATTGTAAGCTTTCTCATGAAATAACTTGGCCCAGCCCCTCTCAAAAACTGTTCTATTTTTTCTAACTCTATTTAGCAAAAACACTTAACGCACACGCTGGCGCTATGCATTAATCCAGCTGCCCAAAACTTCATTAGATTGCTAATGTGAAAAGCAATGGGATTTCTTGGAATCACACTCTCTTTACTTCTTTTAATGTATCTTGCCTACCGGGGCTTCAGCGTGATTGTTATCGCCCCCCTCCTTGCACTGTTGGCAACCTTCCTTCAAGGCGAGCAAGGCTTGATGGGCACCTACACTCAAATTTTCATGACCAGTCTCGGGTCATTTGCTGTGAAATACTTTCCCATCTTCCTGCTGGGCGCCATTTTTGGAAAACTCTTAGAGGTCAGCGGCTCAGCCTCCTCCATCGCCCGAACACTCATCGCGGGTTTCGGTAAGCGCTTCACCATTCCGGCCATTGTTCTTTCTTGTGGCCTACTTACCTATGGAGGGGTTTCAGCCTTTGTTGTGGCTTTCAGTGTTTTTCCATTAGCAGCTGCAGCCTTTTCCCAAGCCGGACTCCCTAGACAACTCATACCAGGCTGCATTGCTCTTGGAGCCTTTACCTTTTCGATGACCTGTCTGCCGGGAACCATTCAAATTCACAACCTTATTCCCATGACCTACTTTGGAACAGATGCCTACGCCGCTCCACTTCTGGGCATTTTAGCTGGCTCAGGAATGCTAGGCGCAGGACTTTGGTGGTTACAACGACGAAGCCTAATCGTTGAGAACATTGCCCCGGCCGACACAGCTTCCCTGCTTGAAGGCAACAAGAACGAACCCCACTGCGCCCTGGCTCTTGCACCCATCGTGCTTGTTATTGTTTTAAACCTAGTGCTAGCAAAGAACATTATCCCAAAATGGGATCTAAGCTATTTGAGTGACTCCAAGTTTAGCCCCTCCGACACAAACAGTTTGGGCGGAATGTGGGCCATGATTTTAGCCCTCTTCTTTACGAATGTTTTTACAATCGCCATTCACTGGAGGCGAATCCGCAATGTCTCAAACACTCTGGCCGAAGGAGCCATGAGCTCGCTGCTTCCCACACTAAACACAGCCTCCGAAGTTGGTTACGGGGCGACTATTAAATCCCTGGCTGCTTTTGCAATCATAAAAACTTGGATGACCAACATTTCCCCAAACCCACTCATCACCGAAGTGGCCTCTATCAACGTGCTCGCTGGGATTACTGGTTCAGCAGCAGGAGGATTAAGCATTGCCTTGGCAGCTCTAGGAGAAACCTTCTCCAAAATGGGTGCAGAAGCCTCCATCTCTCCAGAAATTATGCATCGCTTAGCCTCCATGGCTTCCGGTGGACTGGATACGCTTCCACACAATGGAGCCGTTATCACGCTACTGACTGTTTGCGGTCTTTCGCACAAGCAATCCTATAAAGACATTGCTGTTGTTTCTTTGGTTATTCCGTTTTTAATAACGGCCTTGTCGGTGCTTGTAGTTTCATTACTCCTATAAGGGCACTCAACAAAAGAACAGGCCACATCACCCAACCAACCAAGGGCACTAAGGTCAAAAGAACGGGACAAAATCCCAATCCTATATAAAACGAAAAAGTAGGCATTTTCTCGTCGACAGCTGTCGTCCTTTGGCATTGGTGCAAAATTCTCCTAGCTGCACAAACGGCCTCTCGCCCAAAGGCAATGGCCATAATCAACACACCAATGGGCATCAATGGAACAAAGAAAATGAACGGCAAACTAATAAAGGCCGCGAGCAAACTCCAAGTCGCTCCGAAGATCTCACTTCTCATGTCTGACAGCTTTGCCTTGGACAGAACAAGCCCTGGCTCTTTCAAAAGAGCACTCATCAAACGATGTTCATTTCCCCAAAGACCGAAAACTGCGCTCATCACGGTGATGCAAAGAGTTCCTGAGAAATATAAAATAAACAGGACCCACAAAACAGCCCCTAGATCGGCAACCCAATGAGCCCCCAACCAGGAAATGACAGTCGCCCCTGAAAGAGCCAAAATGGCCATAACAATCAAAGCCACTATAAAAGCCACAATTGAAGTCTTCTTGAACCACTGAAACACTTCTTGGTTTCTGAAAATCAAAGAAAGCGCTTTAAAAAAACTTTTAATCCCGTCGAAAAAACTTCCCATGAAAAATGCTTTTAGCTGATAAAGCCAGCTGGGTCTAAGAAACACCAATAATACGCCGCAACAAGGACCGCTTCCTTTCCTTTAAAACTTCCTCGAGTTAGGATCTTTTCGTAAGCAACATGAATCACCCAAAAGCCATCAGAACCCTTTTAGACATTTCTCTTCTCGCCGGCGAAGCTATTTTAAACATCTACAACTCACCGGATGCACTTGCGAACCAATCAAAAGAAGATGGCTCACCTCTGACTCTTGCCGATCTAGCCTCCAACAAAGTGATCATCGAACACTTGAAAAAAAATTGGCCAGAAATTCCCATTATCTCCGAAGAAGGCAAGAGCTTAAGTTACGAGAAAAGAAAGTCTTGGAATCAGTTTTGGCTTGTCGACCCTTTAGATGGAACAAAAGAGTTCATTAAAAGAAATGGTGAATTCACAACCAACATTGCGTTGATTGAAAACGGCTTGCCTGTTCTAGGGGTGGTTCACGCCCCTGCACTGAAGCTAACTTATTATGGAAGCAGTCAACTTGGCAGCTTTAAGATGAAAGGCTCTGAGGCCATTCAAATATTTTCGCAAGAGAAAGACCCCATGACTGGCCTAAAAATAGTTGAAAGCCGATCACACTCAGTAGAGCTTCCCGAATCACTGCTCAGCAAAATTAAAATTACCGAGCGAGTTCCTTCGGGAAGCAGCATTAAACTTTGCCTTGTTGCCGATGGAAGTGCCGACATTTACCCGAGACTAGCCCCCACCATGGAATGGGATGTGGCCGCCGGAGATGCCGTCTATCGATTTTCGGGAAAAAACTCTCCAAGAAAAAGCAACCTCACCTACAACAAAGAAACATTAAAAAATGATAGTTTTATTTTAGGATTAAAAGAGGGAGTCTGGAATGCAGATCATTAAGAATTCGAGAACCATCGCGAAAACTATTTCTTGGAGAGTCACTGCGACGATAACCACGGCTGTTCTAGTTTACCTTTTCACTGGCAAACTAGATATGGCTTTAAAAATTGGATTCCTCGAAGTCTTTTTAAAGATGGCCTTCTATTATATTCACGAGCGAGCCTGGAACTCGATTTCCTATGGGAAAGTTGAGATCAAGCCCGTCGTCTTATGGTTCACAGGTTTGTCCGGATCGGGCAAATCCACCATTGCAAGAGAAGTCGAAAAAGAACTGGCAAAAATGAAATTTAAAGTCGAGCGATTAGATGGGGATCGAATCAGGTCTGTCTTCCCTAAAACCGGCTTTAGTCGCGAAGATCGAGAGCGCCATGTTCACCGAGTTGGCTTTCTTGCCAGCATGCTCGAAAAAAATGGAATTTTTGTGGTGGCTTCCTTGGTTTCTCCCTACAAAGACTCTAGGAATTTCGTAAGAGACCTTTGTGAAAACTATTGCGAAGTTTTTGTCTCAACACCACTAGAGGTGTGCGAGCAGCGAGACGTAAAGGGCCTCTATGCAAAAGCTAGAAAAGGCGAAATCAAAAACTTCACGGGCATCGACGACCCTTACGAAGCACCCGAGAATGCCGAAATTGTTATCGACACTTCGAAGGTATCCGTGGAGGACGGCGTAAAACAGGTTGTCACCTACGTTAAGAACAACATCAAGCGCAGCTAATGGCCTAACCGAGCGAAAGCACTTCGCACTAAGACTAGAATTTTATTGGATTTATATTAGACTCTAGTCTTGGGAGGTTGCAGAATTGAAAGACATAGAAAAGCAAAATGATGCATTGCACGACGACGCGCTAAACGTTTTTCACATTCGCACCACCCGACACGATCAAGACCGCCTGGAGATCAACATTGGCTTTGATGGCCTGATTAACGAGAACAAAGGTCACTTTAATTTTGATATAGACTTTCTGCTCTTCGTTCCCAAAAGCCTAGGCCTCAATGAAATAGACCCGATCGACATCTTGAGAAATGAATTTCAAAGCTATTTCCGCCTACACAGTTTTACAGGACTTTACTCAAAAGAATACACAGCCAGCATTCTATTCAAACGCCTTCATGATTTAGATTTAAATCTAAACGAAGAAGCAGTTAAAACTTTCGCCATTGAATTTGATGCTTATCTGAAGGGGCAAAAACGAAAGCTTCACAAGATAACTAAAAAGATAGAAAGACCTGGGTCTGAAGCCAAATTCTATATTGACAGCCTTTCCGATATGCAAACGGTCCTCGCCCAATTTCGTCTACTTCTTGATAAAAACCGGGTCTATGAATCGACCAGTTCAGAAATAAACTCAGACCTTAAGCGAGAATTATTTTTACTCAACGAATACATTTCACATTTATACGTTCAGGTTCTATTGAGGCTAAAAAACCTAATTCAGTTTTCAGACAATGAAAAAGAATTAAGCAAGACCATTAGCGACATGGTTAAAGCCGAGGCTGAAGTGCGCGAACGCTATGATTTGTTCATCAATAAAGTTGAAGAAAACTTTACAGAAAGCGCCAAACAAGACTTTTACCTACGCAGAATTAGCTTGCTAAAGAAATACTTTAGCAAGCCGCTTTTTGTGAAGTATCAAGAAAAGCATTTAGAGAGCCGAATGCTTCTACCTGTTTATGGAATCTCAGCTGCCTTCGCGGCATCCTTTGCCATCATGGTTCAGCTCTACACAGTGCAATCGCCTCTTGAAAGCGTTGGGATCAACACGGTTGCCTTTATATCCATTGGCGTTATCGCTTATGTGATTAAAGACATCATGAAGGATACGTTTCGAAGGTTCTTTTTTAGGAACAGCCGAAAGTTTTTCCCAGACATCGAAAACAAACTATTCATCAAAGTGGATGACATAAAAAAGCAGCTCGGATTTAGTAAAGATTTTGTGAAGTCCTATGGATCTAAAGAGCTCAACCCTAAAATAGCGGCAGAACGCTACAAGGGAGAAATTGGCGCCATTGAAAAAATTTTGGGCGAAGATGTTCTTCACTACAAAAAACGTGTTTCCCTCAACCTCAACTACCTTAGCGGTCAAGAGCAGTTCCCATGGGGCTTTCGAGAGATTATAAGATACCGCTTCGATCGCCTGAGAGTTTCGATGGAAGATGCCTATAAACGCCTGCCACTAGTTGGCAAGGATGGAAATATTGTCCTCCGAGAGGGGCGCCGCATCTACAAAGTGCACCTTGTTGTTCAGGTAAAATCCACCGGAAGAGACACCGACAACATCAAAGATCGAGTCAAAGCCTATGAGATAAATCTAGACAAAAATGGTCTGGTTTCCTGTGAGGGAATCTCCTGGAATGTTGAATTCGGTCACCCCGGTAAACAAGAGGAATAAAGCTCCCTTTTGCGTGTATTTTCGCAGCTTAAATGTGTATAAAGACCTTTAAAGTAAAATGACTCCTATAGAATTAAGCATTTTTTTTCCAGCGTATAATGAAGCCAAAAATCTTCCCGAGCTCATTGAAAGAACCGATCTCTTTATTCAGCAATACGCTAAAAACACAGAGGTTATTGTCGTCAACGATGGTAGCTCGGACAACTCAAAAGAAGTTCTTAAGCAACTAGAAGCCAAGTATGGATTTCTAAAGTCCGTTCACCATCCTCAAAACCAAGGATACGGAGCTGCACTTAGAAGTGGTTTCTCAAACTCCCAGGGCAAACTTGTATTTTTTATGGATTCTGACAACCAGTTCCACTTTGACGAGCTCAAAGAGTTTATCAAGGTTTTAGAAGACGAAAAAATGGATGGTGTCATTGGAATCAGAACGGACCGAAAAGACAACTTTCTCAGAAAGACCAACACTTTTCTATGGTGCTCACTTGTAAGGCTCCTTCTTGGAATTCGATTTAAGGATATTGATTGCGCTTACAAGTTGTTTAAAAAAGAACTTATCAAAGACATCAAGCTTGAAACAACGGGAGCCATGATAAGCACAGAACTTTTGTTTCAAGTTCAGAAGCGAACTGAAAAGATTGTCGAACGTCACGTCAACCACTACCCCAGAACACAAGGCTCGCCCACGGGAGCCAACCCACTGGTTATTTTGAGAGCCTTTAAGGAACTGTTTAGTTTTTATTTTCAGAATGTCTTCAAAAGTTAAAAACATCTTATTCGTAGCGCTTTGGATTACTGTTCTGAGCTTTTTTGTCAAATCCAACTGGAAGCCCCTTTTTCAATGGGAGGGTCGAACCGACTTAGAGATCGTGACAAACGCAGCAAAAAACTTGCAAGAGGGCAAACCGGTCTATGTCGCAGACGATCTTTGGCAGCACACCAAACCGCCCCTGGCCACCATGTTGTTTATTCCACTGAGCCTAATTGACAAAGAAATCCTTTGGCCTCTCTGGGATTTGATGAACATGGCTCTGTTGATCTTTATGGCCTTGGCTCTTGCCCGAATGGCACAGAAAACTTTTCCCAAGGCTCCGGCACTCTTAGTTTCGGCCATAGGAATTTTTGCCGTAACCAACTTTTATTTATACGAGTTTAGGTATGGTCAATACAACATGCTCACTCTAGCGATGATTTTGGGGGCCGGACTGATTCAAAACCGATGGAGCTCTGGTTTTCTCTTAGTAGCAGCTGGTTTCATTAAACCTACTAACATCTTGTTCTTACCCTGGGTCTTAAAAGAAAGAAAAAGGCCAATAAGTTTTATGCTTAGTGCAGGCCTTTGCACAGGGGCACTGCTTTTAATATACGGAATGTGCTTTGGTTTTTCTGCCGTTGTCGCAGATCACCTCACTTGGCTTAAATTCATAGGCGAAAGCACCGAAAAATACTTATACCGCGAAGTAAACTACGGCATCCCTTCTGCAATTTCTCACTACACGAATTCAAAAGCATTACACAAAGCTCTGTTGTTAGTGGGCCTCTTGGCTGGCTTTTTCTTTGCTAAACGAAAGCTCCCTTCTTTGCTTCAACTTTCCTATGCCGCCATTTTATCGCTGGCACTTTCGCCGATGACCTGGTGGGCGAACTTTTGTATTTTACTACCGGTTTCCATTTGGATAATCGCTTCTGTAATCGAACAAGTGCGAAGCGACAAAAGACTCAACCTAAACTCAGTTGTAGACTTATTGATTGTTTACTCGGGAACTCAGCTAATTTTCCCCAGTTATTTGCCAGATTTTATAATGCTCAACACACCACGAGTGGCCAATCCAATTTGGGTCTACTTGTTTTATATGGCTAAAGAACTTTATCGCCAACGCAAAACGCCACACTGATTGTAACCTTCGAAAAAATCCAAGACTTCACCCGGTAGCTAAGGCCTCCTGCTAGAAAGCTAGCGTTGTTCTCTAAGGAGCCTAGATCATTTAGTTCGAAGGCACTCAAGAGCACGTTATCATTTTGAGGAGTAGCCTTAAAAACGGCCTCCTTTTGAGTCCAAATCAGAAGCGCTTTTTGCTGCTTATCTTCTTCTTGAAATCCTTCAAAGGACTTTAACTCATTAGAGGTTAAAAACAGACGCAACGATTTTAGAGGAATCTCACGATGAGACTGCACATCTAGACCAACTCCAAGCTGTGCCCCAGCGGGACAAGCCACGGCCACGGCCAAAGCATCTGTATGACTCAAAGAAATTATCGGCGAGGGAAATTTAGTTAAAGCAATCTCATTGAAATTCAATTTACTTATTGAAGAAAGGTTATACAAAGCAGCGCGCCCCAACAGCCAAGAATGCCTTCGAGGGGCTGCCTTAAAGTCATTCAAGATCGCCTGAGCCGAGGCATCCAAGTGATCTTTAGAAATTTCTTCGAGCGAATAAGCGGCGAACGCTGCGGACTCAAAATTCTGCAATTGCTCTAAAAACAGACTCCATTCAGCAGGTAGAATCAATTTAAAAACCTACCAAGCTTTTGGGCAAAGAACGAAGCAAAGCTTCTAACATGTCGGCCGCTCCCTTTTTTCTATCCGAATCACTCTTAAGTTTCTTTAACCCTGACAAGGTGAGCCCAGACAAGAACTTGTTCTCTAAAAAACTATGCTGCCCATAGGTGCGAAGAACAATTTGATCGACAGGAACAGTGCTAGGCAAAAGCGACCCAGACACCTCCACCATTCCATCATGCGGCCCGACTGATCGGTGGTAGCCATAAGACCACTGATTAGCCATCCTTACAATTCTCGG
>Ga0100403_1000395_pt1 | contig 42694 bp, 49 predicted proteins | sample CryGeymet201501t_FD_83663 | JGI IMG/M metagenome (GOLD analysis project Ga0100403, IMG submission 83663) | Groundwater microbial communities from Crystal Geyser aquifers in Utah, USA - Crystal Geyser metaG 2015-01t | ecosystem: Environmental > Aquatic > Deep subsurface > Groundwater | place...
AGCTTTGCTTTGTACTCTTCTAAGAATGTAGAGTACCCAATGTGTTCCAGTGCCACCCTTCTTTGCTCCACATCCTCGATCCCCATGACCTCTTTAGCTGAGAGTTCTTTGTTTTTCAATCGGGTCAGTTTGTCAAGAGTCCAGGCTTTAAAATAAACATTCTTGAAGCCACATACGACACTATATTTTGAGAAAGCTTCTTTGAGGAGTGGTAGGGGCAGAATATCACAAAAGAAACTCCCACCCACCTCCTTCGGCGCACCCTCTAATGTGGTAAGGGAGTTGTTGGCGCAGGTGAGGGAGTTGTTGTGGTAGTAGGAATCCCCCCCCACCTTTTCCCCCCTCTTGTCTCCGTATTCTTCGGTGAATGTTGGCATGAGATTAGTCTGTAACGATTTGATAGCCTTGAGGTAGGTATTCTCGTTGTCTTCCTACGTGATACAGCCCTGGCTCAAGCACAATAGGCTCATGTTCTGTTGTCCATTCTTTTGTTTGGGTGTGAACATGGCGCAGCTCTGTCTGCTGGTTCACCTTAAGGATGCTTATGGTGGTGTCTTCTTCGTCGGCAGGCTCGTACACTTTTATATCACCACTCACGCAATGCACATGATGAGTGGCTTCACTATGCAGAAAAATAGTCCCAACGCCTTCCACCCGCTCCATTTTTTTTATTGTCGGAGTGAAAGGAAAATAATCAGGTAGCCGGATGAGCATACAGTCACCTTGCCTGAGTGTTTGGAGTGTTTCCATAAAGAGAAAAATAAAGAATAAGAAGGAGTATCTCTAGCTTACTCCCTCCGCCAAGTAAAGTCAAGTACTTTACTTAAGATAAGTATCTCGCGCACCCCTCCACCCATGACTCTTTTAGGGTTGGAACTGAATCGGAAGGGGTGTGGGCCGGAGGGGAATCTATCCCCTATTTTTACACTTCTCCGCCAGCTCGGAGTCGAGCAACCTGTATAAAGAGTATTCAGGAATCAGTGTTTACCGGGTTGATAATAATGCCTCTTCCACCACTTTCCCCATGTAGAGCAACCTCCTTCTGAGTCCTTTGCTCCTTTAAGTGCTCCGCACCTTACGCATGTTCTTTTCTCCTCGGTCAAAGCGGTCAGTTTTGTGGGGGGCATATAAAAAGTTTAGAAATTATTGCTTCAATCACGCCATTGATATAATCGCAGCCCCCCCACCCCGCTAAATAATGAAGCATGTTTCATTATATTTTATTTTCTATGATCAAATCATACGTTTTAATGAAAATTTCATCTTTAACAGGATATGTCTCCCCACAAATTCCTTTAACTATCCAGTCGCCTTTTTGTGCTGTCATTTTACCTTCGGGAGTTGTAATCTCCACATATTTTACCTCTTCTTCCGAATACACAATCACAATGGGTGTTTTTTTTGTAGACCATGACAATATTTCTTTAAGGTCGTCTTTATCGTTGCTCAAACGTATGGCCTCTACTCGTATTGCTCGTTTTTGTACTTTCATAGATTAAAATTAAAAAATAAATTACTTCATTAAATCTTCCAAAGTCTCTATCGCCTCATCCACACCCCTGCATACAAAAGCCAATACTCCGGCCCCCTGAATCGCGTCGATCCATTCCTGCTGTTCTTCCGACACCCTACCCCCTTTCTTCCTTTTCATTTCAAGGAATAAAAGGAGTGGTCTTTTGGTTTGGGTTTTGTGTTGAGGGATGATAATTAAATAATCCAAAACCCCCTTCCTAACCCCCATTGCCTTGTTCTTCGCCTTCTGCGCCCACGACTTTGTATAGGTCTCCTGTGCCAAATGGCTGAACCTAAACCCTTGGTAGTCCATCCACTCAACCAGTGTCTTGCAGTCGTCTGATTCGTGAGGAGTGATGTTCATAGTTCAAGAGATTGGCTTCCAATAGAAAGGTTCAGGATCACCATACTTTAGTTTTTTTCGGGTGTCAGGGTCATCAATAGAAGTACAGCCTATCAACTCGAACTTAAAAATATCGTTATAGGTGTATGGCTCACCGGAGAGCTGAATTGCCTCGATAATGAATTGTCTTTTTTTAGCCATAAAACATTTTATTCTAAAGGGGTAACACTCAGCCACGCCAGCAGACCAAAAGTAACGACCATGGCAAGAAAAGAAAGAAATGAAATCATAATCCTGATTATGTGAGTAATGAAACCATATTGTTGCAATAGAAATATAAAAGAATAAGAACACGCCTTGTTTTTTGAGGGATTTTTATATATGTTATAAGGGTAAAGAATAAGACACTTTTACTCCTGGACTTACCGATCCCCCCCGAGACCGTCTGTTTCGGGAACCTTTAAAGGTCTAAAGTCTGGTTGAAAGAATATCTTCAGCGTAAATTCTCACTCCATCCACTTCCTTCTCAGCCTGAATGATTTTTGCCATCAAGTTGACCTTACTTTGATCAACAATAAAAAGATCGGGATTTGCCCTGAAGGCCTTCGCCCTATCCACCACCTCCCCCTTCCAGACCTTTTTAAGTGAAGTTAAGCCTTTTTCTGTTCTGGTACTTCTTTCAGGAGCAGGAAGAGGAACATCAGAGAGAGCATTTTGTTTTTTAGCTGCTTCCTCTTCTTCTTTTTTATACGCCAGCATTCCCTGGTCGAGCGTTCTCAGTAAATCAGCCAGCGGGTCAAGATAGGTTTTAAAAAGGGTATTCACCTCTCTTTGTTTTTGAAGATAAGGCCTTGTCATTAAAGTCCTCGCTTCATCCAGTTTTTTTATACGCTCCTTAATGACCCCTCTTAGGCTCGCCCCTTCGACATACTGAATTTCAGTAGTAATAAAGAGGGAAGACACTTTTTCGGCCAGAAGAGTATTTCCTTCCTCTATTTTTTTTACATCAAGGGCCATAAAAAAAGATTAGGTAACTTGAGAAATGATCTTGTAACAGACTTCATCATCAAAATAAAAACCATCTATGTCTCCCATACTTATCCCTGTCCTGAGTGAAAGCAGCCACATATACCGCCAAACTTGCGACGCGGCCTTTGTTTCTTTTGAGGCTCCCGGCTTAAAATCAAGCACCTGAACTCTTCCATTCGGCATATACCGGATAAGATCAATATGGCCATGAAGGAGGCTTTCACCCCCTAGTCCATCCTTAAAATCCTCTATCACAGACCAGACGGGAATTTCAGAAGCAATCGTGAAGGGGCAAGAGGAGTGAAGATGGTCCTGCACCCTCGTATGTTGTTTTTTCCCCAAACCATGATACATCGCCGCTGAAGCAAGGCCCGTTAGATCAGACTCAACACACTCTTTTTCAATCATTATTTTTTTCTGCTGAGAAACAGACCCTTTCCCAGAAGGGTTAGGGGTCCCGTACCTCATCAGCATGGAAAAATACTCGTTTAATCTTTTCAGGTTTTTTTTGCCCTCTGCTTCGGGTATGGGCTCATAGATGGAAACCCTGCACCTGAAGGGATAGACCATTATAAACCCATTCCCACGATCAATATGAAACTCCCTTCCGAGAAGAGGGACAGCATTAAGCATTGATTGAGTCGTTAAAATTTTCCCAGGGATCTCCACCTTTTGGTTCTACTGAGTCAAGCCCTGGCAAGTCCGAGACATCAAGAAACTCTTCCCCCCCCTCGTCCTGTCCTTCCCTATCCTCAATTATAGGCTGTCCTGAAGCTAACGCCCCCCCATACTTTTTCTTTTCAAATTCTGAAAGGGTATGGCAAAGAAGATTAAAATTTTCAAGACTCTTTTTCACTTTTTTATTTGCTCCCGACTCCCGAAACTCAAAAGTAAAAAACTTCACGGTATTATTGCCTATTTTTGCTTCTTTAGGGACAGATATGGCAATCACTTCGGAGTTAATGGGATGAACCTGACGTTTCCAAAAGGAGGACATCAGCCATTCCAGAGAAAACTCAACAGGAGGTCCATACGACCCGTCTTTTTTCTTATTGTCCCCCTGGACACACGATTTGGGAAGATTGATCCGATATATTTCACCGTTCATCTCCACGTACAGGATATGCTTAAGTTCGAGTAAGTGTCTTCCCTTGCCATACGGCCAGTTTTGCATAAAGAAGGGTTTTATTTCTTCTTTGTAAAGCCCCGTTTTGATTACTTTCCCTTCTGTCATCACATGAAGAGGCTGATCCCAACTTTCAAACTCATTGGTATTCACAGCTACCCTATTGGTTGTCTGGTCAAAGTAGAGAAACTGCATTCTTTTTTTCAGGATAACCATATTGATTTGGTTGGCCTTGGTATCTTTCTCGTGTTTTTCCCACTTACCATCTTCATTTTTCTCTTTGGTTATCGTGACAATTGTTCCTGTTTCCTGAGAGATTTTAAGTGCAGGGTAGACGGGGTATTCGATGGTGTTTTTGGCAAATGTTTTATTCAGATCATCGAGTGAAAATGTATTGTTCATATGGTAATATTATATATAAATTATTCCTTATAAAGAGGTGCTTCTTTTTTTTTCTTCGACCAGAGAAAAATAAAAAACCAAAAAACCAAAAACGCTCTTTATCATTCTGTATTTCTTTTTCTTGTTTCCTCTTCTGTTTCTAAAATCTCTGCTCCGATCTTTACCATTTCTCTAATGGTTTGAGCGAAAGACCAGCCTCTTTCTTTGGAAAGAACCCACGCTTTATCCACATCATTACTGAAGAGATAGCAGCCGACAGGAGTTTTCAAAAGACTCATAAAAAACATAAAAGCTTTTTCAGCTTAGTCTTTCCATTAAGTGAAGTCAAGTATTGTTACCTTTACCACCCTGGTCTTTTATGGTGTCACGCACTCCTTCCTGATAACCCCTACCCCTAAGAATCCTCTAGGGCTGGTTTTAATTTCAAACTCCACGGAATCCCCTTTCGCTATTTCATGAAACGGCCCGACACAGCCTGAAGCATGAAAGAAAACATCGCTTTGAGTTTCCGGAGACCTGATGAATCCATATCCTTTATCGCTGACGTTGGTGACGATGCCTGAGACCATTTCTAATTTTTAAAATCTTTTCTTCTCCAGGAAGAAAGTTAAAAGATGAAAAAAGAAAAAGCAAAAATAAAATAAAAAGACCACCCGTCACGAGATGGTCTTTCCCTCTTTTTTACTCACCATATTTCTGTTTCACAGTCGCCAACCAGCCATAGACGTTATCTCCGCCTGTATATCGATCAGCGAGAGCATAGTCGGGGAACCGCCCATAGTAGGTAGACCAGATCCTAATACAGTCACGCTGGCTGTCTTCAGGCGAGGCATACGTCTTCCCCTCCCGATACCCTCGATCCCATGTCATAATATTATGAAAGTTGTTCTTGGCGACGGTCTGTTCTCCTCCCCTTGTCTCATGCCAGGCAATAGCGGTACAGAGCTTGTCGACATCCGTACCATCAGGAAGAGTGTTCTTATCAGCCGCCGTATCAGCGACTAAAGGGGCTTCCACCACTCCCCCTAAAAATCCAGCTTCATATTGTTCTCGTGAAGCTCAGCTTTCACATAGTCCACCTTCCCTATCGACTCTCTCAGGCACTCACCCACGGAGTGCAGCACGTCGAAAGCTTCCTTATTAGAATGCTTCACCTCCCCTATCACATCTCTTTCCGCTCTAGCAGGCGAAAAGTTCAGAGCTAAAAACGAGATAAAGACCCCTAGTACGATCCCCAGCCCTACCAGAGTTATATTGATCTTCCTTTGCTTAACGTCCGATATGTATGTTTCTGTGCTCATGTGTTTTTGTGAAAGAATAAAAAAGTGATTCCTAAAGAATTACAGAAATCTATCTAGCTTACTCTTATTGATGCTCAAAGTCAACCTTTTGTTCTTGAATTTTCTTTCTGAGTGGGTAGAGTGGGAAAGTAATCCTTCACGAATGTGTAACTCCCTATCCACGCCGTCCGGCAACACTTCTACATCCCGTGAAGGATTTTTAGGTGCTCCGGACGGCTTGAATGGGGATTTCTAATTTATGGCTTCAAAAACTACAAGGTTCAGAATCTTTGAAAGAGATTGTTTTACTTGCCAATATTGTGGACAGAAACCGCCGGAAGTAATTCTTGAAGCTGATCATATTGTCAGCAAAAAGGACGGGGGGAGAGATGACGATATCAATCTCATTACCGCTTGTTTTGCCTGTAACAGAGGGAAAGGGGCTAAAAGCCTCAGTATCGAGAAGATAAAAAATAAATCATTCGATAAAGAACTTTCACTTTTGAAAGAGAAGAAAGAGCAGCTCACTGCTTATTACGAGTTCCTAACAAAGAAAGACAAGCTTGAGGACTCTGAAATGGATATTTATCAAAGGTGCTGGCAGGAAGCGTCAGGAGGAAAACAAAACCTCACTGATACTGGGTTAAAAAACGTTAAAAGTCTCTCGAGGAGGTATCCGGCTGAGGACATTTTTAAAGCTATGAAAATAACATGGTCTAAGGATTGGGCTGACGATGCGAAAGATCATTTTAAATATATGTGTGGTATTTTGAAAAACATGAAACTTGAGCGTGAAAACCCCGAAGAGCATGAGAGAAGAAAAAAGGCTTACTCAGTGAGGTTCACGGTACTCAATCACTGTTATCAGTACATAAACGAGAAAGTGTTTTGGAGGTGGGTTAATGACGGAATAGACCTCGACATCGTTGCTGAAAAGGCCATAGAGCTGAAAAAGTGGTCGCTCCTTTCAGACTATATTTCCTCAGAATTTTACGAATAATTATGGCTAAACAACGAATGATAGATACAAAGTTTTGGAGTGATCCGTACATTCAAGGTCTTTCCGTTTCGGAAAAACTTTTCTATGTCTATCTCATCACCAATTCCCATACAGAAATTTGCGGTGTTTATGAGATTTCTCTTCAAACGATGGTCTTTGAAAGTGGTCTTTCTTTGAAAGAGGTGAAAGCGATTTTATCTCGACTGGAAAAAGACGAAAAAGTCTACCATCTCTTGGGACTTTACATTTACCTAAAAAACTTTCCTAAACACCAACAGAGGAACCCGAGCGTTGACGAAGGTATCAAAAGATCGTTAAATAATCTACCACCATCAATCACCGCAGCAATAAGCCACGCAGACAGTCTGTATACAGACTCCCCCCAGTCTGTTGTACTTAACCCTAACCTTAACCCTAACCTTAACCCTAACTTTAACCCTTCGGGGAGTGGCGGAGCACCGCCCCCGAAAAAAAAATACGGAGAATGCGTGGAGCTCTCAGAAGAAGAGCATCGTGCGCTAACTGAAAAGTTCGGCGTCCGCCGGGATGAGCGCATTGAGGCTCTTGATAATTACATCGGCTCCAAGGGCAAAAAATACAAAAGCCACTACCATACTCTCCTCAGTTGGTGGAACAGAGACCACCCGCAAAATCTTGATAAACAACAACAAGGGGAAACCATGGAGGCGTATCTTGATCGAAGATGGCCTGGAGAATTTTAACTATCACCATGAAAAACTTCATCTACGACGCGCTCCTTCCCGGAACAAAGGTCCAGATCAGCACGGTAAATCACGTTGTTGCTGAGATCATGAGTCTTGACGATCCCATCCCCGTGCTGTCGGAAAAGCAAAACCTGTATTGGCTTGGAGGAGTTCATCCCGATAAGGTCGGGAGAGCCGGCGATGATGACATCATCGCGAAGAATTATTTTTACGTTGATTTTGATATCCGATCCCACAATGAACACATTACAATAACCGATCAGGATATCAAGGATGCCTGGAGCTGGATGAAAGCCGGTCTTGACGCCCACGAGCTCTTGAAGTCCTGGAGCTATTGCGTGTTCTCAGGGAATGGTCTTCACGTGTATTATTTTCTCCCCGATAGTTTTACCGACAAAAAAGAATACGCCGCCGCCGTTGGATCAATCGCCGTTTTGGCGGGAAAAGAAACAATGTGCCTGAACGAGGTTGATACTTCGTGCGTGAATATCGGGAGACTTGCGAGGCTCCCCGGCTCGATAAACCAAAAAACAGGCCAGCGTGTTGTCTTAATTGATTCACAATGAATGCTCAAGACTTGAGGGACATAGCGGCCATAGCGTTTGCTGAGGAAGAATTGAAAAGTTTCGCACCCCTCAAACAATCCGATGTATTCGACAAAATTGACCAAGTCCCTATCGCCACACTGGTTGAGAATCATTTTGGCTGGGAGTTCGACGGAAAGAATTTCAAAAAAGGCGACGGAAAAACAGTGGGGTGTTTTGTTCCGGAAGGCAAGAATTTTCTTGTTCACGGCGGGACAGAGCATCTACCGCAGGAGAAGAAAGGCTACAGCCCGTTCCTTTTCGTTAAAACGGTCAATTCTTTGGATAACAAACAAACCTTTGCGTGGTTTGCCGACCGATACGGGATTAAGGCTGAAAAATTATCACAACAAAAAACAGGGGAGAAGCATGGTAAAACTTTCCATCCGGGAAAAATGAAAGATGAGATTCTCGCTTCCATGCGCTCAGGTATCGGGACCCCCTACACGTGGGGGACCCAAAAACTCAATGATGCGTTTTCTCCGATTGAGCGTGGGAATTATATTGTGCTCGGCGGAGAAACGGGACTTGGCAAAACGGTTTTTTCTTTGTTTCTCGGTCTTCAGAACGCCGCTAAGGGGCTAAAGGTTCTTTATCTCTCGTTCGAGATGGCGAACAAGGGGCTGATTCGGAGGTATGCCCGGGACGTAGCGGGTATCTCAGAGCGGGAATGGGAATCAGGGAAGATTCCCGAAGAAAAAATTTTAAAAGCTGGCGAGGCAGTTAGCTCTTTTCCTGATGGTTTTTTTCTTCACGAATTTGATACTGATACTCCCATCACGGTTGAAGCCGTTCGGAAGGTTCACGAAAAAGACGGGCCATTCGACATGATTATTATCGACAATCTCGGTTTTTTGGATGGAGAGGGAGAGCAAGAGAACGTCCGGCAATCCAAGGTATCGAGGGATATTGTTAAGCTCAGTAAGGAGCTCTCAAACCAGGCTTGTGTTATTGTTCTTCATCACTTTAGGAAGGGTGGGGACGGCAAGCCCAGGACGATCAACGATCTTTTGGGCTCAGGGAAGATAGGCCATGACGTTTCGTATTTTGTTCAGGTCTGGAGAAATCAGGATGAAGATATTGCATATGAGGAAAAAGCGAAACTACTGGTGCTTCTCCAAAAAAACAGGGAATGGGGGCGTTTTGGGAGGGAGACCGTGTTTTATCACGCAGGGGGATTCCATGATCACGATCAACGGTTATTGCCTGCCGCCAAACGTTTATTTTCTTAATTTTTTTATATGGATCCCGATTTTGGCCTAAGGGCGGAAGAAGATTATGAGCTCGAGACCTAAACTAGACACCCCTCCATTCTTCACCTGCTGCCCGTAGCGAGGAGAAAGGGGTATAAGTGGTGTCGTCTATCCACTTGACTATTTTTAGCGCTTAAAACGAATCGTAGGAGGTAAAAAAGAGAAGGCCGCAGGATTGCCCCTACGACCTCTTTGTGTCGTAACACCTTTTATTCTTCTTTTTTTGCCATCAGCAAGCCGCTGAGCTCCTCCCATTCCACCATGATGGGTTTCTCAGGGCTTGAGACCGTGAGTTTGATTGCGTCTTTCCCCTCAAAGGCTTTTAGCAGTTTTATCAAAAGCTTAGGGTCGAGTGTGACGGAACGCGTGTCGGATTCAGGCCCGTAAAAAAGTTTATCCATCGGGCCTGTCTCAGGAAAAGTATCAGTCTCTTTTTGGAGCGTTATTGATCTTTTATCCATGTTGTCGTCGCATGTTGTAATCTCAATACTGTTTTCTGTTTCGTTTGTGAAAATAGCCTGTTCCAGAATAGGGAGTTTTTGTTTTTTATTGAATTTGAGGCTTTTCGTTATTGCCGCGCCGTTGAGCAGAATTGGGCTCGAAAGTTCTGCTTTGCTTGTGTCAGGAAAGTCCGGAAATTCGCTGATGTCCGTGCTCTTTTCTTTTGTTCTGTCGATTCTTAACATGAGATATGAGTCTGTTGCGTATATTTTCGCCTTATCAATATAGACGTTTCCAAGGGCCGGCCTGACTGAGTTTTTAGAAACCAGCTTTGCTGCTTCGATGATGGTGGGAGTAAGGGTTTTCATGAGGTAATTGTTAGGATTTAACGGGAAGAGCTTTGATAAAGCATTTTAATTGGAAGATGATGCCTTTATAGAGTTCTGAAAAATTGTTGAACTCTTCAGGAGTTAGTTCTTGTAAGTCGGTGTAAATATCAAGTATGGCTACCGTTTTATGTGTTGCCAGTATAGCTTTTTGTAGTTCTTTTTTAGCTTGTTTTGGTAGGAGTGCGGACGCTTCCGCAACATGTAGGACAATACTCGTTGAAGTGTTCACGAGGGCAGGGTAGAGACTGCTTTTCTCGAAAATTTCTTTCATGTTTTCGAGTTCGATGAATATTTTTTTCGCCTCCTGATAAACCTTGTAATCGAGGAAGCGGAAGGTGGTATAGGTTTTCATGGAGTAAAAATTAAGAAATAGGAAAATAAAACTACTTCCGAACTAAGGGAGGTCGTAGACTTGTTGGGGGTTGCAACACTCGTAAGCTTCCTCCTCGGTCTCGTAGATCTCCCCAATATTATCTTGCCACGCGGCTATTACCGTTCCTCCTCTCTCTGCCTCCGGTTGCTCTTCATAGGCTGCAGCTATGTAGGATAACGACCCATCCTTTGCCCTTTCAGCCCAAATGTAGGTGATTGTGGAGTACCATATTTTCGTCGCCGCCTCCGGTTCAGGGGAGTATCCTTCATCGTTGTCAAAGATAATGCTGTCATTATCCGCATAGTATTCCCCTCCGTGTGGTCTTCTCTTGCCGGTGTTCGATCTGTGGCTGTCTATGGTAGGCGAGGATTCTATGGGTACTTCGTACCGCTCAACTGTGAAGCTCTCTCCACGCCCTCGACCCCCGTTGAAGCTCTCTGCATTTATCGCCTCCCAGAGCTTATCTGTTTCTTCTTTTTCGAATATCCGTATAGAGCTATTATTATAATAGCGAGTGCGGAGCGCGTATATAGACTTGGTTGTAGCCGACGCATCGGCTCCGATATGTGATGTCTCTGGTCCCATAAGATGGAATTAAAGAATAAGACTACAGCGAGTATATTCCCTCTCTCAGGTGAAGTCAAGTAGATTACTGTATACAGATTAAGTTATATGTGTTGTAGTGTTGTGGTATAGTGAGAGAGATATTCGTAATAATTATGTATGAGGAATCCGGACACTTTTACTGACCGAGAAAACGCTCTTCTCCAAAAAAAAAGACAGCTTGTCCAAATGAGAAAAAATAAAAGAGCACCCTCCGCAAAACAGTTTAACGCGATGAAAAATCTGGTCGTGAATGGAGGAAACGTGGCTAAGGCGATGCGTGACGCAGGCTATTCAGCGCAGACAGCGAAGTCTCCGGCCAAGTTGACAAAAAGCGAGGGGTTTAGAGCGTTATGCGATGAGCTGAAGTTTGATAACCGTTTCGTTATTTCCGCACTTAAAGACGATGTGATGAATAAGCCAGGACATAGAATCGGTGAATTGACCTTGGCAAGCCGTATTCTGGGCCTCGTCCAGCCTCCACAAGTGAAAACCACCGTGAATGTTCTGAACACGACAATATCAGAGGATCGGAAAAAAGAGATACTTGATATCCTCTGAGTATTTCGCACAAGGTATTTTGTGCGAATTACTCATTATCAATGGCTTGTTTATGCGCTTAAATCGTAAGGGGTTGACTGTTGCCTTGTGGCGAAAGATATATTATACCACTTTTGGAGCTTGAATCGGGCCACCTATATCGAGGGGAGGGTGTCTATGCCCATATGTTCATTTTTGTTGTTGTATAGACACTGAGAACATAATCTATGAATAGATTATCATTAAGCTTGGCTACCCCTACCCCCCCGCTTGGGACTCCTGTATGTATGTATAAGCATTCCTAACTCCACCGCTCTACCTGCACCACTCACCTTTTTCAAAAAATTTTCCAAAAAAAACTCCACCGCTCTACCTGCACCACTCACCTTTTCTAAAAAAAATCCAAAAAATCTCCAACTCTCTCTACTCTCACATTTACCTTTTCTAAAAAAACCCAAAAAAAAATCCAAAAAAAAATGGTACAGTGGGCGTGATATTTAAGAAGCCTTATGCTTAATCCGGAAAGACTCAGGTTTAAAAGAGAAGTTGTAACAAAGATGTTGGAAGGCACTGTGGACGAGCGCAAGTTTATTTGCGAGCAGGAGTTCAAGTATTTCTGCATCTATTACTTCTCCGATTTTTTCACTCATAAGACAGCGGACTTTCACTTTGAGGCGTACAATGATCTCAAGTTTGAGAAACACAAGTACCTTATCTGGGAGTGGTTCAGAGAATCCGGCAAGAGTTCTATGGCCAAGATGTTTATCATCTGGTGCATTTGTTTTTCAAAAAAGAGATACATAATTTTCGTATGTTACGAGAAGGACACGGCCAAATCAAGGCTCTATGATATAGCGTTCTGGCTTCAGACCAACAAATATATTCTGGAAGACTTTGGACAACTCTTTTTTGAAGACGACGCGAACAGAGGCAAGTTTTCGAGGAAGAAGTCAATAGGGGAGTTTATCACGACGAACAAGATCAAGATTGAAGCGAACAGCACCCAGGAGCCGCTACGAGGCCGCGTTTACGATCAGTACAGGCCCGACTTAATATTTTTCGATGATTTTGAGAATGAGCTGACGAAAAGATCATTTCCGATCACTCAGAACATTATTCGCAATATGGATGAGGCGATGACGGGGTTGGGCGGGGATGGGAACATGGTATTTTTATGCAATTACATTAGCGATATGGGGGCGGTTGAGCGACTACACCAGATGGCCGAGAAAGACCCCTTATTCAAGCTTCATCATGTTGATTTAGTGGAGGAAATAGGGGAGACGGGGGAGCTGAGAACGGGAAAGATTGCGTGGCCCACGAAGTATGTGTTTACTGATGTGGAAGCAAAAGCGATAAATGCGATGGTAGAGGATAAAAAAAAGCATGTTATTTCGATAGAGGAGAAGAAGAGGACGTTTAATTCGACGGGGGGAAGAAAATTATTTGAGCAGGAGATGCTAAACCAGCCCATTGTGAGGGGGGAGAAGCTTTTTGATCCCGAGGTGATCAGGAAGATGATAGCGGCTGACGCGAGGCCCTGCGAGAGTGTTGTGGGGGACTGGCAGTTTTGGGGGAAGTATGAGCCTCATCACAGGTACGGGATGGGGGCTGACGTAGCTGAGGGGATAGGGGGTGACGCTTCGGCAGCGGTTTTATTTGATTTTTCAGCGCATCCAAGGGCAAAAGTGGTGGGGGTGTACAGTTCTGACCGGATAGCCCCTGATCTATTTGCGTATGAATTGGATAATGTTGGGAGGAAGTTTGGGGAGTGCCTGATAGCTCCTGAGAGGAACGGCGCGGGGTATTCGACGGTCTCGAAGCTGGTGGAATTGTATAATAATGTGTATGAGCAGGAAGAGGGGGGGGATATGATCAATGCCGGGGAAAGAGCGCCTACAAGGTACGGGTTCCAGACGAACGGGAGGACGAAGCCGATGATTATTTTTGATTTGAAGAGGGACGTGGAGGACGGGCTGATAGAAGTTCCCGACATAGGGCTATTGAATGAGCTATTGTCGTATAATCAGGACGAGTTAAGGACAGCAAAGACGAGGGAGGGGACAACAAAACATTTTGATAAACTGATGGCAATGGCTATAGCATGGCATTTACGGGCTTCAGCTACGATCAGAGGGCTGAAGAGAGTTCCTGAGACACCACTTGATAAAGAATCCCGATTCGACATTATTTAAGAACGTGAATAGAATAAAAAAGTAAAAGAACTGATAATTTTTTGGTTATGGAAGACTATATGAAGACAGGGGAGGTCTGGCAAAGGAATGATATTCAGAAACCTGAGTACAGTGAGGAGGAGGAGGGGTATCGGACGTTTGTGGTGGCACGGCTTCAGGACGCGAAGACGAGGAGGGATCAGGCATGGCCTGAGTTTAATGATATGGACTATCAGACCTGGTGGGTCACGAACAATAAGGCAGGGCATTCGTATATCCGGCCCAAGCAGAACCAGGCGGATACGAGGGTTGTAACGGGGACAACGGAAGAGAAGGTAAACACGCTGCTTTCGGCGGCATTGAATAATAATTTCGCTCCGAACGTGATGGCGTATGACAAGTACAACTTGCCCTTAATTGAGACGGGGAAGGTCATGGAGAATATGATTAAGAAGAGTAGGGAGATAGAAGACCCCTGTTATGATGAGTTTCGGATTGGGGCGTATGAGGAGTTTTTCAATCAGGGAACGGTTTTTATTGAGGAGCGGTATTTGGAGTTAAGGATACCTCAGAAGCGATTGAACAAGTTGGACTGGGCGGAGGTGGGGGATATTAAAAAAATTTCATGGGAGACAAAATTTGAGACACGGAAGCAGTGCCAGTCGGTTGTGATTCCGGGGGTGAATGTGTATTTGGGGTCAATGAAAGAGTTTTATATGAGCAGACAGCCCTACGTCTTCACGAGAGAGATTATCACGAGGGGTCAGGCCAAGGCGTTGTATGGGGGCTGGGAGAGGTGGAAGAATGTGCCTTTGGGGGCTGAGGCGTTATTTGACACGGATGACACCAGTAAGCCCTATAATGATTATATGAAAGATGTTCAGCCGACGAAGGGGGTAGAGGATGAGAAAGTGGAAGTGATCAGGTATCAGGATAAATGGAATAATGAGTTTATGGTTTTCTTGAACGGGGTAATGATGCTGCCGATCAGGTTTCCTCTATCGGCTCTTTTAGGGGAGGCTGATTATACGATTGCGAAAGGTGATGCGTTTCCTATTTCAGCTCATTTTGCGTATTCCAAGAGTGTTCCTGCCAAGACGAAGGTGGAGCAGGCTGTATTTGATGAACTGATGCGGTTAATGGTTTTAAAGACACAGCAGTCGTTTCAGCCTCCCATGGCAAACAACACGGGCAAAATTCTTTCAAGGAATGTTCTTTTCCCGGGCATGATGACGGAAGACATTGATGCCAATAAGCTGAAGCCATTAACGGATTCCAGAGGGGTAAGCCCCTCAGAGTTTGATTCTCTATCGTTTATGAAGTCAATTATTGACGGGAAGAGCGTGAATCCTATTATGGAAGGGCAGGCGGCTTCGGGTGAGCAGACAGCAAGAGAGATTATTGAGCTGAAACAACAGTCCATGCAGAAGATGGGGCTGCCGATTCTGGGCCTTGTGAACCTGGAGCGCAAACTGGCGTGGTTGCGCCTGAAGAACATTATTCAGAACTGGACTTCTCCTGTTGATAAAAAGGTGGCAGGGATAGGTGGAGAGCTTGTTGATGTCTTCAGGAATATCACGGTTGATACGGAGCTGGAAGACGGGTCTAAAGGGCAGATGATCATACAGATGGGAAAGGGGTCTTTTCCTGATTCAGGGCAGGTTATGGCTGAGGAAGAATTGCTCTCAAGGCGGTTTAGGAAGAACACGAGAAAGGTGTACCTATCCCCAAAACAGCTCACAAGCGTGACTCATACATGGTTTATTTCTGTTGTTCCGACACAAAAAGAAAATTCAGAGCTGAGGGTGGCGATGTTTAATGAGACTATTCAGGCGGGGTATGCTCTTTTTGGGCCTCAATCATTCAATAACGAACACATTAAGTCGAGATGGGCGATTCTAAACGGAGAAGACCCTAGTAAAATGTTTCTTCAACAAAGTCCGCAAAACGCAAATGGTATGGTTGGTCAACAGGAAGGGATAGGAACTAATATCAATCAGCAGTTGACTCAGGGGCAGAGGCCCCAAAGAACACAAAAGCAGCAGCAGGGGGTTAATGCTCTTGTGAATGCTTAGCTAGAGATATTTAAACGATAAAAAATGTTTTGTCAGAACTGTTCCATTGAGAAAGAAGACGGGCACAAGTGTTATATTGACGTGGATGAGAAGTATTTTAACGAAAGCATCATGGATGCTTTTTTTATCAGATGCTCTCTCTGTCAGACCTGTTCGGGTTTAGGCGCTGTCAGGAAGTCGGGGCAGTGGAAGAGGATACAAAACACAAGAAATGTTGATTTTTCAAAGGGGTATATTTGCCCTGTCTGTGCTTCAGGGCTTCATTTGTAAAACATGAAACGATGGCTCCAAAACATTATAAAAGGCTGGTACATGCGTTTTTGTGATCCTGATATTGTGGCCATGACAAGGACTCAGCTTTATGGCGTTGGCCCGACCGACCTTCTTTTAACATTAAGCAAAGAGAACTATGATCTTTTTGTCAAAGATTGTGATAATCTGATGAAGAACCCCACGTTTCATTTGGTCATAGACCATATTATGATGACTCAGCGTGATTATGCCATGAACAAAGCCCGCGAGTGGGAGGAGGTGAAGTTCGCGAGGGGCCAGATATCAGGGGCTTCTCTGGTGAGGGAGTTTGTACAGGCAAAATCTTCCGATCTCCCAAAAGCACCCGCCTGGTTTGACAAGAATGATGTTATTTAAAAGTTATGGATATCAATTGGTCAGTCCGCTTTCCTGCTATTCAGGTGAAGCCCTGTGAGGGGTGTGATGGGACGGGGGCGCAGGTAAATGAGTTTGGTATGATTAAGATGTGTGAGGTGTGCGGAGTGGATTACAGGGGCTGGCAGAATAAGTATGGCTCAGACCGTGCCGAGTTTCCTGTTTTTTATGTGGACACGGAACAGAACGTGAAGGTGCTGGTGGATAAGAGCAAGGATTATATTTTACTTCCAAACGGAGAAAGTATTCCGTCATTTACTTCTTAATATTTTTATATGGCAGATGAAATCAATAAAGATCAGGAAGAGGATCAGGAAGATGAAACCGAAACGATGGAAGAGGTGGTAAAACGGCTTGAAGAAGAGGTAAAAAACCTTAAAAGCGAGAAAGAGTCCATTAAAGATTTGCGGAAGGTTGCGAATAAGGCGAAAGAGGGGGAGCAGTCGCTTGAGGGGCGGCTGGAAGTTATTGAAACGGAAAGACAGAAGGAATTGGAGTCACGAAGGGCTGCCGTAGAAGGGGTAAAAGGAAAGGTGCTTGACAGAAGAGTTGGGGATGATGCTGATGACAGGGCTAAGGTGGAGCGTGAGTTTTCCCTGCTCAACATGCCCTCCAATACACCTGAAGAAGCGGAATTGAAGTGGGAGAAAGCGGTCTCGATGGTTCCTGATTCATCCCGTATTAACCCTATGAACCTTGGTACGCCAATGGCTCCTGAGCCTGATATTGTAACGGCAAGAGATAAGCAGTTTATTGATACGGCAGATGGGAAAATGCTGGCGAAACAATTGGGAATGACTTCGCTTTTGGCTAAAGCAAAATAATATTTCTTTATTTTTTTCATTATGTCACGTTTACAAGACCTGAGAGTGAAAGGCTGGCCCAATCTTAATATTGATGAAAAACGGGAGTACCAATCGCTTTTAGCGCAAGAAAAAGAAGAGGGTAAGCTGGTGGAAAGAGCAAAGATCACTATGGCCGCACAGGAGGATTCGTCTGAAGCTTCAGACGGTGATAAACCTGATCTGATACAGGTGGATAAACAGACGCTTTCTGATCTTATTGCCCGTATTGAAGGGCTGGAACAGGAGAAAATATCGCATCGGAAACAGGTCGGTTTGTATAAACAGGGAACATGGAAGGAGATTGAGCGGAAAGAGAAAATAAGGATGGCTACACTCAGGAAGTATAGGCCAACGACTGATGATACGTATAAATACGTCTTTGATCTGAAGTTTTTTCAGAATAAATGGAACTCTGAACTGAGGGTTGATGAACAACTGTATCAGTTTATGTTGTATGATCCCAAAGATCCTGAGACCCTGAAGGCCGGACATCAGTTAGTTGAGATTTTCTCCTTAAAGTTTTTCGCGGCTTCTTTCGAAAAAGAACAGGTGAAATTGGTGGACAAAAGGGTCAAAAAGATGAAACAGATGGTGGGGAAAACAGACAAGATTGTCTATGAGTACGATAAGTATAAAGCGACCAGCCTGGGCCGCGTTCCCATGTTTGTAGAAAGAGAAGAGGTGGAGTTTCTTGTTGAGATGGAGGACGGCGTGAAGTTTTGGCTGTCTGCTGATCGTTTAAACCTTTAAGTGTTTATTTTTAATTTTTTAATTTTTTTCTTATGCCGGAAGATGAAGATAAGTTGAAAGAGGCTGTTATTAAAGAGCAGGCGGCCTCCAGAGACTACACCAAAGAACGGCAGGAGCGTTGTGCCCCAATCGTAAAGAAGATTTTGAATATGATGTTGGAACAGGACTTGCTTATGTCTGATCTTCATTACCTTGAAGATGTCGTAAAACGCCAGTTTGATGCTCTGGCAACACATTTGGTATCGCTCCATGCCGTAGAGATTTTTCAGATGACCAAAGACTCTCTTGAGATGGCGTTTAAGAACGCTCAGGAAAGCCTTTTCAAGATAGAAGATATTGATCATGTTTCAGTGAAGGATATCGATACCCAGCTCAGAAGAGCTGATGTGGAAAAAAAGTATCAGGCAAGTAAAGAAGGAGAAGATGAAGAAAGTTCTGAAAAATAAAAGGTAGTGAGATACCTTTTACCTCTTTCAAGAGCCTTAAAACGAATCCTAATGATTCGTTTTTTTAAAAGTTACGGTTTTTTTATATTTGCAAATGAAATAAAGCCCTTTTAGCATTTGAGTACGGGACATGAGCAGCCTTTTATCGGGCCAGTACGACAGTTCATGGAAAAAAGGTATTAGAAAGCCGTTTCACGGCAGATATTTGAATCCTTTTATCCATTAGCTTTAATTATATGTCCTGGTCACCTTATAGAGGAAAATTTGGGACGGACTGGCAGAATAAGACGGGCTCACAGGTTTTTACCCGTGGTGCTCTTGTTGATGTTGTTTCAGGTCTTATTACCGTCTGTACCATTACCCGTGCTCCCCACAGCGGAGTTATTCAAAAAACAGTTCTTTCAACTGATTCCGACTATACAGCTACCACATTTCTTCCGCTTTTAACGCCCGCCACCCCTCTTTCAGAGTGGAAAGTGAGCGTTCTTTCAACGGACACTCTTGCTACTACTGACGTAGGGAATTTCCTCGATATCGGGGGGTCTCCTGTTGGAATCGACGTGACAAACGCCACTTCTGCCGATGATGCCGTGGTCTGTACGAAGTTCCTTGGAGCCAACCTTGGTGCTTTCCGACTCAATTCGTTCAAAGGCACTCAGGTAGGTCTTGGTACTGCTACTTAATTTTTAATTTCCTTATTTTCCTTATTTTTTATATATGGGACAAAGTCTAAACACCGTTGCCCTGAACGATTTTGTATCTCTTGTGCGAATTAACTGGGTTGCAAGGCAAGACCTGATCCAGGGAAACGCACGACAGATGTATATCGAACAAGACCTCGGTTTTCACAATGGTGAAAGCAAAAGATTCAAAGAAATTGATCCTGAAGAGTTCGCCTCCCTCAAAAGAGAAGGTGCGGACGCTTCAATCGCTACCGTTGCTCTGGGGTATGAGAAAGACATGACCGTGCGCCGTTTTGCCAAAGAAATTTCTATTACGCACGAGATGAGGCGTTACAATCATGCTCCTGAAGTCATGTCAAAACTTCATTCTCTTCAGTCCTTCGGGCCTCAGAGAATGGAGATTGATTTGACCCATCGGCTCACCTTCGGAACAGCCACTTCTTATACCGATATGGACGGAGAAACGGTCACAACAACTGTGGGTGACGGGCTTGCTCTGGTAAGTGCTGTGCATACCGTTACAGAGTCAGCTACGACTTATAGCAATATTATTACGGGTAATCCTGCCGGCTCTCAGGGCGGTCTTGAGGTGGCTGAACTTCAGGCAAACACTCAGATTCTTGATAACTTCGGGAATTTGAGAGTGATGAACTTCAATGTCATTTTTTGTTCCAACGACCCTACGACCGTCAACACCTTCAAGCAAATCCTGAAGTCTTCAGGTGACGTTGATGGAACTCACGCTGGAATTGAAAACGTGTACATGAATAAGTACCGTCTGGTCATTCTTCCACGGCTTGCTACTACGGCAGCAGGAGCCTATGACCCTACAAAGAAAGGGTACTGGGGACTGGCTGCTATCGGACAAGGGGAAATGGGATGGCAGGCGTATCTGGGAATCTGGGAAGGGGTAAGTCTGAAGACTCCTGCTCCCGGGAATAATGGAGAAGATTTCCATAACGATAACTGGTCTTTCGGGACTCGTCTTTCCTATGGAATCGTAACCGTTAGTCCTCGCGGTTTGCTGCTTTCAACAGGTGCAGGTTCTTAATTTGTATTTCTTTCTTTTTCATTCGTGTACCTTTGAGATTATCTCAGGGGGAGGAGGCGGAGGTGAATGAAAAAGACTAACTTTTCTTTTTATGGCTTCTTTTAATTTTAACGCAGGGTATGGACGAGCACTCTTTGATGCTGTTCATGCCTCCGTTCCAACTCCCGGGCGCATCTTTGTTGTGGGTGTTGATGGGGATAAAAATGACGACAGGCTTTCAAGCCTTATTAAGGCTGATAACTCAGGCCGTACTCATTATTTTACGTCTTTATCAGACGCTTATGACGCTACTGTCAGTAATCAAAACGATGTGATCATCCTTGATGGTCAGAGTACGTTTACGCTTACGGAGATGTTGACGGTTTCTAAAAACCGTGTTCATTTCAGGGGGCTTGATTCTCTTTTGGGGGTGAACCGAAGATATGGCCAGTCTACAAAAGTAAGTCTTGGCGTGACTACGGCCGCTACTGATATTGCCACTGTTTTGAATACAGGGACTAGAAACTCATTTAAAGGAATTAAGTTCACGAATTCCAATACCGTTGCTGAAGGGCTTTATTGTTTCGCCGATGGTGGAGAGTACACCTTTATGGAGTTTTGTGAGCTCTACAAGTCTACTGATTTGGATCAGACGGGGGCTGCTGAGTTAGTGGCCAATGGTGATTCTTCGCACTACAAAGACTGTTATATCGGGTCAACGGTTGACGCTATTTCAGGGGCTATTCTCCGGCCTTGTGTGACCTTTTCAAGAGGTCTGGCTGCTTCAGGGAAGGTGGCTCGTGATGTGACTTTTGAAAACTGTATTTTTGCCCGTAAGTGTGGGGACACGGGAAACCGGTTCGTGTACGGGGCCGAAGCAAACGCTATTGAGCGTCTGGGATATTTCAAAGAGTGTGTATTCTGGAATGCTGCTCTGGCTTCTGCCACACCTGCTCAAAACGTGGCCTTTGGAGCTACACAGACTGATGGGTCAGTATTGCTTCATAACTGTACTTCTGTTGGAGCTGCTACAGCCATGTCTACTACGACAGGAGTATTTATTGATTCACCTGTTCCCGCTGCCGCCACTTCAGGTATTTCCGTACAAGCTTTTTAACAGAGAGAATGCCTAAAGGAGTTTAAGTTTTTATTTTTTTTCTTTTAAACCAATGAGTGACACAACCAGAAATTCCGACCTTCTTGAAATGGGGGTTGATGAGTATCCGGAGCAGGAAGAGGTAAAGAAGACACGGGGCCGAAGGCCCAAAGAAGTAAGTGAAGAGACTGAGGAGGTGGAGGAGGGTGAGGAAGAGGCTGAAGAGGTTGAAGAAGATGAAGGGGCTGAAGAAGATGAAGAGGCTGAAGAAGAGGGTGAGGAGGAGGGTGAATAGTTTTTCAGGGGAGGGTCTTCCCCTCCCCTTTTTTTTATCTTATTGTTATGAAAACTCTTTCAGGACTTCAAACAATTTTTTCCGCCGCCGATGCCGCTGCAACAGGAAAAGCTCACTTTGTGGAAAACGCTGATAAAATGGTTTTTGAGTTTGCCACCGCTTCCAGTGCTAATTTGACGGTAAAGTTTCAGGGGTCAATCAGTGACACACAACCTGATTTTTCTGCTGCTCAGACAGCCTCTAACCATTGGGACTATATTGAGGTGATTGATCTTGAGGATGGTTCTGCCGTGGATGGGGATACGGGGATAGTTCTGGCTGGAACGGATGATTTTAGGCTCTTCTCAGCTAACGTGGATGGTCTTCGGTGGGTTTGCGCCACTATTACAGCCAGATCAGCAGGAACACTCACTTTAAAGGTGAAAACATTTGTTAATTGTTAATGTATGAGAAGAGATAAACAACTCGATCAATTTAATGAGTTTAATCCTGTTCTGATTGTTACCGCCTCTGAGGGGATCGCTTCAAACGATAACGACACGACTGTCCCCACCTCTGCTGCCGTAAAAGCTTATGCTGACAGTGCCGGAGGAACCCCCACAGTGATCACGGTTGCTGATACAGCAGACGCAACAGCTTTCGTGGCCCTCTTTGAGTCCGCTACAGGTGATCTGGCCCCTAAGACGGACACAGGACTTACCTATGACGCCACGACAGGAACCTTGACGGCCACAGCACTCGTAGGCCCACTCACGGGGAATGTCACTGGAAATGCCAGCGGTACAGCCGCAACAGTCACAGGAGCGGCACAAGCGGCTATCACCTCAGCTACCGCTCTTCCATGGACAGGACTAAAAGTAGGGGTGAATGGAGAAATCCCCACCTTTGACGCTTCAGGGAATCCTGCTTTTGTGGCTGTGGGCACGGCAACGCATGTCCTAACGTCCAATGGTGTAGGGGCTGCTCCGACTTTTCAGGCGGCTGCAGGGGGAGGGTTTGCAGACTGGAAAACAATTGGAACGGGAGGGGATTATGCTGATGTACAAGCGATGATTGCTGACTCTCAATACAAGGGGTATCTGCTCAGTGCCGTGACGGAGGATAGCGATATTACGCCGGACGCTAATGGGTTATTCCTTCACCTGAATGATTTTGTTTTGACGATGGGGGCCAATAACATTGTCCCCAGTGCCGCTTGCTCGATAACCATTGTTGGCTGGAGCCCTTCTGTAAGTGAGATTGACTATACGGCAACAGTGGCTAACGAAGAACTTATAGATACGGGGGCGTTTACAACAAGTGTCGTCGTTTTGGCTAATATTAAGTTTGATAACAACTCGTCCGCCGCCGGTTGTTATCTCCAAACTTCAACCTCAGTTAAGAAATATACTAATCTTATTATCGAGTGCTCGAATCAGAATGGGAGTGGGATAACTGCCGCTAATAATGAAGATTCTTTAGATAATATAGCGTTTGTTGGGGGTGGGGCATCTTGCTTAAAAGCTCTGGCTATGGGGGCGGGGGGAACCGCTACAAATCTTCAGTTTTCAGGGACTTACAGTGGGACTATGGGGGCAATAGATTTTGAGACCGGCGGAGCGGTTCCGATGCCAAGTGTCTCGAACATTAATATTCTCTCGTTTCTTGGCTTCCGTGTGGGTGGGCAAGTAAGCAATGTGAAAGAGATCGGAGGAACCCTTAATATAGAGGTTGCTGACGGCGATTGTCTTTTGACTAATTTTGAATGTTCCGGGACTTTCGATATACAAGGGTCAGATAAGTGTCTTTTTTCTAATGGTATTTTTTCGGGAACGGTTGCCATTGACGATATAGGTGATAATCAGAATCATTTTTCCAATTGTCAATTTGAGGCTGTTTTTTCTTTAACAGGCGGAAATACTCTTTTCAGCAACTGTCGTTTTGACAGCACCTCCACAATTATTAGTGATAATGATCTTTTCAATAATTGTATTTTTACCGGAGCTTTTACAGTGAACGCGGGGGCCGATAATCTTCAATTCATTGGGTGTTACTGGGATGGGAACGTAAGTATCACGAGTAATAATTCACGGTATGAAGGGTATGTCAATACCGCTAACACCTTCACCCTTGCCTCTACCGCTACGAATAACAAAGTAGATGTGACGATTGATCAGGCGGTGGTGGATAGCTCGGGGAATGACTCTAATTCCATAACTGAAATGATTTACTGATAATGATTTACTAATTTTTATTTCATGGCAGCAATTCTCAAAAATCAGAATGTCCAGCTCAAGCCTATCCCAGCGACAGACTTGACCTATTCGGGCATAACTGGATCAGTCACGGTTGACACCAATGCTGTAGGGGTGGGGGCGGCCCTGTATCAGGCAGTGGATGGTAACTATGACGAGGCTGATGCTGATGCTGCTGCTTCCATGCCTTGTTCTGCTCTCGCTCTTGAGACAGGTGTGGGAACAAAACTGGTCTTGTTCCATGGCTTCATCCGAAACGACGCGTGGGCATGGACGGTGGGAGGCTCTCTGTATGTTTCCGCCACACAAGGTACACTTACTCAAACACCACCTGGCACAGGGGATTTTGTTCAAGTCGTGGGTATCGCACAAAGTGCTGACGTGATTTTCTTCAACCCAAGCTTCAATTTGACCGAAGTCGCTTAATTATATTTATGGCTGATCGCTACTGGAATCCGGCGGGTGCGGGAAACTGGGGGGATACAAGCTCTTGGGCTGCCTCAGATGGAGGGGGTACAGGAGAAACTGTTCCTTCGGCTTCTGATAATGTGGTTTTTACGTCTACGAATGTGAATAACTGCACGGTCAACGTATCAGCTACGTGCCTTGATTTAAATTTCACAGGAGGAACGGGGTACACAGGAACTTTTGCAGGATCGTCTGCTTTGGCGATTTCAGGGAGTCTTACTTTGGGTGCAGGGATGACGAGAACCTATACAGGAGCGATTACTTTCAATGGGGTGGGAGTTCATACGATTACCACCAATACAATTACTGTTGGGGGTAATTGTATATTTAGCGGAACTGGACAATGGACATTTCAAGATGCGTGGGACTCTGGGCTAAAATCTATTTCGCACACGAATGGAACTCTAGTAACTAATAACCAAACAATCACAAGTGAGGCTTGGACAACATCAGGCACTAACGCAAGAGCAATAACGTTAGGTTCATCAGTGTTAAATATTAACGGTTGGACATATTCTGGCTCAAATTTAACCTTAACGGAAGGCACGGCTGTCCTAAATGTGGGCCAAACGGCTACTTTTGTTGGGAATGGAGAAACGTACTATGAGGTAAATCTTACTTCAACACAAAGCTCAGGATGGGGAGCTTTTTCAGGGAATAACACTTTTACTAATTTATCAGTTACTAGTAATACAACTAAGGCACAGGCATTAACTCTTTCTGACAATCAAACTATTACAGGAACATTAACAATCAATGGCAATTCTGTAACTAATAGAGTGCTTATTAAATCATCTGTTTTGGGTACAGCAAGAACTCTCACCGCCGCAATAGTTACTGTAACTAACGCCGACTTCCAAGACATCACTGGAGCTGGAGCAGGGTCATGGAATCTATCCGCTATCACAGGAGGATCAGGTGATTGTGGAGGAAACACCGGTATTACCTTCACCACTGCCGATACGAATTATTGGATTGGGGATACGGGATCGTGGTCTGATGCGACGCAATGGTCAACGTCTACCGGTGGCGCAGCGGATGGAAGAGTCCCCTTGCCCCAAGATACCGCTATTTTTGATGCCAATTCATTTTCTACAACGTCCCTCACGGTGACTCAGGATATGCCTCGTATCCCAACAACTAATTGGACAGGCGCAACGAATACTCCTACATGGACAACCAGTACGCAGGCTACTGTTTACGGGTCAATCACTTTGATCAGCGGAATGATTTTGACTGCTTCAACTCAAACGTATAGTTTTGAGGGAAGAGGCGTTCACACTATTACAAGTGCTACTTTAACGTGGGCCAAGCAAATCAGTTTGAGTGCGCATGGAGGGAGCTTGGCACTGCAAGATGCTCTCGTGACGACGCGTGCTCTTTCTTGTTCCTCTGGTCACTTTAACGCCAACAATCAAAACATTACGGCTCTCTCTTTTTCGGGTTCGGGAACAGGCACAAGGCAGATAACGATGGGTTCGGGAACATGGACACTCACAACGGGGACGACTAACCCATGGACGCTCACGACGACAACCAATCTTACATTTGACGCAGGGACTTCGACAATTAAGCTTGCGGGAACACTCACGGCAGCCCGAACTTTTGCAGGGGGAGGCCTTACATACAATAATTTCTGGAACGCTACGACAGGAGCGTTTGCGATCAATATGACGGGTTCAAACACCTTCAATGACTTTAAGATTGATGCAGCACGAACACAAAGGCTCACCGCAGGGACTACAACAACCGTCACGACTTTTACCGCTACTGGAACCTCTGGCAATGAGATTACGATAGGGAGCATTACGGCCGCTTCCCACACCCTTGCGAAAGCAGGAGGGGGAACCATTACAGGCGACTATCTGCTCATTTCGTATTCTACCGCTACGCCTGGCTCCACATGGTACGCTACGAACTCTACGGACAATGGGAATAATTCAGGTTGGAATTTTGGGGTCGTCCCGACTATCGCTTCTTTTTCAGGAGTGGCGGTAGCCAATATCGCATCCGTGGATGGGGTGGCGGTGGCTAATATTGCCAGTATTAATTCCATTTCCAATTAATTCATTTAGTCTTTACTTGTTTAATTTTTGAATAATGAGAGGACAAGATTCAGCCAGAAAAGGAAAGACCTTGGGGAAACAGGAGTTTTCAGGGGTTCTTTCCGCGATCAATATGGAAAGAACAAGGCATGAGGAGTTACAGGCCCATTCACAAAACCTTGTTGAAGAAATTACAGAGCTACAGGTTTGTAAAAAAAGTCTTGAGAAGAGTTTTGAAGAAAAAAAAGTTGAGATGGACACACTTTCTGAGAAGATAGGAGAGGCTGAAGGCACTCTTTCAACCGTGTTAAGAGAAGTGAATAAAGTAAAAGAAGAGCTCCTGCATCAGCAGGATTTTTTCAGGGTTGAAGGATTGAAGCACAAAGAAATAATAAAAGAGCTTTCTCTTGAGCTGTATAAAAAACAAAAGGAGATGGAAAAAGAGAAGTTTGAATATAGCGTTGTTTTAAGCGATCTTAAAAGAGAGATAGATCAAAAAAGAACAGAATTAAAAGATTTTTCGGAGTATAAGCAACAGGTTTCAGATGAGCTGAAAAAGAGTGAAAGTGCTTTTGAAGCTCAGAAGGAAGAAGTTTCTCTATTACAAGAAAAAATTGAAGGGCTTAAACAACAGGAGCAGGAATGTGGTGAACGGACAAGGCACGCAAAAGACCATGAGAAGCAAATCGTTCAAAAACTCGATAAAGTGTTAAATGACCTCAGTTCAGCAGAGGTGGAGTTAAAGGAAAAACAGGTGGAAATGGAAAAATATGATCAGGAAATTCATACTAAAAAAACGGCTCTCCTTACGCTTATCGCTAAAGAGACAAGGCAGGATCAGTTAAGAACAGAGTTAATACAGCTTTATAAAAAGGCAGGGATTGATATTGTTATCTAAAAACTATGGCTAACCGTGATTCTCAAGTCTGGATAGAAAATACATCGAAAATAAAGATCGACCCTGCTACAGAACAAAAACAGGACGATATTATTATTCTCTTGAAGGCTCTTAAAAGTACGGAGATTGGGCATGGGGCCAAAACGATAAAAAAAGCAGGGGAACATGAGGCTTTATCGCTACCTGTTTCTTGCAAAAAAGTAATAATTCAGGCTTCGCCTGACAACTCAGGGCTTATAGCTGTTGGAGGGGCCGGAGTGTTAGCAACAGCAACAGGTGGAGGAGTGCTTTTAAGTAAGGGGATGATAATTGAGTTGGAGATAGATAATCTTTCTAAAGTATTTATTGACTCAACCGTTAATTTTGATGGAGTGAGGTATACATGGTTTTCCTAATTTTTTAATAGGCTTCTCTTATGGCTACTTCCAAAATCCTCCAAAAACCTAAAATCCTCAGTATTCTGGGGTCAACGATCAGGATTGCTCACCCTGATGTTTCAGGGTACACAAGAACTAACTTGGCCAACTCCATCGCTGCAGCAGGGACAGCTATGACGGTCTACGACAACAATGGTTTTGCTGATGATGATTGGTTTATTGTGGGTGTCCCTGGAGACTCTCAAACAGAAGAAGATGACGTGAATGGGGCTGTCACCAGAGGACAAAGTATAACCGTAACCAACACGCTCAGGTTTGCCCATGAACTGGACGCTCCCGTCATTAAAATTCTTGAGCGTAAAATACGTATTTTTGGAAGTGCTACAGACGGAGGCTCAGGGACGCTGATAGCCTCTATTGATGCTTTAGCCGCTGACGCGATCAATATTCAATGGGATAAGCCGTACACGGAGTACACATTAATCTCTACAGACACCACATATGCTTATTACTATGCCACTTTTGATGATGGAACAACTCAAAGCAGTGTTTCTGATTACGTATTGGCGGGCGGTATTGCCAGTAATGCCGTTGAACAGTTTATTTTACGAGCACTTGATCTCAGCAACTCACAACTGGACGGGTACAAGCTTACGAGAGAAATGTGTGTGCGCTGGACTAATGAGTGTCAGGACGCGATCAAACAGTTTATGTATCGTGATTCCTTATCCAATAGACTCCGGCCAAAAGACTGGTCTTTTGAGATTACGAGAGATATTACCACTTTGGCTTTAACCCAAAACGAGAACGAGTACGCTTTATCAGGCCTTTCTCCCGAGCCAAAGTACACGAACACCGCACAGTCTATTATTTCTGTTCAACTGGGCGATGAAGAGCCACTGGAGCGTATTACGGCTCCCGAGATGGATGATGTGTTAATTGGACAGCACAGAACGGAATTGAGTGTGGCAACGACTGTTGGGGGAACTTCTATTACCGTAGACGACACTTCTTCTTTCAGCTCTTCGGGGACACTTTCCGTTGGAACTGATACTGGTGTTACCTATACCGCCAAAACATCCACCACCTTCACAGGCATACCTGCTTCGGGTACGGGATCTATTACAGCCGTTCATGCTATTGACGCTATTGTCCTTCAGGGGAGAGGGCCAGGGCTTCCCCAACAGTATTGTGTTGATGGAGGAAATATCAGGTTTGATGTGGGGGCCGATAGTGATGCCGCAGGGAAAAAGATTAAGATCAGGTATTACAAATCTCTCACAGCGCTTACTGAAACTTCGGATGTGACGGATGTGGATTTCACGAATGCCTTCCCTCTTTTTATCGCCGCTAAAATAATGACCAGGCGAAACAAGTTTGATGAAGCGGCGGTTTTTATGAAACAGTTTGATGAAATTGTTTTGGACAACGCTATGGCTGACCAGATTCTTCCTACTGATTCACATCCCTACCACACGTTTGGAACATGGGATGGGCGAAGGAGAAGAGGGGATGACTGGTATGATAATACTTTTAACGTCTAAACATGGCCCGTTTTCCTTTTTTTTCGTTTATTCAGGGACTCAATACAGGAGTCTCGCCTTTCCTTCAGCCTCAGTCGTCTTTGACGGTAGCGAATGGGGTGAATACCAGCTACAAGCTGGGGAGTATTCTAAAAGATACGGGGTACTCAAGAGTGAGCACTCAAATTGAAAACAATAAATCAATTACGGGCTTATTTGATTTTCAGCAAACAGGGGCTATTCAACGAACCTTTGCCACCGTGAACGATTCAACCGATGATGACACTCAGCTTTTTGCCAAAGAACCCGCGGGGGCATGGTCTGAAATTGCCGCGGCTGAAACGGCATGGGCCAATAAGGCCAATATCAACGTGGAGATGGAAGAGTTTATCAATTATTTGTTTATCGTAGGACATGGGGCTACTGATGGTTTTATCACGCCTTCGTCTGTAACAGGAACAACTTTCTCGACCTCAACCAACGTCACGTCCATGCCGAATGCCAAGTACATTAAAAAGTTCAGGGACAGGCTGTATATCGCTAATTGTGATATTGCAGGCACTCCTTACCCTTACAGGGTCTATTTCTCTTCAGTGCCTTCAGCAGGAGCTATTACGTGGACAGTGGCCACTGATTTTTTTGACGTGGGATATAATCTTGATGTTACAGGGATGACGGCCACCTCTGACCTCTTATATATTTTTACCAGAGACCAGGCATTCTTTTACGACCAATCACAACTGAGACAAATTTGGCATTACGGATGCTCTAATCACAGGACTATTCAGGCCTTCGGCCCGTATGCCATTTGGTGTACGGGAGACAATATCGCAATCACTACAGGGGGGCAGCCTCAACTCATTGGAGGCTCTGTCATTGATTTTATCAGAGGCGGAACAGCACAGTCGTTCTTTTCCGCTCAAATAGACGACGAGTATTATTTGTATGTGGGTACGGTTACGGTGAATGGTCTCACCTACACTAACTGTTTGCTGACCTATAACTTTGCCACCGATTCGTGGAGGTCACGGGAACTGGCTGACGATGTCACTATCATGGCAAGGTATTTCGATAATACCAATTGGGAGAACAGATTGTATATGGGGGATGCGGACGGGAATGTGTGGGATAAGTCAAAGTATACCGACACGACGATTGCCCAATCTGATTCCGAAACGACTTTAGGAACACCGGTTACTCCTATCTCTTCTTCTTTTGAGCTGACACTGCCTTTCGGCTCAATGAACTCTGTCAATGAGGTAGATAACTTCGTGGCGTATGCCGATAGGGCTTTGGGACTGAAACTTAAAATAAGAGTATTGGACAGGAATGCTCGAATCATTATGCCGTATACGCCGATAGGCGAGCTGAAACAGTTTGTGAATACGTTTAATATTGAAATAGAAAAAGGGGCTATTATTCAGATTCAGGGATCGGAAACAGGGACTAATCCACACTGGTCTTTTCACGGTTTTGAAATAGAAGTGGAAGACGGAGGGTCTATTCTTAAAGGTCAATAATGCCTATTATTGGATCACTTAATTTCCGGCACAATAGATCCGATAAACAAAACCCTTCTGTTCCGGACAATTCACCGTTAGAAGGGTTCTCTCACAATAACGCTGAACCGATCCGACCTGAGCCTGAACGACAGATTCTTGATATCCAACAGGTTTTTAACGATAAGAGTCTGACATTTAATAAACTGGCCCTTGACCAGTTTTTTGCCAATAACGATATCAAGTCGGCTAATTTCGTTTCAGGGGTATCGGGTTGGCAGATAAAGGGTGATGGAACTGCTGAGTTTTCAGGGTTGACTGTCGGGGGGCGTAGTTTTACTTCTGATCCTACGTATGGGGATGGTTCAGATGGAGACGTTGTAATCTCCTCAAACACAACGCTAACGGCAGATATGTTTTACGATAACCTGACTATAGATGCCACTTTTTCTCTCAGTACAGGGGGGTACAAAATTTTTGTGGCTGATACCTGTACCATCAACGGGACACTGAAGAATGATGGAGGGGCGGGGGGTGCGGGGGGTGATGCGATGGATCAAGGTCCAACGGGAGGCAATAATGTTGTGAGTGGTGGGAGTGGTGGCGTGGCAGGGACGGCAGCGACGGCAGCGGCGGCAGTAACGGTGGGGGGCGGAGCAGCTTCACCGGCAGGGCAGGTGGGTGGAGCTGGGGGTGGCAGTTCTTCGGATACAAATACGGCGGATAGCTCACCTAACGCACCCAACGGAATAGCAGGAACAAATATTTCCGTTGCTTTAAGTAATTCTGGACAAACAGGAATAGTTCCAGGGGCAGGGGGGGCGGGGGGTAATGGTCAATTTGTGGGGGCTTCGGCAGGGGCGGCAGGTACGGGTGGGGCGGCAGGGATTGCAACTGCCACAGTTTCTCAACCACGATACATAACAAACGCTGTTTTATTGATTGATAGCACCTCCACATATAATTTATATAAAACAGCAGCTTCTTCAGGGAGTGGTGGTGGGGCTTCTGGTGGTGGTGGTGGTGGGCCGGGAAGTAGCGCGGGGGGGGCGGGCGGTGGAGGTGGTGGGAGTGGTGCTCCGGGCGCTCCCGGTGGGATACTACTTCTTGTTGCTAAAACCATTATTATAGGAGCTTCAGGAGTTTTGAGTGCGAATGGAGGAGCTGGTGGCGACGGTGGCGACGGTGGCAATGGTGGCACGGGGGGTACTGGCGGGCTGCAGACAGGAGGAGGTGGTGGTGGCGGAGGAGGGGTGGGAGGAAGCGGTGGTGAGGGAGGGGTTGTTGTTTATATTTACCAGAATTTAACGAACAATGGTTCTATTATAGTAGACGCAGGGGCTTCAGGGGTCAATGGCACTTTTGGAACAGGGGGGCTTCAAGGGTCAGGAGGAGGGGCTCCGGGTGAAGATGGTAGTAACCCTGCTTCATCCCCTAACGCCGCCTCAGCAGGCGTAATTATTCCCCTTTTATTGCTATGAAAAAAAACTTCACTTATCGTAAGACGGGACAGGTTGTGATGATCCATGATGAGAAGCCTCAACATGAGAACTATATTGAGCTTGATATTTCAGAAGAGGATTTGGAAAAGTTTAGGGAAGGGTGTCTTGCTCATATTACAGACAAAAAGATAAACTTTACCGAATCACCTTTCCTCAAAAACAAGAGAAAGAAAGAAAAAATGTATAAAGACCTGAAAAACCCCACCTTGAAACTTGAAGACCTCAAAGAACTTTTAATTGAATTACTGGACTGATATGGCTCTTACAGCAGTTGAACAACAGAACATAGGGCTTTTCCCCGCTGAGATTGCTCAAAGAAAAGCTGAGTTGGAGAACGCAAAAACAAGGAATGTTTCTGAAAACGAGAGAAAGAGTTTGATAAAGCATCTCACAAATTTACTCAACCAAGCTCAGTCAACTTATGACGGTTTATTAGCAAAACAAGCCGCATCGGCTTCCACCACACAAAACGGTATCACCAAAACACCTGTAGAAGGGCAGCCAGGGTTTTCCTTGTTTTCAGCCTCAGGGCAGGCTCCAAACACGATTACTCCTTCAAGTTCCCCTTCTTCAGGTGCAGTGGTGAAGCCTCCTTCTCCTTCTTCTCAAGGTTCAAGCGGCAGCACTCAGGCTAAACCTGTAAACCCTAATGAAGATGGCAATAAAATTATTGACGCGAGTAATTATCCTGATGATGTGAAAGGTCTGTTCAAAAGAATATTAGCAGGATACGGGGGGGAGGATGTGAACATAGAAAACATTATTGCTGAATTTGAAAAATTAAAATCTACAACGATTAACCCCGTTTTTCAGGAGAAAGCCAATATTTTTATTGATGAGATGAAAAGAGCCGGAGAGTACCAGCAGCTCCAAAGAAATCTTGAACTGGAATCAGAAGGGGTTTCTGCTGATGAAAGGGTAAAAAGCGCACAAGCTGATTTTGAACGAAGAGGGCTTACGTTTTCAGGTGAAGCGGCAAGACAGCTTGGCTCAAGATCAGCGTTTACACCCCATGAAAACATCCCATTCGGAGGGCCTTTACCTGAAGGACTTATTCCACAACAAAACAGGCTTATTGCCACGTCTTCCGAGGCGAGAGCAAAAAGAGAACGGGAACAACTCCAAAGACAGGCTGAAACAACACTTGGAACGGACGCTTCGGGAAACCTTATTCCCGGCGTCTCAGCTCTTGGAAATGTTACGGGATCATTACCTTTTGAAAGAGCACAAACTGAAGACGCTTTACTGAGAGAACTTTACCGTAAAGAATTGTCTAATGTTCAAACAAGAAGTGAATTTGTGGGCGCTCCTGAACTGGCGGCACAAGTAGGGGTTAATCAGGCAACTCCACAGCCACAAGCTCAAGCACAAGTAGGGGTTAATCAGGGAACTCCACAGCCACAAGCTCAGGCACAAGTGAAAACCACTCCTATTCCTGTTGCTTCTAAGCCTGCCAAAGGGCGGACAGAAGTGGTTCAAAGCAATCTTACCGGTGCCGCTTTAGTCAGAGCAAAGAGAGAAGCGAGAAGAACAGGACAAGCCGTACCCGTTAGCTAATTTTATATTATGGCAACTTCAAAAGAAGAAAGAGCGGCAAGGTCAGCAGCCAGAAGAGAACAAGGGGCGATTAACAGTGCTGCCAGAGAGACTCAAAGACAGGAAACAGGGTCGGGTCTTCAGTCAGTCCCTCCGGGTGGTACGTTTAGTCTGCCCGGACGAACCGAGGTTGTGGGAAGTGCTATGAAAGGATCAGAACTTGTTCAGGCAAAAAGAGACGCGAGAGCTGTTGGCGAACCTGTCCCCGTGTCAGCGATAGCCGCGGCCGCTTCCAAAAGAAATTATCAGATAGAGCAGGACTTTATTGCCAAAACAGGCGTAACACCTCAAAGCCCTGAAGAAATAGCTCTTTCAGCAAAAGGCGCGTATGGAACGGAGGGGTTAGGAGCTTTATCTTTTCAGGATAAAAAAGATTTGGGATTAACCGATCCGCAAATCTTAAACTCTGTTTTTGACCCCTCAGAGCTAAAAGTCTTGGGGTATTCAGACGAGCAGATAGCAGGTCTTTCAGGGGTCGGCCAGCAGGCGAATCAGGCATTTTCCGATCTTCAAGCGGTGGGTGATCCCAGAACTGCTCTTGGAGTGCTGGAAGAAGCCTTGAATGCTAAAAAGAACGTAACCAATCAGAGTATTGGTCAATCAGAACTTTTTGAGAGGGCAGGGTTGCCTATGGAAGGCACTTTAGGTTTTGCCGTGCTGGAAGGGAACTTACAACAAAGAAGTGCTGAGATGCAGCAAAACTACAATGCTTTCCGGCAAAGGGTCGATGAGGGGGCGGGAAGTCTTGATGATGCTTTGGCGAGGTATAAGAATGTTATTGATTTGTATAATAAAAAACAGGCTGAATTTACTGAAATAAACGCTGAAGCAAGAGCGTTTGAAAGAGAGCTTCAGTTGATGGATAGACAGGCGGAAATCCAGCAAGAATTGCTATCGCTTAAAACTACCCCTACAGCTGATTCCACAGCTCTTCCGTTGTTAAATGAAGAGGGGGCCAGTAATGGATCACAATTGAACCCCCTACCGTTGATAAGCAAACCTGGGGTTGGTTTTATGCTTGGGAACGGAGAAAAGGATGATTTGGTTTTTGATAATGAGGGAAATCGTGTTGGCACGGTCACAAGTACGTTTGGGGCCGACCACAGCCTTTATTCGGGAGAAAAGTTTCATAAAGGAATTGATATTGTGTTTGATGATGGGGCCGCAAGGGCGTTTACAGAGGGACGGATTGTTAAAAAAGGATATGCTGATACCACGTATGGGGGTTTTGTCTGGCTTCAGGATTCCAGTGGTAATATTTTTCAATATGGTCATTTAAACGTAGACGATGTAAACAGGCTTGAAGAAGGGGCTTTCTTCAAGTTGGGGGCAGTAATAGCAAGACACGAAACCGATAAAAGTAAAATGGGGGCTTCAACAGGCCCACATCTTGATTTAAGAATGATTCAGGAGGGCTCTAAAATTGATTTGCTCGAAAGCGTTCAGCAACGGCTTTCCCGTGCTAATTCGGGAGAGAGTAAACAAGTGAGAGACGGAAATAACGAGGCAATCGCACAAGCTTTGGCCACCGGAGATGAAAGTTTCGTAAAAAACACCATTGATGAAGTGGAACGAAAAAAGTTTTTACCTCGATCTGAAAAGATACTAACTGACTTTGATAAGGGTATTCGTGACTGGGAAGCTATTCAGAATAAATTTAAACAAATGGAAACAGCCCTTAAAGCCAGAGAAGAAAACCCTGGAACGGGAAATACGTTTATTGACCAAGCGTTAATCTCTTTGTTTAATAAAATTACAGACCCTGACTCAGTTGTCCGTGAATCGGAATTTAATCGAACGGCACAGTCTTTATCTCTCAACTCAAGAGCTCAGGGGTGGATAGAAAAACAGACTTATGGAGGGGGAGGATTAACAGATTTGGAGAGAAAAGAAGCTATCCTTATCGCGCGGTCTCTGGCTAATGGAGCTTCAATTACTTTCGACAAAGAACTTACAAGGGCAAGAAGGAGGGGGGAAGCGGCAGGTGTTCCTGACGATTTTCTGTTAAAAGTATTGGGGTTAAATGAGCAAGGAGTGTTCCCTGGAAATGAACAGGCTGAAGAAGACCCTTTTGAGTTGATAGATACAAGGCCCCCTGACGATATTCTTAACTTGTTTTGAAAATGGCAACCCTGAAAGAGGCAATTGATATAGCTAGAAAAGAGCCTAATTCTGAAAGGTCAAAACTCTTGCTTGATGGTTTAAAAAGTGGGAAATTTGATCGTATAGCGGAGCAGGAGGGACTTGATCTTGGTCCTTTTAAGCAAAAGATAAGCAGCGTAACACCTCAAGTTGAAGGAGTTTTAGGGGCGGGATTTGATCAAGGGGCAAAATTTTTAGGGGGAGTCGCTGGAAGTCTTGGGAGTCTTTTTAAAGGAGGATACGATATTGCTGCGGGAGGATTAAAAACTATTGTTTCAGGAGCTACGGGGGATCAACAAGGTGTTCAGGAGGGGATTAAACAGTTCACTGAACCGGTTATCTCGGCAGGTAAAACAGTTGCAGATGTCGCCTCCAGGGTTGTTGAACCTATTGATGCGGGGATAGAAGGGTTAAAAGCTCTCCCTGAATTTGCAAGGCTCGTGACAGGACAAGGGACTCGTGAAGATTATGAAACTCTTGATGCTGCGGCAAAACGGATGAGGAAATCAATAACGGGAGCTGTCGGCCTCGTCCCCACACCACCAGTTCAAGCCTTGGTGGGGTTTACGGAACAAAGTATTCAGAGTCTTGAAGAGGGTAAACCACCGAAAGAAGCCCTCACAAAAGGGGTTGTTGAGGGGGCCGGTAGAGCTGCTTTAATGGGAATCATTAACAAATTAACAGCTCCAAAGTTAAAAACAAAAGTAACAAAAGAACAGATCGCGGAAAGAGCAGCTAAAGAAAATATTTCTGTTCAGGCGGCAAGAAAAGGATTAATGAAAGAAGAAGTAGCGGGAAGAATTGTGCAGGGGAAAATAAAAGACCGGCCTAAAGCTGTAAAAGCTTTAAGTGAAATTGATACTAAAGGGGTAGCTAATTTTGACCAGCTTCAGTCACGATTTAATAGTAGGGTCAAAGACTTATCAACAATTGTTGATGATCTTTTAGATCAAGATATAACTGTTTTCCCCAGAGAGAAATTAACCGTTTCCAAAATGGTGGGGGAGATACCTGTTGTTACATCTTTTATTGATGACTCTCTCACGGCCCTTGGTGAATTTTATGATGACTCATTAAACGCTGTAGGTAAACAAAAAATCGAAAATTTAATGTCAAAACTAAATACACAAGGACTTACTAAAAAAGAGATAAATGATATTTCTATAGAGTTTGGAAACAACTTTAGTCAAAAATCGTTTACCGACGCGGGGGCAAGACGATACGGTGTCACCGCTGATAAAGCCGAAAACATAAGGAAAGGGCTTAAAGACACTGTGATAGAACTTTCAGATGAAGCTACCGCAAGCCAATACTCCGCCCTGGAAGAGTCTATGAGCAACCTTATTAGAAGCAGAGAACTTGTTGAAACAGCACAGGAAAAAGCCAATCAGCTTCGTCAAACATTTAGAGACAGGAAGTGGGGGGAGCAGTTTACCGATGTCGTTTTTGAAGCAGTCGACTTCTTTTTAGGGGGTGGCTTAAGAGGCATTTTATCAAAAACAACCCGAAGGGGGAAAGGCCTAAAAGTTCTCAACAAAGTTGAACTTGAACAGAACCTTTCAAAAATGATTCGACTTATGGATAAAATCGATAAAGCTTCTTCTTTTATTCAGGTAAGAGAAGCCGTCAACGCACTGGCAAAATTTCTATCAATCTCCTCCTTTGTAGTCGAAGAGCCAGAGAAGGAAAGACCCAATCCAGAAGAAAGCGAGAATTTGTAAAATGATCATAAAAAAAGAATAAGACGAGCCTTCACCCTACCCCATTAAACCTCACCTGTCAACCATGAACCCAACATTCCAACAGATCGAAGACGCAATCAGGAACAGTCCGGCACTGGAAGACCCCTCTGACCCAAGAGACCTCCCCGTAGGCGAGTTTCTGGGTGATAGGGTGGAACTACCCACTACCTTCTCTCTCAGACCTCAGATGACCCCTGTACGCAACCAGGTGGGCCGGGGAACGTGTCATAGCGATGACACAGAAGTTTTAACGGATAATGGCTGGAAACTCTTTGAGAAACTAACAGATGAAGATTTACTGGGGACGGTTAATCCTAATACTTTTTTTTTAGAATTTCAAAAGCCTTCTGAAAGGCAAAAAATATCGTACAAAGGGGAATTATATACTGTTAGGGGGGCAAGTTTAGATTTTTCTGTTACACCGGACCATAGAATGTTTGTAAGAAAATTTAATCAAAAAAAAAGAACTCTTGAAGAAGACTATCAGTTTGTTGAAACGAAAGAGATTGGTTGGTATACAGGGCTTCTTCCTACGACACAAGGTTTTAATGGCACAAGAATAAAAAAAATGTTTGGAATTGAGGGGGATGATTTCATGAGATTCTTAGGGATTTTTATAGCAGACGGATGGATTTATCAAAGACGAGATTCACAGTATGGATATAAAATAGGTTGCTGTTGTTTTGACGAGAGGTACTATGAAGAGATTTATGAATTGTTAATTTCTATAGGGTTTAGAGAACAACCCGCCCGCAAAGGCTACTTCTATTTTTCCTGTGGAAAAGAGATGTACGATTATTTATACCATTTTGCAGGTCAAAAAGCTCTTAAGAAATTTGTTCCTGATTCGATAAAAAACGCATCCCAATATCAAATAAATTTATTTTTAGATTGGTTTGCAATGGGAGACGGTGGGGTGAATAAGGGGCAACATCGTTATTATACATCTTCTCCGAGACTAGCAGGCGATTTGCAAGAGCTTCTTCTTAAAATTGGGAAGAGAAGCTCTATTTCTATTCGTGACCGAAAAAACTATTTCTCAATTATAAACGGAAGAAAAATAAAGCAAACAGCCCCTTCGTATACAATTGGACTATGGAGGAAAAATACTCTTTCAATAATTGCAAAAAAACAAATAGAAATAGAAGAATATGATGGATTTGTATATTGTGCGACTGTGCCGAACTCAATACTGGTTACTCGCCGCAACGGCAAAATTCTCATTTCAGGAAACTGTAATGCCCATGCCTGTCTTGCAGTAGCTGAGTTTTTCAACGCTCAGGAGTATAAAAACCCCTCCCTCAATCTCTCGGAAGAATATCTCTATAAGCGGATCAAAGACATTGACGTGCTTGATTATAATTTTGACGGATATGGCTCCTTTGCCCGCTCAGGAATGAAGGCGCTCCAGAAGTACGGGGCTTGTGAAGAAGTCACTTTGCCATATCAGGGGCAAGGTAAAGAGGACTCATGGAAGACTCTGGAGTTGACGGAGGATATGGATAAAGAAGCCCTGAAATATAAAAGTGACGGGTATGTGGCCATCCCTATTACCGTTGAACTCTGCAAACGCACCCTCTTTGAGAAAAACGCACCTTTTGTGATGGGGTTCAAACTTTACGAAAACTACAGGGAAGGATATGAGACAGGTGTCATCCCTTTCAAAGACGGGCAGAAGGTGGGTGGACATTTCATTGCCGTCACGGGCTGGAACGAAACCCATTTTGAGTGTAAGAACTCATGGGGGTCATGGGGAGATCAAGGCTATATCTGGCTCCCCTTCACCATGATTGATCTGTACTTCTCAGCATGGTCGATTATTGACCGGGTGGATCGGGATGAGATCAGAAGGGTTCTCAGGACAAGAAGAATCATAAGAGACCGCAAACGACGACAACGGGCAAAAAAAACAGGTCACACTCTTTCCACTCCTTAATTTTCTTTTTTATGACACAAGAAAAATACAGTTTCGATCCTGAAACGTGTAAAAAAATCATTAAAGGAGTCCTCCTTGCCGCTACAGGAGGCTTGGCTATCGGGCTTCTGGATTATATAGGAACTGTCCAGATAGATTCACCTATTCTTGCGGCTATGATAGCCACAATTATACCGGCAGGAATCAATGCCGTACGAGAATTTATGAAAGGCCAATAATCTTTGTTAAGATGAAAGACCAAGGGGAACTACTGGCGGGATTGGCAAATGATATGAGGTGGGTCAAGGAGATGCTGACCGAACTCAAACAGGAAATGCCTAAGAGATATGCCCAACGCTGGGTTCAGACGGTGGTTACTTTTATCCTGTCCGGCCTTGGAGCAGTTATAATAGGAGCAATTATGGGGTTAATTCTCACCAAGCCTCTTTTAGTTTTCCTGCTGAGGTTCGTGTGACCCTACTCACAGATCCTCCCCTGTTTCAGTGTTTACAATTTTACACGCTAACCTCGTTTTGTTGTGTTTGGAATTGTGAACCCCAAAACATTCCTGAAGAGTAAAAACAAGGTTAAGGAAGGCTCTTTGTTCGCTCTCAAACTCTTCTCCTTTGGGATCAATTTCAAAAACATGTAAGCCGTCTTCCGTTCTCATTAGATACCCGTTTACTCCTTTCTCGACTTTAACAGAAAATTCCATAGTTTTTTGTAATCGAATAAAAATGCTTTTGTAATTCCCTAAAGTGATTTTTGTAAACCCCTCCACCCCTATGTTTTTTGGTCAAGTAAAAGACAAAAAAGCCGAAAGGGGGAGAGGAGGAGATCAAAGGCTTTAGTTGTGGGCCTTTGGTCAATTGGAAGGATACCATAAACCCCCTTGACTCCGAAGAGGTAGGGAAGATATGGTATTTGGTGTAACTCCAAATCAAGTATGACTAATCAAGTATGACTGCTGAACACACACAACGCAAGCAAAAAACTCCCCTGACTGTTGATAGGGGGGTAAAGGATTTTTGGGAACGCAAATTGCGGAAATCAATGCCAAAAATAAAAAAAGATAATTCTCCCCCATGGTGGGGAAAATCAAAGCTGTGGAGGAAAGACTCACAGCGTATTTATGGGTAGCCAGTATTAAATTTCAGTGATGTCATACTGGTGAGTTCGGTCAAATGTCCTTTGAAACTTTATTGGGAAACTGCAAAACGCCCTGGACCGAGATGATATGGCCAGGGTAAAACCTCTAAAACTGGAGTGAAATGCCCCTTGGAAGGGGAGATCCAGTATAATGAGCTTTAACAATTCTGTATAACCGCGATTCCGTACAGATTTAGAAATAATAAAGACAAGAAGGCAGGTGAAAGGTAGATGCAAAGGCGGGTCTAACGAACGTACTTACAAGCTATCCGTTACCAGTGATATTGAACCGCTCTGATAAATCAAGGGCTGCAATCACTCCTGACTAACACCTTCTTTTTTATTTCATTGGTAAAGCTATAATCACACTTCTGCGAATTCCCCTGGTAGTGCGGGGGCTGGTATAATGAAACCAAGGTAACAAAAGAGGGATAATTCCAATAAAGTAGTAACAGGTTGAAAAAAGCTCCTTGCTTAAAGGAAGCCTGGACTGAAACCTAATTCAGGGTGGTGGGGGGTTTCTCTCTTCTCTTCACTGAGACCTTTGTATCTCTCCTTCCAACCAATAGATACAACCTAAGCCGCCTCCCCTTTCACGACATTACTGGGGTTAAGAGAAAGCATTGTCATAGCAAACGAGAAGGAATCCAGTATCTTCTCTTCATTCTCTTCCAATTGGCCCTCAATAACGGGGATCGCCATGAACCGCTCAAGATTAGCTTTTAGGGGTTCTTTTATGGTTTCGTCCTGAAACCCACATATCAGGCCATGATTTTCGTTCAGGACTTTTGTGGCTTCCTGCATAGTCCCCCTCAACCTATTCCGAAGACCCTGTACCACGGCCAGGTCATAAGCCAGCTCAAAGGTAAGCTTATCAGCCGGCACGACAATGTTTTTCCGGTCACACTTCCCCGCTCTCTGAACCCGCTTCAAACAATCTTCGAGCATTTCTTTTACCTCTTTGAAAATGGTAAAAATCCGAGCCATAGAATCAAGACTCGCAAGTCTTACTTCATCCCATCTGGAATGAAGAGGTTTGCAACTTTCATAAATAGTGCTAAGTTTTTGCTCCTTCATTCGAAAATTTTAAATTTACCCTTGAAATGCAAGTTACATTTTTTCAGGTGGTCAAAAACTTCTTCACGAACTCCTTTGACCGCCGCCTCAGACGACTGATATCCCTTATCAAGAAGAGGAAGATCAACCCCTCTTTTTGCGTTAATGACTGCTGCTGCGAGGTTGACCCTGACTTTGCTTAAAAGGTCTAATAAGTATGGCTTCATGTCCGCGAGGTAGGTGTCTACCGAAATAATGATGAGATACTTCTTCCTCACCCCATCAATATCCTCAGGCGTTCTGATGACTCTTTGGAGGGCGATGACTTCCTTGAGAGCCTGCTCCAGCCTCCCCCTGATTCCGTCAATGGCCTCAATAACCAACCCCTCAGAATTCTCAGTATAGCTGAGAAGGTCTTCGTAGGCGGAAATTAAATCCTTCTGATCGTATTCAGGGTTCATAAATCATAAAATAGTAATACCTTTATTCTTATCGAGCTTGAGAGCCTCACTCATGACCTTTCTTCTGATCTCCATAATGATCTCATTTTTGCCTTTCATAAGGCCCTGCTCATACGCACTTTCCTTGTAATCGTTTCCTTTTTTAGGGTCTGTCCGAACAGGCCCCAGAAGAAACCCCTTTAAGATTCCCTGAATTTTGTTTTTGGCATGGATTTCTTCTCGGGACACCGCATAACTGATCCCATCCTCGTGTCCTCTTCCATATGCCCGTACAAGCTTCTCTTTTATTTCTTCTCTCAAGCTTTCCAGTTCCGCCCTGTGCTGTTTTTCGAGTTCGTCAATGAGAACTATCATTTGGCCCACGTCTCTCGTCTGAGCGGCTCTGAGGAGCTTCCGGTGCGTGCTCTCAGGGGTACTGTAGTACTTG
>Ga0100403_1000396_pt1 | contig 42662 bp, 48 predicted proteins | sample CryGeymet201501t_FD_83663 | JGI IMG/M metagenome (GOLD analysis project Ga0100403, IMG submission 83663) | Groundwater microbial communities from Crystal Geyser aquifers in Utah, USA - Crystal Geyser metaG 2015-01t | ecosystem: Environmental > Aquatic > Deep subsurface > Groundwater | place...
TAGTTGGTATGTATATTGCAGCGGGCTTTGCCAGCGTGTACCTATTCAAGACCGGTTATAGTATTGAGTTCATTATGATTTATTGGGCTATATTTTATTTCTTTAAAGCATTTGTAATCGCTTATTTATCGGCAAAATTGGCGTCAAGGATTGGCCCAAAACATGGGATTTTGATTAGTAATATTATTTACATACCCTCTATGATAGCACTTGGTTTTGTGCCCAGTGTGGGCATGTCGGCGATTGTGGCTTGGGGACTGTTTATGTCGATTTCGTCAACCTTGTATAACACGTGTTATTTGATAGATTTTTCAAAAATAAAAAACAGTGAACATGCCGGCAAAGAACTTGGCTATATGAATATATTTGAAAAAATAGCAATCGGCATTAGCCCTGTTTTAGGTGGTATAATCGCCTTATTTTTTGGTCCAGAGGTTATTATGTGGTTGGCTGCGGTTATTGCTGCCGCCTCTGCCGCGCCGCTACTTAAAACAGCTGAACCTATAAGCATTGGTCAAAAACTTAGTCTTGATGGTTTTCCTTGGCGAACCGTATATCGTAATCTTATTGCTGAGGTTGGCGTAGGGTTTGATGTTATAGCAACTTCCACGATTTGGGGTTTATTTTTGGCATCTGTGGTGTTTGCAGACTTAGGTGATGAAATATACGTCAACTTGGGAGTATTATCTTCCGTCACGGTCGTTACTGCAGTGGTAATATCTTATTTTTACGGTAAGGTAATCGATCGCTCAAAGGGGAAATACCTGCTAAAATATAGCGTTATCTTTAATGGCCTTATTCACGCCAGTAGGCCATTTGCGAGTGGTTCTATTTCGGTTATATACACCAACATAGCAAATGAAATTGCTACTACTGGTATTGGTATGGCATTTACAAGAGGCCGTTTTGACACGGCCGATATATCAGGAAATCGTGTAGGTTACATATATCTTGTTGAAGTTATGTCAAATATTGGTGCTGGTTTAGGGGCTCTTGTCTGTCTTGCTTGTGTGAGTCTTTTTGGCTATCAGTCCGGTTTGCCTATATTCTTCTTCGTAACGGCCGTATTTGTGCAGCTAGTCGGTACTTCTAAATTTAAAATATATCGTTAATAACCCTTATGTTATACTAGTATCAAATATCTATGGTGGGGTTTCTTGGTGGCAGATAAAAGAGAAGTAAAAAAAAGCATAAAGCAGCTGCAAAAGGTCAAAACTTGGCAGTTGATTTTGTTGTTTTTGTTGGCCTGTTTTATATCTGCTACTTTTTTGCGACTAAACAACATCGGTATGATCGAGCGCAGGAACGCGGTGATATCTGCTGATGAAAAAGGTGACGAAGAGGTTACTATAGCTAGATTGTATGATTTACAACGGTATGTTTCGACCCATATGAATACCGGTATGGGCGGAGGAATATATTTGGAAGCTAGTTATAAAAGAGATGCCCAAGAGGCCTACGATAAGGCGGCTAATGATAGTAATCCCAACGGCAATATATACAAAAAAGCTCAAGATGTATGTGCTCCTCAATTTTCGCGTTATTCTTATCAATATCTACAGTGTACCACTGGTGAACTCGCAAAATACCCATCAGCAAATGACTTAGTAGATTCTATCAAAGCCCCCAAGGCTGATAGTTATAAACATGATTTTGTATCACCTACTTGGTCCTCGGATTTTGCTGGTTGGTCAGTGCTAGTAACGGCATTAATAGGACTTATGATTTTGGCTAGGTTTGTGTCTTTGTTGGTGTTGCGCGCCCTCCTTAGAAGGCACTATCAAAACATTTAGTCTTGACAGGCGTCTCTATAGACTGTAATCTAACACTCGTATAGCACTAATAGGAGGTTATAAGAAAATATGGCTTACAGTCACACAAACTCAAAGGGCGTAACATACTACCTACACAGCACAGAAGTAACTCTACGTGGTGGTAAACCACAGACTATCTACTTCTTCGCGAAGGTAGAAAAAAATGCAAAGGGTCACCCAGTAGATCTACCAGCTGACCGAGTTGTTAAGGAAAACCCACGAAACGGTTTCCTAACAGTTTCTAAGAAAAAATAGTTGAAAATACACTTGCACCATAAGCGAGTTTGGTAGTATAGTATTATCAAACAAACAGGTGCCCTAACAGCCCCGAAATAGCGGGGCTGTTTGGTATTTTTGTGATTAAAAATAATGTATAATTTAGATATATGACTAATATGATAGAGGTGCGCGACCTCAAGAAGCGCTATGGGGACAAACAGGCCGTTGATGGCGTGAGTTTCTCTGTAAAAAAAGGTGAAATATTCGGAATACTAGGCCCAAATGGTGCTGGAAAAACTACAACACTTGAAATGATGGAAACGTTACGACCTATCGATAGCGGTAGCGTGATCATAGATGGTATTGATGTGTCAGAGGATCCACAGAAGATTAAATATATGATCGGGGTGCAACCACAATCTCCAGCATTCCAAGACAAGACCAAGATAAAAGAAGTTATTGAACTATTTGCAGCTGCTTATGGCGAAAAGGTTGATGTTATGAAGTTTCTTCGAGATGTTGATCTAGAAGAAAAGGCCGATAGTTATTTTGAAAGTTTATCTGGTGGTCAAAAACAACGCCTGAGCATCACAACAGCTCTTGTACACGGTCCAAAGGTATTTTTCTTAGACGAACCCACAACAGGCCTAGACCCTCAAGCAAGGCGCCATCTATGGGATCTCATCGAAGATGTCAGGAAGCGTGGCATTAGCGTGATTATGACGACACACTACATGGACGAAGCCGAAGTCTTGTGCGATAGGATCGCTGTTATGGATAACGGAAAGATAGTCGCTATAGATACTCCAAAGAATCTTATCAAGCAACTTCTTGGTAGGGGTTTTAAGAAAGATCAGCATGTCGAACAGGCAAACTTAGAGGATGTCTTTATCGATCTAACCGGCAAGGGCCTAAGGGGCGGTAATGAATAAAAAATCACTATATACCGTATATATTTTTTTCAAAATAAATACTAAAAGGGTTTTTCGCGACAAAACTGCCCTATTCTTTACGATTGGCTTCCCGCTTATATTCTTGTTTGTTTTTGGAAGTCTCAACAGTGGCACCAATGATCTATCGTTTAAGGTGGCTATATTGAATCAATCACAGACAAGTTTCTCGAAAGATTTTGTCGTGGAGCTTGAAGACAGTAGTGTTTTCAAGGTTGATCAAGATGTCTCTAGTCTTGACGCGGCCAAAGAGAAAATGAGCCATTCAGAGATTGATGCAACCATTGTTTTGCCTGATAATTTTGGTGCTATAGCGCCCGAGGGCGATCACCCGAGTGGTCAGATAAAAGTGATATACACGCAGAACAATCAACAATCGGCTTCGGCGCTCGTATCACTTCTGGATGCCCAACTAAAGGGTGTTAACGCTGGATTTGTAGACACACAGATGCCATTTACCGTTGCAGGTGAGCAGATAAACGAAAATAGTTTGTCAGCCTTTGACTATTCATTCGCTGGCTTGCTCGGTTTCTCTATTATCGGTATGGGAATCTTTGGTCCGATAAACGTCTTCCCTGAACTCAAAAAGATGGGTATATTGCGACGCCTCAGTACGACACCTATCAAAGTTTGGCAGTATTTCATGGCTACCATGGTCGGACAGGCTGTTGTCGGGCTGATTAGCATGTCTATAATGTTTGCAGTCGCCCTAAGTGTGTTCAATCTACATATGGTAGGTAACTGGTTCGAACTTGCGGCCTTTCTAGTTATCGGTGTGATTACTATACTCGGTATTGGTCTAGCGCTTGGTGGTTGGGCTAAAAATGAACGTCAAGTTGCCCCTCTAGCAAATATAATAGTCTTTCCTATGATGTTTTTGTCGGGTACGTTTTTCCCGAGATTCTTGATGCCAGAATGGCTCCAGACTGTGTCTAGTTTCTTGCCACTTACGCCTATCATCGATGGTATTCGTTTGATAACCACCGAAGGCAGGCATTTCATCGACCTATTACCTCAACTTGGTCTTATCGGTGCTTGGCTTATCGTTATTTATGTCATCGCCTTCCGTGTCTTCCGCTGGGAGTAGATTGACATTTTAAAGCACAAGTGATATAATAGATAATATGAACGAACGTATCGAACATGTATCATCCGGCGTAGCTATTGTTGAAGGTGAGGTTGTTGTACCTGCTGATATACCTGATACAAACCTTCCGCCAGTTAACGAGGCTTTGATACATTCTATAGAAGAGAGAAGGAAATTTTCTAGACTAGACCAAGAGGCTGATAATGCTGAGGAAGAAATACATCTTCAGGCCGATGAAGCTAAGGAGAGAGACGAGAGGCAGTATCAGGCCATATTAGATTCACGCGCCAAATATGACAAAGAACTTGATGATTTAGCTGATAAATTAGGCAATTATGAACTGGCCCGTGAGCATATTAAGATATCTGAGCCTGTAATGCCTGAACATTTACAATATTTGGTAGACAGAGATAATCCTAATAGCCAGGTTAAGATTAATGAGGCCAGGGATGCTGCTTTTGTAGCAGCCGAAAAGGCTAGAGTTGAAGCAGACGAATCTAGAGGCATAGATACGCAATCTTCTGAGTATATAGCTAGAAAAAAAGCAGACAAAGAACTAAGAGATAGGCCAGGTGGTCCAACTCACTACTAAAATAAGACGATAACATCGTCTTATTTTATTGGTGGGGGCGGGTGGAATCGAACCACCTACCAAGTGGTTATGAGCCGCCTGCTCTAACCGATGAGCTACGCCCCCATATCGACATATTATAGCTTATTGTTCTCTGTTAGGCTATAATTAAGGCTATAAAATGATGAAAAAAATAAACATTCGCCGATATTACTACTTAATTCGTCACAAATATATGACCTTAAACAACGTTGTGGCGGCTGTTGCGCTACTAATCGCATTTAGTTGGATTTGGGGCTCACTTAGTGTTATGCAACGAAATTACGACCTACAAAAAGACTTAGAGCTAAAGAAGCGGCAGTTGCAATTGGCCGAAGTCGAAACCAAAAGTATCGAACTTGAGAATAGGTATTATCAAACACGTGAATACCAAGAGCTAGCTGTTCGTAAAAGCTTAGGATTGGTAATGCCCGGTGAAAGTGTATTGATATTACCGGATAATACTCAGGCCGCCAAAGATGCTGACGCCAAGCTGGATACGAAAGTTAGTAATGTCACCATAGAAGAACAGAGTAACTACAAGCAATGGATGGACTTTTTGTTTGGCAAAAATAGTCAAAATATAGGCGACTAGTTAGGCTTGTTAAATAGACGTCAATCTGTTAATATAGTTGATGTATCGCGGGGTGGAGCAGCCCGGTCAGCTCGGATGGCTCATAACCATCAGGTCGCAGGTTCAAATCCTGCCCCCGCAACCAAGAAATTATCCTCATCGAAAGATGGGGATATTTTCTTGGTTACTGCTACGCCAAATCCTGCCCCCGCAACTGTTAAAATATCGTTAACCTCAAAATCTGTTACTATTATCTAAATGGGTGAATTTATAATACGAATTTACGACAAAAAAGATAGGCCTATGCGGTTTTCGAAATCTTTGATGGAAAAAATAATTATTGAGGTAGATGGCAGGACAGTGAATGCTTCCATGGCTGAGAGCAGTGATACCGAGATGACCATTAATATAGCCGACGAAATTCTCGAGGAGCTTCCTGATCAAGAATAGTGGTATTATAGTTAATACTTATGGAATTGCGAGAAACCAAGCTCTATACTGATTTCGACGGAACAGCGGTGACGGGAATGGATCCTCGTGATATACCCAAAAAACCGTGCCAAGAGATGCCTCAGTTCGTTGACTTTTTGGGAGTGTTTAAAAGTGATGAAAATATTGAAATTGCCAAGATATTAACTAGGCGTCCAGGTCTACTCAAGGCTATTACGGCATATGAGATAAGAAAATTTGGACTCAACGAATTTTTTCCAGATAAATCTCAGGTAATACATGTTCGTAATGACACAATAAAATCTAAGTACGCAGTAGATGAATCAGAAAAATCAAACGTAGCATTACTCGATGACTCAATACATCTAGTTGCTCCAAAGATATTGGAACAGTTTACAGTTAAGGAAGACCTAGAAAGGCTAGTTACATTAGCTGTTCCAAAAAAACTCAAGACTCAGGGCCGAGTGTTTGAATTTGCAAAGAATGCTATAAATCTCTACGGCAAAGAGTCCCTAAAAGAGTTCGATTATGATGCTTCGTCTTCGCTAATAAATGTTGGCCATCGTATAGATATCGGTAATTCTGCCTTAAATCTCGTAATGTTGGATGCCTATTCTATCGATTCCGGCGAACACCTGAGAGATTTTTTGTACCAAGAGTCGGCGCGAGTTGCTAACTTGGCTTACTTGCCGCCACGCGGATAGCTTCACTCCAGCTCAAGAAGGCATGGGGTGTGTGGGCGATATCGCTGATATTTAGGCCGGCACGGATGGCTAGTGCAAGCTCGTGGATCATTTCACTGGCATGAGGTGCAACGATGGTTGAGCCGATTACTGTACCGCGCTTGTCAGTTATAATCTTGACGAATCCATCACGAAAATCAGAAGTATTGCTGCGCGATATTATGTTTAGTGTGGCGATAGATTTATTGATAGCCAAGTCGCGTTTCATGCACTCGTCTTCGCTCAGTCCGACATAGGCAATTTCGGGAGATGTAGATATAACTCCGGGGCTACCTAAGTTGTCTGGTTTGACTTTATTCTTGCTAAAAATGTTGTGTGCAGCTATTCGACTCTCAAGTATTGCCGTGTGGGCCTCGCTACTCGTGCCCAGCACGTCGCCGGTAGCATAGATGTGTTTGACATTAGTCTGTAAGAATTCGTTGACCGGTATGCCTTTGGGGGTGAATTTGATGGTTGCATTGCCTAGGCCAAGGTCGACGTTCGGCATGCGACCGGTTGCGACCATGATTTCATCGACTTTTACTGATTTTTCGACATCGCCTCGTGAATAAGTGACACGTTTGCCTATTCCATCTTTGACGACAGATACAACTCTAGTTTCAGTGAGGCATGTTATACCTTTTTGTTCGGACAGCGTTCTCTCCATTAATGTACCGACTTCACTATCTTGATGTGGCAATATTCTTCCGGCTTTTTCGGCTATGTATACTTTTGTTCCAAAGATGGCCATCAACTGAGCTATTTCTACTCCAGTCGAGCCACCACCTATGATAAACAGAGTTTTTGGTGGGCGAATAGTCTCTAGGATGGTTCTCGGTGTTAGGTACTCTACTTTATCGAGTCCTGGTATGGCTGGAATTGCCCAGTGCGAACCAGTTGCTATCAGAAAATTCTTTGCCGAAAGATGTCGGCGATTAACACTAATTTCGTTTGGAGACAAGAAGTGAGCTGTTCCGTTAAATGCTGATATGCCTTGATTTTCATAATGTTTACGATTGCCACCAGCACCTGTTCGTTTGACGGCTAGATCTTTCCAGGCTCGTATAGAAGGGTAGTTGTACCCAAGTGTCGAAGGTCTTAGGCCGAAACGCTCGGAATGTTTGGCGTCGTCATACAGATGGGCGGCATGGAGAAGGGCTTTTGTTGGAACATCACTCCAGTTTGGAGCGTCGCCTCCGAAAGTATCAGCTTCGATGATAGCCACCTTTTTGCCGTCACGAGCAGCAATGGTCGCGGCTGCGCTACCACCGGCACCACTTCCGATAACTATTAGATCGTAGTCGAATGAATTTTTTGATGCCATGGTGGTTTCTCCTTTAGATTGTTATCCGATATTGTCGATAGATATATGCAGCTTCAGGGTGATGACTCTCCAGGTGTTTACTAGCGACCTCACGTAAATCCTGGCTGGTCACTTCCGTCTTATTTTCTAACCAGTCTATAACCGCCCCAGATACGGCATGAGCTATAGACTCAGCTTGACCAACAGGCGTACGAACACTCAAACAAGCAGCGACGATACTGGCGTGGAGCTTATCTCTAGAGAATTGCTCGTGACCTTTGGATCGATTATTTTTGACGATATCTACAGTGAGTCCCACCTCTAGTATCCTCCAATTATCACGACATTTGAGAGAACTTCATAAGTGTATAGATAAAAGCACATAACGATCAGTCCACCACCAGCAATAAACTGAAGGAAATATTTGTTTTCCTCGCGCCATTTTTGAATTTTACTGACTTTGTGTCCACTGCCGATAGATACCCAGACTATTACAAGTGATAATATCGAAAATATCGTATATATAGCTATTCCAGCTAGTTGCCAAGATGCAGGCATGTTAATGATCACCATTGAGGCTGCAAGAAGTGGAGCGATGATAAATATTAGCTCACCAAGTATACTGACCATTCCGAGCGCAAAAGCTTCGACGCCGCTTTTTGTAGATTTTGTCCGATCTGTTAAATACGCGGCAACTGGTCGAGGTATCCAGGTCGAAGTACCTTCTGAGCGACGGTAATAAAATATCCATATAGCAACTCCTACGCTAAACATCAAACCGCTGACAGCAGACCAGGCTATGGCAGGGATTTCATAGACAAATATATTCAATAATATCAACGACAATGTCGAAAGCAGAAGTAGCGTCATGACAGTTGCGCCAACAACGAAACTGGTGGATAGTCTAAGAACTCTTTCTTGAGAGTGTTTCGAGCCGAGAGCGTGACCGTTGACAAGTGATAGTACACTGACGCTCAACTGAAAGCTGGCGTGGATTAGTCCGGCGAGGGCTAGGATAGAGAGTGAGCTTATTATGTCCATATTTTTATTTTTTAATGATTACCTCATATAATTTATAGCATAAGCGCACTAATATAGTCAAAATTGACAAAAGTCGACATTTATATAAAAAGGTATTGCTTTTTTGTTACGTTTATGCTTAAATAGTAACATTAAATAATAAAACAAAAAAGAAAGCAAAAACAAAAATGGAAGAAATGGAAAACAGTATAGTTGAGCCGGTTACTAAAACCGATATTTTACAGCTTTTCTCGTGGGATAGGGAACGAACAAGCGACGAACTAAAGGGATTTATATCGAGGCGCGAAGCTGCGCTTTCTAGCTATGGCGACATGGAACTAGAAAATGTCTAGACCGGGCATAGCCTTTCACGAGCATATAAGTACGAAAACCAAGCTAAGTAATTTTGATAAATTGGCTTATTTGGCTTCGTTTTTATACCCACTTAGTGGAATTTATCAAGTCGTAGATGTACTAAAAGGTAATACATCAGGTGTATCTATCTACTCATGGGTTGGATTTTCAGTATTTGCTGGTTTATTTTTGGTATATGGATTGAAGCACAAGATTGTGCCGATGATTATATCTAATATCATATGGTTGGCTGTCGACGGCGCCGTGGTCTTAGGAATTTTACTAAATTCTAATTAGTATAAATAAAAAGCTCGTCACCTCTTTTGGGTAGCGAGCCGTTCAATTTCTTTGGTAGCACCAGGTAGACTTGAACTACCGACCTCAGGCTTATGAGTCCTGCGCTCTAACCAGCTGAGCTATGGTGCCATATACACAAAGTACAGAGACGATTGTAGCAAATAACTAGATTATTTTCTAGAGTCATGGTCAGTGTTATAATAAAGGTACTTCCGCGTGATACTCACTGGCCTTATCGGCAAAGCGTCCCTCACGAATGGATCATTCATCGTCTTTATGCTGTTAGCTTTTAGAAACGGGTTACCAGACGGGCGAAAATTTGATATATGTTTCTCAAACTAATTTTTGAGGATATTAAATATGAATGATGAAACTTTGTTAAACGAGAGAATCCAAGTAGTAGCTGTTTTTGGTAGTGGACTTAATCCGTGTCGACCTATTAGATTTAAGAGAAGCAACGGGCGAGAGATTACTATATCGGAGATTGGGTTGCGCCATCCTAGTATGCGCGGCAAGAGGGCTGTGCATGTTTTTGATGTGACAGACGGACAGGCTGATTATAGGTTGGAGCTGGATAGTGAGCGGTTAACTTGGTATTTGACTCGCGAGGGAGATAGAAGTGAGTAGGTTGTGTCTGTTTCATACTATAAAGGGACGGCTTCGCTCCGGGTTCGAAACTGGGCCCCGGCGCCAGTTCAAACTCAGGCTGCAGATGCTCTTTGGGGTTATGAATCTCGACGCAGAGATGTGTGTGAATAAGTGTGGCGCTCGTCTATCGTTTTTAGAAAACGGCTTCGTGCCGCCGGGTGCGGGCGAGGGCTCTCGCGCCTCGACGCACTCGGGCTGCAGATGTTTTCTAAATAAGATAGACTCGATTAGGCATCTGCTATGAGTGATTACAACGAAGAACATCCACTCGTGATGCATGTCGATCTAAACTCTGCTTTCGCGACTATCGAACAACAAGCACGCCCTATGCTTCGGCATAAACCGGTCGCAGTTATTAATCGTAAAGTTGAGAATACGTCTATAGTGACGGCTAGTTATGAGGCTAAGAGTCGAGGAGTGAAGGTCGGCATGAGGTTCAAAGAAGCTGCCAAGCTTTGTCCTGGTCTGATAGCTCTGGAGAGCGACCCCGAAAAATACAAGTTCGTTTATAAGAAACTTTCTAAAATACTCAGTGATTACTCGCCCAATTTTGTTATGAAGAGTATCGATGAGGGTGTGATCGACTTTCATGGTGTGCCACTCAAAATGTCGATGGTCGAAATCGGTATGGAAATAAAAGCTAGATTAAAAGAAGAGGTCGGTGTGTATATGCGCTGTAATGTCGGTATCGGTCCGAATCGTTTCTTGGCCAAAGTAGCGGCCGGCTTACATAAACCAGATGGTTTAGATGTAATAGATAGTTCAAACCTCAGAGATGTTATGTCTAATCTTAAGCTAACCGACCTAACTGGAATAGCCGAGGCTAATCAGGCTCGATTAAATTCAGTGGGTATATACACTCCTTTGGAGTTCTTGGATGCACAGGAGGCTACACTCAGGAGCGTTGTTTTCAAGAGTGTTGTTGGGACAGACTGGTATAGACGCCTCAGGGGATTTGAGGTTGATAATCGTCGATTTGATATGAAACGCGTTGGGCGACAGTACGTACTAGGTCCAAAAATTGTTAAGCGTCAAGATATATTGGAGCGACTTCATAACTTATGCGAATCTGTTGGCTCTAGGCTTCGTGGTCAAAACATAGTCGCTCGTGGAATATATGTTTATGCCAAGAGCTACAAGAGTGGGTATTGGCACGCTTGTCGAGTAATGCAATTACCGTTTTATAGTGATAAGGCTATCTATAATTTGGCAAGATCTCTTTTCGAAGATGCGCCCGATGAGATACGCGAGATAGGTGTACATTGTTATAACTTATCTGAGGGCGAAGGTAATCAGATTAGTCTTTTTGGTGATGAGATGGCCCAGGAGAGGCGTTTGATGGATGCTGTCGACACTGTTAATCGACGTTATGGTGAGCAGACTTTGCATTCGGCTGATACCTTGTCGACAATTGATTCTATGAAAGTAAAAATACCATTTGGTAGTACCAGGTATCTTTAGGTGTATATAATCTTGCTCAATCAAGCTCGCGTTTTGCGTAATAAGTAAAAATTTTGTACAATAAGCATAACAATAATCAAAAAAGAATGACAATATTTTATATGAGTATAAAAGATAGTAGAAAAAAACATGCTTTCACTATCGTTGAAATTCTGATTGTCCTTGCTGTAATTGGTATTTTAGCTAGTCTAAGCATGGTTGCATATAACGGTATTCAAAATAGTGCTGCAGCTACTGTATTACAATCTGATCTCGAGCAGGCTTCAGCGGAACTAGAAAGAGATAGAACGCTCAACGGTGTTTACCCAGCATCAATTGCTGCCGCAAATAATAACCAAGGTATTGAAGCTAGTCCTGGCACAACATACCAATATACCTATACGCCCAGTACGGACACATACTGTTTGACCGCAACCTCTGATCGCACGGGAATTCCAGCTTTCTATATTAGTACCAGTACTAATACTATTAGAGAAGGTGCCTGTGCTGGACATAGTGGTGGAGATGGTTTAGCTCCAATTAGTCCAATTGCTTATGAGGCCGGTTTTGAGATATTAGACTTCTGGGAGGCGCGACCGAGCACAAACTCTAATGTTTATATGAATGATGACGAAGCGGGAAATCGCTTACTTGCTCGTTATGGTGGTGCCGGATCAATGCAAGTATATGCAGATCGTGAAGTTACTGGATTGACTATCGGCGCTCAGTACACCATTAGTGTACAGGCTGCTGTTGAAGGAACATCTAATTCTCCACGCACAGCCTATGTAGGTATCGACGGCATAGGCCTTAGCAATGGTGTCGTTGTCGCCTCGTCGGGAGGTGAATTTATTTACAGTCCGGTATCATTTAATTTTACTGCCACCAATACGGCACATACCATGGTTTTTGCGGTTGATTCAGTTGATGCGTGGGGTGCAAGGTTTAACGATGTTACTCTTGAGGGCCCCGGCGGTATATCAATCTATTCACATGATTTTGATTTTGACTCAAGCTGGACAAACGTGGCAGGGTTTCAGTCATATGCCCGTACAGGAAGTTACGCTATGTTGTCGAATAGCGGGTCCAGTCAAACCATGACAAGATTAGTGTCAGGGCTTTATGTAGGTGATACCTATATTTTTACAGCGTGGGTCAGAAATTCGCCTTTTTGGAGTTCGACGGCTAGTATTGGCGTCACAGGTATAGGTGCAACAACACCTATACTGACTGTAACCGATACCTACCAGGAGTTATCGTATGAGTTTAAGGTGATAGCAACAGAACACACGCTAGAATTAAATAATCTCACAGGACAAACTCTCTGGGATGATATTATCGTCGTTCGCCAGTAGTCGTTACGATTTAATTAAAAGATGGCTTTGTGACAGGTATACCTATTAGTATTCAGTCATTAGTAGAGTTATAATAATTAGGATATGGTATTACAGTCCTCTTTATCAAATATCAATCTCGTTGTTGCAGTTAGCGGTGGTGTCGACTCTGTGGTCTTGTTGCATATGATGAGCAAGATAGAAGAGGCTAATATAGTCGTGGCGCATTTTGACCATGGTATACGCGATGACTCGTCAGAGGATGCTAAGTTTGTTGGTGAGCTGGCAAAGAAATATGGATTTGAATTTGTTACAAAACGAGAAGAGCTAGGTAAAAATGCAAGTGAAGAACTAGCCAGAGATAGGCGGTATGTATTCTTGAGAGATGAAGCAGCCAAGCGCAAAGCCAAGATTATGACAGCTCATCACGGTGATGATGCCGTAGAAACGGTAGCTATAAACTCCAAACGAGGAACTGGTTGGCGAGGTCTGGCTGTACTTGATTCTGATGTCATAAGGCCTCTTCTTTCTATGTCAAAACAACACATCATTGATTATGCCAAGGCAAATAATCTTGTGTGGCATGAGGATAGTACGAACGCAAGTGATAAATATTTGCGGAATAGGATACGCCAGGATACAAAAAAGTTATCTGATGACGAAAAACTCCAGGTTCTGGCTTTGAGGTCGGATCAACTAAGGTTAAAATCTGAAATTGATAAAGAAGTTATCGGTCTAGTCGGCTCTGGCCCGACTTATAGTCGATACTTTTTCACCCACGCTAATCGTAATACTGCAATAGAATGCCTACGTTATATATGTGAAGCTCGGCTTACTCGTCCTCAAATGGATAGAGCGCTGTTAGCTATAAAAACCAACAAAGCAGGTAGTATTTATCAGTCCGGTAAAGGAGTAGAATTTAGTTTCAGCGCTCGTAATTTTACCGTTAAACTGATAAAATAGACCCTAGTGCAATACTAATCTATCAGACTAAAACAGGAACGGACAATTCTACATGCCAATTAAATCACCCAAGCCAAACAAAAAACCAAGTAATTTTATTCGATTGAGCCTATTTTGGGCAATCGTTATATTTAGCTTGATGGCGGTCACTGCAATGTTTGTTCCACAGGATCAACTAAAAGAAGTAGCTATATCAGATGTTATCAAACGTGCAAATAGTGGTGAGATATCTAAGCTTGAGATTCAGGGCAATAATGTTCTCGTTACTCCAAAAGGTAGCGACAAGCCAACAGAAAAGTCTATCAAAGAAGAGAGCAGTAGTATTCAGGATCAAGGTTTGAACAAAGAGTCTAATGTAGAAGTGAAGATTTCTGAACCTTCCAAGACGGGTGATACGTTATGGAATCTAGCCATTATCATAATACCGGTTGTACTGATCGCTGGGTTCTTTATGTTTATGATGCGCCAAGCGCAAGGTCAAAACAACCAAGCAATGGGATTTGGTAAGTCAAAAGCAAAATTATATGGACTTGATAAAGAAAAAGTTAATTTTAGTGATATAGCTGGAAATGAATCAGCAAAACAAGATCTTGAAGAAGTTGTAGACTTTTTGAAAAATCCAAAAAAATACGAAGCGCTAGGTGCGAAAATACCAAAAGGTGTACTACTTGTAGGTAATCCAGGTACGGGAAAAACCTTACTTGCACGAGCCGTAGCCGGAGAAGCCAATGTTCCGTTCTTCTCAATTTCTGGTTCAGAATTCGTTGAGATGTTTGTCGGTGTTGGTGCATCAAGGGTTCGCGATTTGTTCGCAAAAGCCAAGAAGAATTCGCCAGCTATTATATTTATAGATGAGATTGACGCCGTTGGCCGTAAGCGTGGTAGCGGTATGGGTGGTGGACATGACGAGCGTGAACAAACCCTAAACCAGATATTGGTCGAGATGGACGGTTTCGAAGTAGGTACAACTGTTATAGTTTTGGCTGCTACCAACCGAGCCGATGTGCTCGACCCAGCGCTGCTGAGGCCAGGACGTTTTGATCGTCGGACAAATATTACGTTGCCTGAGCGTAAAGACCGAGAAGCTATATTGGAAGTTCACTTCAAGAAAAAACCAACAGACGAAACTGTAAATATTAAGACTTTGGCTGCTAAAACCGCTGGTTTATCTGGTGCCGATCTTGCTAATGTGGCCAATGAAGCGGCTATCATCGCCGCAAGTCGCAACAAGAAAAAGATTAGTAACGCAGAGCTTACTGAGGCTTTTGAAAAAGTTGCTATCGGACCTGAACGCAAATCGAAAGTTATGAGTGAAGAAGAAAAAAGATTGACGGCATATCACGAAGCCGGCCATGCCATAGTTGGTCACGTTCTTCCTGACAGCGATCCAGTTCATAAGGTTACTATCATTCCACGAGGAGGCACAGGTGGAGTGACTTGGTTCTTACCACCAGAAGACAAGAGCTATACAAATGTCTACGAATTTAAAGACATACTAGCCCGTGCTATGGGTGGAAGAATTGCAGAAAAGATAATTTACGGCGATGATGGCATTACAACAGGAGCAGGTTCAGACTTACGCAAGGCCACCGAAATTGCTCGCGACATGGTCATAGAACAGGGTATGGGTACTAAGCTTCGTAACCAAGTATTCCACGATGATAACGGTGGAATGGTGTTCGACAAAATGACTCATGATCGACCTTATGGGGAAGACACAGCAAGAGTTATCGATGGTGAGGTTTCGGATCTTATGAAAGAAGCCCACAGGCGAGCTGAAGCTGTTCTATTGCACAACAAATCTGGACTCGATAAATTAGCTCAGGCTTTGATGGAAGAAGAAACTATTGAGGAAGAAAGAATAGCTGAAATACTTAGCGACGCAAAACTTCCTAAGGAGGCCAAGCTGCACTAAGCATGGCGTAGACGATAGATATGTCTCTAACAAAAAGCGCAGTAGTAAAAGCCAGCAAAAAGATGCCGCTAAATATAGCGGCGGCTCTTTTAGCCGGTTCAACACTTTTGTCGAGTTTGCTCGGCTTGTTTCGTGACCGTCAATTAAATGGTTTATATCTAAATACTTATCCGACGGGAATGGATGCCTATACGGTTGCTTTTACTGTGCCGGACTTTATGTTTTTTATATTGGTATCAGGGGCGCTCAGCGTAACATTTATACCAGTGTTCAATCAGCGACTGGCTAGTGGCAACAAGCAATCGGCCTGGGAGCTATCTACTAGTATCTTGAATCTTATGGCTATAGTTACTCTTGTTGCCAGTATTTTAATTATTGTATTTGCAGAACAACTAGTCCAATACGTAGTTGGTCCTGGACTTGATGAATCTAGCCGGGCCCTGGCAGTTAGTATGATGAGGGTTATCGCGGTCAACCCATTCTTGTTTGCTATCGCTACGGTTGTGGCTAGTATGCAACAGGCTATAGGTAGGTTTACTTTCTTCGCTCTTGCTCCGACCATATACAATATCGGTATTATCATAGGAACAGTTTTCTTCACAAGCGGTATAAATATATTCGGATGGCAGGTGTTTGAGGGTGGAATAATGGGAGTAGCACTTGGTGTTGTTCTCGGGTCTGTCCTACAGCTTCTAGTCAGTAGTATCGGCCTATTTGGTATGGGATTTGACTATAGGTTTAAGATTTACTGGAAAAATAAAGGCTTTCGCAAAGTTGTGTCAATGTTGCCAGCTAGGTCGCTCGATCAAGGTATGGACTACGTGAATAGTATCGTCGAAACAAACCTAGCTTCTCGAATGGTTGCCGGTAGTGTTCGTGCTTTTCAACAGGCTAGTGTTTTGTCATATGTACCAATCAATCTGATAGGAGTTGCTATTAGTACAGCTGCTTTTCCAAAGATGGCAGAACGGCTAGGTCAGAATAGGCCAGATTTATTTAAATCAGAACTACAGTCGGTACTGAGGGTCATTATATGGTTGGCATTGCCGGTAACGGCTATTACTTATTTTGCCAGAGGATATCTCGTGTCATTTATCGTTAACGGAGGTAATGTAGTTATAGCTAGTATATTAGGTATACTAGCAATTGCCATATTGTTCCGCTCGATATATCACATATCAGCTAGAAGTTTTTATGCCCAACAAGATACTAAAACTCCGCTATATATATCATTCTTCGCGATTTCATTGAATATAGGCCTGGCAGTAATATTTACTTTTGTGTTTAACATGGAGGTCTACGGTTTGGCTTGGGCAGCCGCGATAGTGTCTATCGTTGAAGTTATCATATTGTTCTTCATGATGTCCCGACGAATAACGGGGCTGTTCGATGCGCCATTTATACACGCCGTAGCTAGGATGGCTAGTGCGACTGGACTTATGGCTGCTGTAACTTATGTGATGGTTCTGCTATTTCCATTCAATGCCAGTGACCTTAGTTTCTTGTCTAGTTTTCCTAAATTTGTATTAATAGTCGCAGTTAGTGGACTGGTATACGGATTATTTAGCTATGTATTTAAATTAAGTGAGATTAACCCGGTTCTAGCCAGACTCAAACGCATTATCTTTTATGGAACGAGATAGATAATGAATCAAGATCGTATACGAAATTTCTGTATTATTGCTCATATCGACCACGGTAAGTCTACACTTGCTGATCGCATGCTTGAGATGACCGATACCGTTCAAAAACGTGATATGAAGTCACAAATGCTTGATAGTATGGACCTGGAACGAGAAAAAGGCATAACTATTAAGCTGGCTCCAGTTCGAATGAGCTATAAGGGCTACGACTTAAATCTAATTGATACGCCCGGTCATGTTGACTTTAGCTACGAAGTTAGCCGTTCGTTGCAAGCCTGCGAAGGAGCTATACTTGTCGTCGATGCTAGTCAGGGCATACAAGCTCAAACTCTTGCCAATGTTTATCTGGCAATCGCCGCTGATTTAAAGATCATTCCAGTGCTAAATAAAATAGACCTTCCGGCGGCAGATGTTCCAAAAGTTAGTGCTGAAATAATTAACTTATTGGGTTGCAGCGAGTCAGACATATTAAAGATCAGTGCCAAGACTGGTGACGGTGTTATGGACGTACTTGACTCTGTTGTAGAGAAAGTCGATGCTCCTAGCGGAGATGCAACTTCACCTACTAGGGCACTTATATTTGATAGTTACTATGATGACTATAGGGGCGTTATTTTGTACGTTAGGGTTATTGACGGGTCTATCAAAAAAGGCGATACCATAGAGATGATTGCCAATAATGCAAATGGATTGTCTCTCGATGTCGGTTCTCTTAGTCCCGTCATGAAGTCAGGCCCAGAACTCACGACAGGTGAGATAGGCTATATAGTTACCAACCTTAGAACTACTCGTGATGCCCGAGTCGGTGATACTGTGACCACTAAGCGTTCGCACACGGATTCACAACTACCTGGATATAAACTCGTTCAACCTTTTGTATATGCTGGATTTTTCCCAGTAAGTAATGATGATTATCAGGACCTAAAGGACGCTGTTGAGAAACTGAGTTTGAGTGATTCTGCACTTCAGTTTGAACCAGAGAATTCTCCAGTGCTTGGATTTGGAGTGAGGATTGGGTTCTTGGGTCTACTACATATGGATATTATTCGTGAGAGATTAGAGCGCGAGTATAATTTAGATTTAGTTGTAACTAATCCATCAACCGACTATCATATCGCTTTATCTGATGGAGAAGAGCTGGACATCAAAAGTGCCAGCGATCTACCAGACGTTACTAAGATAAAAGAGATTAAAGAGCCTTGGATTAACGGTGAGATTATCGTACCCCAGGTGTACATTGGTGCAGTCTTGCAGCTCATTATTAATAAGCGTGGTCGTCAAAATAATCTTAGTTATATTGATGAACAGGCGCTTATAAGTTTTGAGGCTCCTCTCGCTAATCTTTTGACTGATTTTTATGATCAACTTAAATCAGTTACTAGTGGTTACGGTTCATTCAACTATGAGTTGAGCGATTATCGAATCGAAGATTTAGTAAGGGTTGATTTTTATGTAGCGGGTGAGATGATAGATGCCCTCAGTGTCATGGCCCATCGTTCAGAGTCCCAGCGACTTGGTCGTGAGATAGCAGATAAGCTAAAGGAAGTAATTCCTCGTCAGAATTTCCAAGTAGCTTTGCAGGCTGCGATAGGTGGAAAGTTTATAGCAAGGGCTGATCTTTCGGCCTATCGAAAAGACGTAACAACCGGACTGTATGGCGGAGATGTTTCTCGAAAGAAGAAGGTTTTAGCGAAACAAGCTAAAGGTAAGAAGCGAATGAAACGTTTTGGGAAAGTCGATATTCCAAGTGAAGCGTTTACGGTTATGTTGAAGCGCGACTAGCTAAGCGTCGCAAGATTTCAGCGGTTACTTCATCTCTTGATAATTCGCCGTCAATTTCTTCAAGTAAGCCCATTTTACGGTACTCTTCTATAACCGGTGTTGTCTTAGCGTGAAATTCGTTTAATCGATGTTTTAATATCTCTAGAGTGTCATCATGTCGGTCGCCTCTATCGCCTATGATCTTGTGCGCATTCCATCTTTCGATAACATGCTCATCTGTGAGTTTTAGAAATACTACCATTTTGAGATCGTGACCAGACTCAAGAGTAGCCTTTAGGACGCCTTTTTCTTCGCCAAGCCAGCGACCTACCGAACTCAGTATCAAGGGCTTATCAGCGAACTCTTTTTTAGATAGATACGGTAGAACGATTCGTGTATAGTCCTCACTAGAAATAAGGGTACCGTCACGCATACATAACTTGTCAGCTTCTGTAAGTTGGTCTGAACTACCTCTTAGAATATCGCCGCCACCCATAAGGTTGCCATCAAATAATTCGGCTAATTTTTTACCCTGAGTGTCTTTGCCGGCAAATGGCATGCCGAATATATTTATCGATCCACTCCCGAGCCACTTTTTAATCTCATCTTGCATTACAGACAAGTATACCAGACAAATTTCCGCTCATGTACTAATTTATGAAGCGCCTAGCACTCATTGACATAGAGTGCCAAGATATACTAGAATAACAATATGACAGATCGCCAGTTTGAGATATTAGCAGCTATTATAGAGCAACATGCTGAGATTGCGGCTCCGATAGGTAGCGTTATGCTTGCAAAACTATTTGGCGTATCCAGCGCGACGATTAGAAGTGAAATGGCTCGACTCGAAGATATGGGATTCATAAAGCAACCTCATACAAGTGCCGGTCGCGTACCTACTGATACCGGTTATCGTTTTTACGTTAATGCTTTGAATGAGACACATGCAAACGAAACGCGTCCAGCAATGCTAGATAGAGGTGCAAAAGCTATTGACGCAAGAGTTAATACTCAAGTTGATCGCGCCGATAGGGCAATTAGAAGCGCCGTAGATAGTCTTGTTGATCTAACTCACAACTTAGGCCTAGCAACAATAGGTGATGAGCTATACCTAAGTGGGATTGGTAACTTGTTTGCTCAGCCCGAATTTTCACAAGGCGAACACGCTCAAGCTGTTGCGCGACTAATCGATAATCTCGAACCATGGCTGAGAGAAGCATCACCGAACGAGCCTTTGAATGTATACATAGGTAGCGAAAACCCGATAGGTAGAGGTACGGGCGCTAGCTTGATAATAAGTCGTTTTCGGTCTCCGTATAGCGACAATAGTTACATAGGAGTGTTGGGTCCAACTCGACAAAGTTATGACAAGGTGATGCGTTTAGTTAGGCACACAGGAGCAATGTTAGAAGAGGTATTATAAGGAAAATTATGACAGATAAACCACAATCAAGAAAATCAAAGAAAGAATTGGCACTCGAGAAGCAGATACAGGATTTGACTGGCGACCTTCAGCGTACCCGTGCTGATTTTGAGAATTATCGAAAACGTATAGATATAGACAAGGCTCAAGCGAGAGAAGCCGGACAGGCTGGAGCTATTCTAAAACTATTACCCGTTATAGATAATATCGAGAGAGCGATTGGACATATGCCAGAAGAATTGGCGGATAATGCGTGGGTGAAGGGCGTCGGTGGTTTGACAAAAAACCTTGAAAAGTCACTAGAATCACTCAACTTAAAGAGAATCGATGCCAAGCCTGGAACTGTTTTTAATCCTGACCTTCATGATGCTATTCAATTTAACGAAGATGCAAAAGGCGACCAAGAAGTGATAAGTGAAGAGATGCAGGCTGGTTATGTGCTCGGTAATACGCCAGTACGTCACGCTATTGTAAAAGTTACTCGACAGTAATAATGCTAACTGCGTGCTAGAATTGTTATAGATAAATTATTTAAACTGGAGAAAAACACCCTCATGGATTCATTAATACTTGTAGTAAATTTAGGTAGCGCCAGTCGAAAGTATGCGTTATTTGCCGGAGAGTCTATCAAAGCGAGTATTAATTTTGAGTTTGAAGATGGTAAAGTCTTGGCCGTAGTCGACTACGAAGGCGAAAAACAGAAGGTTCACTATGACGATACAGAGCTAAGCAATGTTGCTAAGTATGTGCTACCTCTACTTCATCAATTTAAAGTTCTTAGTGAATCTGAAGTTATAAATGCAGTAGGTATTAGGGTTGTGGCTCCAAGTAAGATGTTTACAAAAGATCAACTTCTTACTGCTGATACCGAAAGAGCACTTGAGGTATTGGAGCAAAAAGCGCCTCTACACATCACAACAGTGTTAGCAGAACTTAAACATTTGGAAGAATATTTTTCTGGAACGCCGATTGTTATTATATCCGACAGCGCATTCCATACTACAAAAAATGAGCTTGCTTGGCGCTATGGTATAGATACTGAGCTCGCTGATAAACATGAGATACTGCGATATGGTTATCACGGTATTTCAATAAGTTCTGTATCGCGCAAGATGCAAGAAAAAGGCATTTTAGAGCCAAAAGTTATAGTTTGCCACTTAGGTAGTGGCAGTAGTTTAACGGCGCTTGTCGACGGAAAGAGCTTTGAGACTACTATGGGTTACACACCTCTTGAGGGCATTATGATGGCAACTCGTAGTGGAAATATAGATTTATCAGCGGCACTTGCGATTAAGCGCGAGTTAAATATATCTGATGATGAGCTTGAAAACTATCTCAACAAGAAAAGTGGATTATCTGGAGTTAGTGGCAGCTCGAACGATATTCGTCAATTGCTCGCTAGTGAAGAGAAGGGTGACAAGAGAGCTTCTTTGGCACTTGGCTTGTTCGTATACCGTATTCAATCGGCTATCGGTCAGTTGGCCGCTAGTATGAACGGCGTTGACGCCATAGTCTTCACTGCTACTATAGGTGAGCGATCGAGTATTATCCGAAGTCGAATACTAGACAAGTTGAATTATCTTGGTTTTGACTATGATAAAGAACTAAATGATAAAACATTCGAACCAAAAGATGCTGTTAATTTGGCACAAAGTGGAAGTAAGCCGATTTACGTACTTGCTACTGATGAAGCTACAGAAATCGCTAGACACTGTTCAGAGTTTATAGCAAATAACTAACGAAAATAATAATATTTATTAGCACTCTTGACACCAGAGTGCTAATTTTTATATAATTGAGATATTGGCAATCTACTAAGTAGAGTGCTAAAATATTCACAGAATAATATTTAATCTAATTAAAATAGGAGAATCAATAAAATGGGTAAAATTATTGGAATCGACCTCGGTACAACTAACAGCGCCGTAGCTTATATGGTTGCTGGTAAGCCAGAGGTTATTGCAAACGCCGAAGGCAATAGGACCACGCCAAGTGTTGTCGCTATCAACAAAACAGGCGAGAGGCTAGTTGGACAAGTAGCTCAACGTCAGCGCGTTACTAACGCAAAAAACACTATCTACGGTGTTAAGCGATTAATTGGACGTAAGTTTACAGACAAAGAGGTCCAAAAAGACCACGATATAATGCCTTATGAGATTGTTAAAAAGGCTGATGGCGTTGCTGTAAAAATGGCTGACAAAGGCTATACTCCAGAAGAAGTCTCGGCTATGATTTTGTCTAAACTAAAAGCAGATGCCGAAAGTTTTCTTGGCGAGAAAGTCACCGAAGCGGTTATTACCGTTCCTGCGTACTTCGATGACTCGCAAAGACAGGCTACAAAAGATGCTGGTAGGATTGCTGGACTTGAAGTTAAACGTATTATAAACGAGCCAACTGCTGCGGCTCTTGCCTACGGACTTGATAGTAAAAAAGACGAAAAAATTGCCGTATTTGACCTTGGTGGCGGTACGTTTGATGTCTCTATTCTAGAGCTTGGTGACGGTGTCTTCGAAGTAAAATCAACTAACGGTGACACTCACCTTGGTGGAGAAGACTTTGACAATATTATCGTCAACCACTTTATCGACGTGTTTAAGAGCCAAGAAGGTATCAACCTTAAGACCGACAAAGCTGCGATGCAACGCCTTAAGGACGAAGCTGAGAAAGCTAAAAAAGAACTTTCAAGTACTACAGAAACAGAAATTAACCTTCCGTTCATTACAGCAGATGCTGATGGTCCAAAGCACTTTGAATACAAACTTACTCGAAGTAAGCTTGAAGAACTAGTCAAGGATCTAATAGTTCGTCTTGCGGATCCTGTCGAAAAAGCTCTAAAAGACGCTAAACTAAAGGCTAGCGAGATCAACGAAGTTGTTCTAGTTGGTGGTATGACTCGTATGCCAGCAGTTGTTGAGCGTGTTAAGGAAATTTTTGGTAAAGAACCACTCAAGGGTGTTAACCCAGATGAAGTTGTGGCTATTGGTGCTGCTATTCAGGGTGGAGTTCTACAAGGAGACGTGAAAGATGTTCTATTACTTGACGTCACACCGCTTTCTCTTGGAATTGAAACTATGGGTGGTGTCGCAACCAAGCTAATCGAGCGTAACACTACTGTTCCTACTTCAAAGTCTGAAGTATTTAGTACTGCAGCTGATAACCAACCTCAAGTGGAAATTCATGTAACCCAGGGTGAGCGTGAGTTTGCGCAGGACAACAAATCATTAGGACGCTTTAGTCTAGATGGTATTGCACCAGCCCCTCGTGGTGTGCCTCAAATCGAGGTTACCTTCAATATCGATGCTAACGGTATATTGAATGTTACAGCTAAAGATAAGGGTACCGGTAAAGAACAGAGTATTACGATTTCTGATAGTGGAAACATGAGCAAAGAAGATATCGAGAAAGCTCAAAAAGAAGCCGAGGCTCATGCTGATGAAGACAAGAAAAAGCGTGAATCAATCGATGCTCGCAATGTCTTAGAGAGCGCTATTTATCAGGCAGAGAAGATGCCGGATGAATTCAAAGATAAGATTTCTGATGAAGACAAGAAGGTCATCGAAGAAGCTGTTGAAGAGGCTAAGAAGCACAAAGACAGCGAAGACAAAGAAGAGCTTGAATCAGCATCTAAGGCTTTAAATGACGCAATCATGCCTATTGGAGCCAAGATGTATGAAGCAGCTGCTAAAGAAGAGGCACCAGCTTCCGAAGACGGTGACAAAAAAACCGACGGACCTGTAGAAGGTGAAGTCGTCGAAGAAGATAAATAACTTCTAGCGCAAATACCTAAATTAAAACGCCAAATATGGCGTTTTAATTTAGGTTGACAGTCGGTATTTTGTAGGTTATATTTTAGTTAGAAGTAGGTTCAGCGGGATCTTCGGATCCGTCCAATGCGGTTGCTTCATTTATCAATAATTAAGTTGTTGGTAAGTGATGAAGCCGCATTTTTGCATTTCATCACCTTCCGACAAAAATGGAGGTACATATGGAAGCAAATCTTGAACTAGCCATAAAAATAGCAACTGAAGCCCACGAAGGCCAGACTCGTTTTGACGGTAGCCCTTATATTGGTCACCCTCTCAGAGTAATGCAAACGTTAGCGATTAGAGGATACTCTGAGTCAACCCAAATCGTAGGTGTGCTACACGATGTTCCAGAAGATACCGAAGTATCAATTAGTGATATTAGTGGTTTTGGCTTCGGTGAGGAGATTACATTTCCTCTCGAACTATTAACCAAGCAAAGTGGAGACGATTATACGCTCTATGTCCACAGACTCTCGGCCAACTCAAGAGCGAGAGCGGTTAAAAAAGCTGATCTTTTTGATAATATGAATTTAGATGGTCTACAAAACCCGAGTAAAAGACGCATAATAAATATAGAAAAATACGGAGCTGCTATGATGTATTTGGCGCGTTTTCCGCAACCGAAGGTTTAAATTAGTAGGCTAGCACTCTTGCATATTGAGTGCTAGTTTTATATTATGGATACAGATGAGTAAACGTGATTATTATGAAGTATTAGGTATTGGTAAGTCGGCTTCTGCTGATGAAATAAAAAAAGCCTATCGCAAGGCTGCCGTCCAACATCATCCCGACAAAGAGGGTGGCGATGAGACTAAGTTTAAAGAAATTAATGAAGCATATGAGGTGCTAAAAGATAGTCAAAAGCGTCAACGTTACGATCAATTCGGTCATGCTGGAGTCGGTGGTGCTTCTGGTGGAGGTGGATATGGTGGCGGAAATCCATTTGAAGGTTTTGGTGGTCAAAATGTACACTTTGACTTTGGTGACGGTGGACTAGGTGATATCTTTGGTCAGTTTTTTGGTGGCGGAGGTGGTTCGCGTCGTGGTCCACAAAGAGGCCGAGATGTTGAGGTTAATCTACAATTAACGTTTGAAGAAGCTATATTTGGTCTTGAGCACAAAGTCGAGATTGAGATGGATGACACCTGTGAGCATTGTAAGGGTACAACTGTCGAACCCGGTCATGATATGAAGACCTGTGATACCTGTAAGGGCGCTGGTCAAGTTGGCAGGATTATGAACACTATGTTCGGACAGATTCAACAGAACGTTACTTGTGAAACATGTGAGGGTCGAGGCAAGATTCCAGAAAAAGTTTGTACTGTGTGTAAAGGTAGGGGCACAAGACGCGCTAAGCGCTCGATAAACCTAAAGATACCCGCAGGTATCGATGATGGGGCAACTATTCGTTTGAGTGGTCATGGAGAGGCTATAGGGCAAGGCGAAAAGGGTGATCTATACGTTCACGTTCGGGTGAGAGCTCACAAGCATTTCACGCGTGAGGGCGATATCATTTTATCAGAAGAGCATGTATCTATGGTTGATGCCGCACTTGGTACAGAGATAGAAGTTGAAACAGTCGACGGAACTGTTCGTATGAAAGTTCCAGCCGGTACGCAGTCGGGTACTGATTTTAAGTTATCTAACCACGGTGTCCCACATATGCGTAGTGACAGACGCGGTCCTCATATTGTAAGTATTATCGTCGATACTCCTACGAAACTCTCAAAAAAGCAAAAATCTCTTCTTGGGCAATTTGATACAGATAAGAAGTAGACTATTTATTAGTCCCGAACCAATAACTGTATAATTGACAATATTAGCAAAAAATGCTACAATAATACCTATAATGGAACATTTAAAACAAACCGAAAACATCGCTGGTTTATTTGACCAAATACTTGAGAGCGAACCAAAGCTTGTTACTAACTATGTTCCGGAAAAACTCAGTGCTGAGCAACAAAAAGCGGACTTTATGTCGGGTAATATTCGTAATCCTAATCACGTATATGATCGGTTAGATAGTGTAAATATAGAGAAAGCATTTCACAGTATTGAAATGACCGGACGCAGTATACTGGATCATACAGACTTAGACCCTCGACACGCGGTGGTCTATGAAGAGTTTGTAGAAAGTTATCTTAAAAAAACTCGTCTAATGGAGCTTGCGCGTGAATTTAATCACGCTGAAGAACCTGATAAAAAAGCTCATCTAAGAGATGAATATATGCGGCTTAATGTTGAGCTGTATGGCGAACCAGACAAGATAACTTATGAGTCGCTTTTGCAGGAGAAGTTGGAAAATATTTCTCATAAGGATATTGGTGAAGCTGGAATGCATATTAGAGGCGAATTGTTCGACATGTTGGATTATGTGCCAGGTGCAGGCCAGTCTGAGAGATTCAAGCCGTCAGAAGACACGATTGAGTGGATGCAGGGTGTTGTAGAGGCGTTATACGGTGATATGCTTGCGCATATTCCACAAAAGCCTATGTTCACGAGCCAAGAAGTATCTGCAATTTTTACCGAAATTATTGAACAAGAGTTCGGTGAATCTGCTCAAGGATGGAGAGTGGATATTGAGGATGCTAAAGCAATTAATGTCAAGACAGCCGAGAAGAGAATTGTAATTCCGGAAGACAGAGTAGATATTAGTGAGGAAAAACTAAAAGGTTTAGTCGTACACGAACTTGGCGTGCATATGCTACGCTCAATTATTGGTGGTGAAACCGATTTGTTGCCACTTCGGACTGGATTAAACGATTACTACGACGCCGAGGAAGGTTTGGGGGTAGTTATGGAGCAGGCTCTGAAGGGTGAATTTAGAGAAAGTGGTGTCGACCATTATATTACCGCTGGCCTTGCCTACTTTGATAAGAAAGATTTTAGAGACCTATTTGAGGCTAAGTGGCGCTTATCTGTACTTGGGTTGCTTGGCGACAATGAAGATGACGTGACCGATGAAATGATTACAAAAGCCAAGAATAGTGCTTATGGTAGTGTTATGCGTAGTTTGCGAGGGACAGATGAGTTACCATGGTTTAAGGACCTGGCGTATTATAATGGAGCGAGTGACGTGTGGAAACATCTTGAGAATATAAAAGGAGATGATTTGAAGTTCACATTTGTTCTGATGGGTAAGGCGAATTCTGCTAACCGAAAACACGAACGCATTTTGCTAGAAACACGAACCATATAAATTGTTAAAACTGATCGGAGGGTCGAAAAAATGTATATTAAAGACGACCCCTATGCTTCGTATAAGTTGCTAAGTGAAGAATTTAAGAAGAAGGGTTACCAAGTTGAAGAAGGATGGGTTAAAAATAGTCGTCAGATAACTTTTAAGAGCCCAAACGGACGCATTTGGCAAACACTAGCAGCACACTTATCGTACCCGTTCACGTCACAGAAGATTCGATCGGTCTCAATCAATAAAGACAGGGCGTACAATTTCGCTAATAGTATGGGCATCACAACACCATACACGCAACTTATTGCTGAAGACGATCAATTACCGTCTGATGTTATCAACGATTTATTGCATCGTTTCGATAAGCTAATCGTGAAGCCCACACGAGCATCACTTGCTCGCGGTTTGACGCTTGGGATTAATTCGGTTACAGAATTAGATAAAGCGATTACGTATGCTCGGACAATATCACCACAAGTATTGATTCAGGAGCAAGTTGAGGGCGAAGAAATAAGGTTTACTGTTATTGAAGGTAAGGTTACGGCCGCTATATTGCGTCGTACTCCGAGAGTTATTGGCGACGGGATTTCGACTATAGCACAGCTTATCGATATAGAAAATATAGAACGTCAGGGTCTACAGTTTACCTACTTGGAGTATCCATTATTAAATAGAGATATAATTAATCCGTTGTTTTTGACAAGCGATAGAGTACTCGAAAAGGGTGAGATATTAGAGCTTAATAGGGCAACGATGATAAAAAATGGCTGTTCAGTATATGACATCTTAGATGACATACATCCGTCATACATTAAACCGATTGAAAGACTAGTGAGCGGATTGGGCGCTAAGTTTATTGTGGTAGATATGTTTCTTAAGGACTTTACAAAAAAGAAGACAGATACGAACTATTGGTTTATTGAGTTCAATACATCACCGGTATTAAAGATGTTTTACGGTTGTCGTGACGGTAGAGCATATGATATTGTACCTGTTCTTGTTGATACGATTGACCGATGGCTCAATAGTCAAGAATCTCAAGATTGACTAAAAGAGTAGTTTATGCTATCATATAACAATACTATGACAGATATGATTAATAATAATACTATAACCGTCGGCTCGTTCGAGCATGTTAGTTTACCTGGTCTTAAGATGGATAATATAATCGCCAAAATTGACACGGGTGCTTACTCGGGTGCTATTCATTGTACGGATATTCAGGTTATTCGAAGAGAATCAGATGGAAAAAAATTACTGCGTTTTAAGCCATCGGGTAGGGACGAAAATATAGTTGAACTTGAATCGTATTATGTCGCTTTTGTTACAAGCTCAAGTGGGCATCGTGATAAACGATATATTATAGAAACAGAGCTTATTTTGCGCAATAAGAGCTATAATATTCGTATAGGCCTTTCAAATAGGTCTGATATGAAGAAGGAAGTGCTTATTGGAAGGCGTTTCTTGAGACAAAATAATATAATTGTAGATGTACGAATTAACCAAGATTTAGATGATGACCCGGGAGAAACAAAAAAATGAGAATAGCGATACTATCGAATGGCCCAGGTAACTATTCCACAAAGAGACTCAAAGAAGAGGCAATTAAGCGTGGTCATGATGTTACCATTATAAAATATCGTGATTGTTACGCTTCGATTGAAAAAAACAACCCAACAGTTAGTTATAGAGGTGAAGATCTTGGCGCATATGATGCTATTATTCCTCGTATAGCGAGTAATATGACTCGCTATGGCACGGCTATTGTGCGTCAGCTTGAAATGCAGGGTGTGTACACAGTGTCGAGTTCTATTGCTATATCTCGTTCTCGTGATAAGCTTCGCAGTCTACAGTTATTTGCAAAAGCTGGAGTAGGTATACCAAAAACTGTTGTGTCACGAAACACGACAGATATTGATGACTTATTAGATCAACTTGGAGATATGCCGGTAATTATAAAACTTGCTAGAGGTACGCACGGAAACGGCGTAGTATTAGCTGAGACTAAAAAGGCCGCCAAGTCAGTACTTCAGGCTTTTTACTTAACTAACGAAGATGGTACAAATATATTACTTCAAGAGTTTATAAAAGAGTCTGCTGGAGCTGATATTCGTGCTTTTGTAGTAGGTGGTAGAGTTGTTGCTAGTATGATGAGGCAAAGCCTCGACGATGATTTTAGGTCTAATCTACATAAAGGCGGTGAAGGTAGTATCGTAAAACTTACGGATGAAGAGAATAAAATGGCTATTAAGGCTGCAAAAGCTATGGGATTGAGCGTGGCTGGTGTTGATCTTATGCGCAGCGAACGTGGCCCTTTAATTCTAGAGGTTAACGCCAGTCCGGGTTTTGGTATAGAGAAAATTACTGGTAGGGATGTGGCTACTCCAATCATTGAGTACGTCGAACAAAATGCAAAACGTCGCAATAAAAAAGACAAAGTCGGCGCTTAGAGTAATCCTGTTATAATAATGCTTATGATATTCATGAGTTGTTATTATGAATCTAATTAGACGTCATAGCGTAGCGATAATTATGACTTTGGTGCTAGCTACTATTTTGTATGTTGCTATTGTTTTTGTTATAGATAATATGATCGGTCGCACTAAAATAAATATCGGTGATGGTGTATATAGTGCCAAATTGGCTACAAGTCAGGTGGACCGTGAAAAAGGTTTGAGCAAGATACCAGATTTTAGTGGAAATCAAGCTTTATTGATGGTATTTCCTGGTGATGGTTTATGGGGTATATGGATGAAGGATATGAAATTCCCAATCGACATCGTATGGCTTGATGTAAGCAAAAAGGTAGTGCATATCGAGCAAAATGTCTCACCAGACACTAGTACAGATGTGACGTATTATCCGCGCGTCCCATCTCGTTATGTATTAGAATTATCTGCCGGAAGTGTTAAATCGAAGAATATAAAGCTAAAACAGATAGCAATATTTGATTATTCTGGAGTAGTAAATTAATGAGTGTTTTAATTATATTTATAGTAATTGCACTGATGTTGTTTATGTCATCGTATATAACCAGACGTCGTTTTGGCTTGCTCGGTCTAGCTCTTGCTGCCGGGGCAACACTAAGTACTATATGGGGATATAATGCAGGACTGCTGGTCGGAGCGTTTGGTATTTTACCGAATGGGCCCGTAACTACTGCCGTTACTTTGTCTGTGATTGTAATGTTACCGTCTGTTGTGTTGTTATTTCACGGATATACTTATAAGGGTTTTGTAGGCAGAGTAATAGGGGCTCTGATGTTCACCCTACTTGCCATGGCGTTTTTGGTAGAGCCACTTGGGTATGCCTTAAACCTGGAAAGCGTGGGTGTTGAAGTCTATAACCTGCTCAGGGAGTATAAACCTCTGATTATAAGTGTTGGTCTGATATTTGCCGTTATTGATTTGTTCTTTACGAAGCCAGTATCACTTACCCAAAAGCGCTCCAGACGTTGACAAACTACCCCTATAAATGGTACATTCTTTAGAGTTGTTTTGATAAAAACTATTAGCAACTATATGAGGCCATAGCTCAGTTGGTTAGAGCACCTGCCTTTTAAGCAGGGTGTCGTGGGTTCAAGTCTCACTGGCCTCACCAAATAAAATAATCCATCATTCGATGGATTATTTTATTTGCTGTTATATACTATTTTTATGAATTGGTGGGTTCTGAGGCGTAAAATTCACACATCTTGGTTGATAACAATTTTTGGCGCCTCATTTATAGTTGGAATTAGTTTCGCGAAATCATATCAGCTTGATTTTTTTACAAATCCTTTGTGGGTTGTAGCGAGTGTCTTAATAATAGTTATTATTTGCGCAAGGCGATACGTCTATTTGGTGCCTTTTTTGCTAGTAATTGGTATTTTTCTGGGTTTGTGGCGAGGAAATCTGCAGTCAAATGATTACGAGAAAGCTAGCTTACTGGGCGGAAAGACAGTTACATTAGTTGGAACTGTTCGCGAGGATGTCGATAGTGATAGTGGTGGAAATATCGTGACTATTCTAAAAAGTATAAAGATAGACGATACAAAGTATGATGGAAATATTTGGGTGAAGTTTAACACTGGGTTGGACATCCAGCGTTCGGATATAGTAACCGTTGAAGGTAAAATCGATCAAGGTTTCGGAAGCTATATTGGAGCGATGTATAGGTCAAAACTGATACATGTTAGTCGTCCTATGCCTGGTGATGTAGCCTTACATTTTCGTGATTGGTTCTCTGAGGGAGTCAAGGAATCTATTGATGAACCTGCATCTAGTCTCGGTATAGGCTATTTGGTCGGTCAAAAAAAGGCTTTGCCGATAGATCTGATAGATGCACTGAAGATCGCGGGTCTCACGCACATAGTTGTTGCTAGTGGATACAATCTTACGATTCTGGTTAGGTTAGCTAGAAGGTTATTTGCCAGAATTTCAAAATATTTAGCAGCGATGTTCTCTGGATTTATGATATTTGGGTTTGTTATGGTGACTGGTTTTAGCCCAAGTATGACCAGGGCTGGAATAGTCGCTAGCCTAAGTCTACTAGCTTGGTATTATGGTCGAAAATTTAATCCGATAGTTCTTTTGGTGTTTGTTGGAGCGATGACCCTACTTATAAATCCTAGTTATGCCTGGGGAGACCTGGGTTGGGAGCTTTCCTTTGCAGCATTTGCTGGTGTAATGATATTGGCGCCACTACTTAAGGCTTACTATTTTGGCGATAGAGAGATTAAATTTATTGGTCAGGTATTGATCGAAACTATATCGGCTACAATTGTGACAGCTCCAATATTAATAGCCGCCTTTGGACAGATATCAAATGTCAGTTTGATTGCTAATATTTTGATATTGCCGCTGGTGCCTTTAGCGATGTTATTGACATTTATTGCAGGCCTTGGGGTATTAGTATTGCCCGCGAGCGCAATATTTATAGGAAAACCAGCACAATGGTTACTTGATTACATGATAAAAGTTGCTGAGTATTTATCTAGTTTACCGTGGGCGATTTCAAAAATAGAATTATCTTCGATTATGGTTGGTGTAGCATATTTATCTATTGTGTTGGTATGTATTTATTTGTGGAGGGTTACAGGATACAACTTACGCGAGTCAAATATAGTCAAGTAATCTGTTATAATGGTACACAAGATATTTATTTGCACGGAGAGTTATTATGTCAGGACACAGTAAGTGGTCAACTATCAAACGCGAAAAAGGCGCCAAAGACGCCAAGCGCGGCGCAATATTTACTAAACTCGGAAATATGATTGCCATCTCGGCGCGATCGGGCATTGATCCTACTATGAACTCTGCACTTGCTATGGCTATTGAAAAGGCTAAGCAATCCAATATGCCGGCTGCCAATATACAAAGAGCTATTGACCGTGTAGCTGATAAGAACGCAGCTGTACTGGAAGAAACTACCTACGAAGGTATGGGTCCGAGTGGAGTTGGTTTTATCATAGAAACAGCTACTGACAATAAAAACCGTACCTTTCCAGATGTAAGAAATGCACTTACAAAAAACGGAGGAAGAATAGCCGATGCCGGTAGCGTCATGTTCCAATTCACCCGTAAAGGTGTAATACGCGTCGAAGCGTCTGGCGAAGATGCGTTACTTACGGTATTAGATGCTGGTGCTGAGGATGCTAGTGAAGAAGATGGGGCTATAACTGTTTACACTGATCAAAAAGAGCTTGCCAAGGTCAGGCAGTCGATAATTGACAGCGGTTTAAGTGTTAGTGAAGCTGAGCTCCAGTATGTACCGAACACGGGTATTGAAATAGGAGACATAGAAAAGGCTAATAAAATCATCAAGATTATGGATGCACTCGACGATCTAGACGATGTGGTCAATGTTCATACCAATGCCGATATCGTTGCTGAGATTTAGTTGAATTTTTAATTAGTTTTTTGTATTATTTTGATATGAGTAAGCATATCAAGTGGGCTGTGCTTTGGCTATCTCTTTTATTTGTTTTTATTGTTGTCGATAAATCTTACGCCGTCTCGAGTAATTTAGTTATAAACCAAGTTCAGCTTGGTGATAGTTTGTCGGCCAGTAACGAGTTCATAGAACTAAAGAATAACGCTCCTGAAGATGTCGATATTACTAATTGGTGTTTGTATTATGCAAGTTCGACTAATGTAACTAACGGCAATAAAATGAATTGTTTTATTACGGGTGACGACTCAACGCATATTTTTATACCAGGAGATATGTCGGTATTTTTTGTATCAAATACATTTAATTCAAACTATATTGATATTGGCTTTGATATGAAATTTGCAACTGGACTAAGTGGCACAGGTGGCCATATTCGCTTGATTGACAATCAAGATTTGGTGATAGATAAAGTAGGTTGGGGGAGTGCTATCTCACCAGAATCTTTCGCTGCTCCGAAACCGGGCGCCGGGCAAGTACTATCTAGACTAGTTGATGCAGATAATAAAGCTAGGGATACGGACGATAATTTACTAGACTTTTCTTTAACAGAACCAAGGAGTATGTATTTTTATGGAGGTTTATACGAAGTCGTAGACTTGTGCATAAACATACCGGGTATTCAAGATTTGATGCCCGAAGGAATGATGGTTAACGAAACCGGAGCGTGTGTAGATATACCTATTGATGTTTGTCAGAATATTGATGGATTACAGGTTGAAATACCTATAGGCTTTGGTCTTGATGAGAGTGGGGATTGCGTTATCGATGTCTGCAGTAATATCGATGGGTTGCAGTCTGTGGTTCCCGGAGGGCTAGTTTTAAATGATGGCGATAAGTGCTATCCTCCTGATGTCTGTTTCAATCTTGATGACTTGCAAATTGATGTCCCTGCCGGGTATTATCTGAACGATGTAGATGGAAGATGTTTGCTTGATTTGCCACAGATTCAGATAAATGAAATAATGCCCAATCCTAGTGGTAGCGATAATGGTAATGAGTTTATTGAAATATACAATCCAAACGAAGTTTCTGTAAGCTTGGATAATTATAAACTACAAATCGGTAATAAATATGTTTCGTTTCCAGCTGGTATTAGTATAGAGCCGAACTCTTATTATGTTATTCGTAATGATGAGACGCCGTTTACTCTTACTAATACAGGCGGCAGTGTTAGTATATGGACTTCCGATGATGTGTTGGTAGGCCAAGTTATTGGTTATTTATCTGCTCCAGAGGGTGAATCATGGTCGTATTTTGTGGATAGCTGGCAATATACGAATAGACCCACTCCTGGAAACGCGAATTTAATTAATTTGGTTGAGCCAAAAATAGTCAGTGTATCGATTGCGAGTGAACTAAAGCCATGCGCACCCAATCAGTATCGGAACCCCGAAACCAACCGATGTCGCCTGATAGCTACTGCTGGGTCTGTATTGGTTCCATGTAAAGACGGTCAGTATAGAAGTGAGACGACTAACCGCTGCCGAAATATAGCCTCTGATTCTGGAGTTTTGGCTGCCTGTGATGATAATCAGGAAAGAAACCCAGAAACAAACCGTTGTAGAAAGATTGTCAGTAGTGTTATTCCAGAAGCGGCGTTTGCAGTAGAGCCGTACTATGATTCGCAAAATAATTCACCCGAGTGGATAGCCCTGGGGTCTGTGTTTTTTGTAGCGATTTTCTATGCAATTTGGGAGTGGCGCCCTGAGATAAAGAAACTTTTCTCTAGATAGTCTATACTTATAATTATGAGAATAATTGGTATCGATCCGGGTACGGGCATTTTGGGCTTTGGGGTTATCGATGTATTAAAAAACAAGATGACTCTTGTTGATGCCGGGGTTGTTACTACACCCGCGCACACTCCTCACGACGTACGTTTAGAAGATATATTTGATAGCTTAACTGAGATTATAGCAACCACGAAGCCAGATGTTATGTCTATTGAAAAGCTTTTCTTTTCGCAAAATGTTACGACGGCTATGTCCGTGTCGCAGGCTAGGGGTGTGGCTATTTTGGCTGGAAGAAAAGGCGGTATGCCAGTTGCGGAATATACGCCGCTTCAGATCAAACAAACCTTGACTGGCTATGGTAAGGCAGATAAAAAGCAGGTTCAAGAGATGGTACGTATACAGCTTGGACTAAAAGACGTGCCGAAACCAGACGATTGTGCTGATGCTCTGGCTACTGCTATCACTCACTCGTTGATGAGTCGATTATAAGTTATATCAAGTAATATTCTTGATTCTTGTAGTAAAACGGTGTGTCAGATGTTTTTATGCGAGCCTAAGTATGCCATAATATAGATATGATTGCACATGTTTTTGGGAAAGTTGCTGAAAAGTTTAATAACTCTGTGATTGTTGATGTTGGTGGTATAGGGTATGAAGTTCAGGTCCCATCAAATGACTATGACGGAGCTCTACTAAATGAAGACGTTAAGTTCTACACTTATCATCATATTCGCGAGCAGTCACAAGATCTATTCGGATTTTCCAGTCTTGCTAGTAAGAAATTATTTGAAATGCTTATAACCGTTCAGGGTGTTGGTCCAAAAGCTGCGCTGGCCATACTTAGTCTTGGTGATGGCGAATCTGTTCGAAATGCTGTAGCCAATAGTGATTCGGTATATCTGTCTCAAGCGAGCGGAGTCGGCAAAAAGACGGCAGAGCGGGTGGTGGTTGATCTTTCGGATAAGGTCGGTATGCCGATAGTGTACAAGACTTCGGGAGGAGTTCAAACCGAGATTAATACAAATGATGAGGCCCTGGAAGCGTTAATTGCCCTTGGGTTTAACTTATCTGATGCCACAAAAGCACTGATTGGAGTTGAGTCTTCTCTACCTACTTCGGATAGAGTTAGACTGGCTCTTAAGGGGAATAACTAATGGCCATAGAGAGAATTGTCGATACAACCGTACATGGAGACGTCGATGATGAAATAATAGAGATTTCTTTGCGTCCGAAGGATTTTTCAGAATATGTCGGCCAAGACAGACTAAAGAAGAACCTCAAACTAGCGATTGATGCTGCAAAAAAACGTGGAGATAGTTTAGATCATGTCTTGCTATATGGTCCTCCAGGGCTTGGGAAGACTACTATGGCGAGCGTCATCGCACATGAGATGGGTAAAAGCTTGCGAGTAACCTCTGGGCCAGCTATTGAAAAAGCGGGTGACTTGGCTAGTATATTAACTAATCTTGCCGATGGCGATATATTGTTCATCGATGAGATTCACAGACTTGGTAGATCTATAGAAGAAGTCCTGTATAGCGCTATGGAAGACTATAAATTAGACATAATGATAGGCAAAGGACCGGCTGCAAGAAGTGTTCGTTTGGATTTACCAAAATTTACAGTGATAGGCGCTACTACCAGGACTGGTGCGCTTTCTGCTCCACTTCGCGACAGATTCGGTATTATTCACAGACTTGAATTTTACACCAATGAGGAAATATCAAAAATCATAGAAAGAGCAGCCTCGATACTCGAGAGCAATATACAGCCAGAAGCTGCAGAGATGCTATCTACTCGTGCTAGATTGACTCCTAGGATAGCCAATAGGTTATTAAAGCGCGTCAGGGACTACGCGGACGTAAATGGTGACGGAATAATTGATACGACTATCACAAAATCGGCTTTAGAGCTACTTGAGGTTGATGAAATGGGCTTAGATCCAGGAGATCGTAATTTGATTGGCAGTATGATTGATAACTACGGTGATAGTCCGGTCGGACTGGCTACAATCGCGGCCCTAACTGGAGATGAGGCGACCACTATAGAAGATTTTTATGAACCTTATCTTCTTCAGATTGGTTTTATCGAACGCACACCCAGGGGTAGAAGGGTAACGCCTAAGGGTTATAAACATGTTGGTAGGCAGAAATAACGATAAGATTGGTATAATAATAATATGACAGAAGAACAGTCAGAGCAGTATGAAAAACCGGTGGCCTATGATGCAGAAGGTAGGCCGTTATATGCTCATCCTGTAGCTAAGAGCGAAACCTCTACTCATCAGGTAGTTCATGTCTCTAGATCACTTGAGCCCTTTAAGCAGGAAGTTAGTCCTGAGGTTAAGATTAAACACGATCGTTCAATGGAGTTATTCCCTGGGCTGAACCTTAGTCAAGGAGAGTATGTTATCGCAGCCGTTAGGCGTCATCCAATCGGATTATTTCTGCCCATGGTTGCAGGTGTATCTTTGCTATCTATGACCCTATCCGTAATGTTCAATTATGACTTAGTGGTCAGACTTTTCGATATAAAAGGTGAGCTTGCTAATATTGTAAATGTATTCGTGCCTCTGATGTTATTTGCTGCGCTTATTATGCTAGGTACGTACGTTTCTTATTATGTTTATTCAAAAAATAGATTATATCTAACAAACGAGAGCTTAATTCAGGAAACTCAAACTAGTCTATTTTCGCACCACGAGCAGACAGTGAGTTTACTTAATATCGAAGACGCGAGTTATGATCAAAAAGGTATTGCACAGCAATTGTTTGGCTATGGGTCAATAAGACTTAGTACTGAGGGTGACGAGACATCATATAGGTTTGATTATGTCGCCAATCCGAGACATCATATAGCTGTTTTGAATAATGCAGTTGAGGCGTTTAAAAACGGTCGTCCTATAAACGATATTGAAACAGAAGCTTAGTTTTTGTTGGTTTTAACGAAGTCATCTTCGTTTTGGAGTTTTGAGCGAAGTGAGTAGCTTGAACATTTATCATTTTTGCAGTTAGTGGGTTCGTACCTATAGTCGCTTTCAGCGTTTCCGATTTTGTTTCCGTTTGGATCAGTAAATAGATCAGGGTCGACCGACGGTAGAATTTTTTCGTCTACGGATGTTGGATAGTATTTGTTGGTTTTGTAGTAGACTTCTTCAAGGCTGTAGTACATTGCGTTTATAGCAGTTTTTCGCTTATCGTCACGAGATGAAACGGAGATATTATTTTTCTGGATAAAAAATAGGACACTGGCAGCTATTAAAACTGATACTATTAATAATATTTCGATTACCGTAAACCCGCTTGCTCGTTTTTTCATATGTTTCTATTATAGCAAATTATAGGATAGACACGTATAATAATAAGTAGATTAAAGAGAGGGAATAATATGGCCGCAAAAAAGACTACAAAAGATCCTATTGGAGAAAAACCTACAGCCAGTGAAGGCAAATTAAAGGCACTTGGTTTAGCCCAGGAGCAGATAAACAAACAATTTGGAGATGGAGCAATACGACGACTTGGAGATACCACTACTGTGGATGTCGAGTTAGTTAGTAGTGGGGCTCTTTCGCTTGACTTGGCTCTAGGTGGCGGTTATCCAAAGGGTAGGATTATCGAAATTTATGGACCAGAATCTTCAGGTAAGACGACTCTAACTCTACACGCTATAGCAGAGATGCAAAAAAAGGGTGGAACAGCTGCGTTTATTGATGCTGAGCACGCCCTTGATCCCTCGTATGCCCGAAAACTTGGAGTTGATACAGATAATCTTCTAGTAGCTCAGCCGGATAACGGAGAACAGGCTCTCGAGATAGCCGAAACACTAGTTCGCTCAAATGCCGTAGATTTGGTAGTCGTAGACTCTGTTGCGGCGCTTGTGCCACAGGCAGAAATAGATGGAGAAATGGGTGATAGTCACATGGGTCTACAGGCTCGATTGATGAGCCAAGCTCTAAGGAAACTTACCGGAATTATCAGTAAAAGTCATACCACTGTAATTTTTATCAATCAGATTCGCATGAAGATTGGTGTTATGTTCGGAAACCCAGAGACTACTACTGGCGGAAATGCTTTGAAGTTTTATTCATCAGTTCGCCTCGATATTCGTCGTACCGGTCAGATTAAATCTGGTGAAGACATAATCGGAAGTCGAACAAAAGTTAAGGTTGTTAAAAACAAAATTGCACCTCCTTTTAGAGTAGCTGAGTTTGATATTATGTATGACGTTGGTATATCAAAGACTGGTGATGTGCTTGATTTGGCGGTTATTCACGGTATCGTAGATAAGGCTGGTGCTTGGTTTGCCTATGCTGATGCCAAAATCGGTCAAGGTAGAGAAGCTAGCAAAGAATATCTAAAAGAAAATCCAAAAGTTTTAGCTGAGATTGAAGCTAAGGTTCGTGCGAAAGTTGCTGAAGAAGCTCTTTAGATTTTATGAAAATTACGTCGGTTTCATTGCAGGCTCGTGATAAAAACCGAGTTAATGTTTCGGTTGACGGAAAATACAAGTTTAGTCTTGATGTTCTGCAAGTAGGCGGTCTTGGTATAAAGGTAGGAAATGAATACGAGGAGTCGGAAATTCTTCGATTTCAGACTGAAAGTCAGTACGGTAAGGTATACAATAGGACTCTTGAATATTGTCTGATGAGACCTCATAGCATAAAAGAGGTTAGAGATTATCTGTATAGAAAAACAAGACCTCGTATGAATAAGACTGGTGATATTGTTCCAGGTGTAGATAAGTCTATCACCGGTAGAGTATTAGAAAAACTAATTGATAAAAAGTATGTTAACGATTATGATTTTGCCAGATATTGGGTAGAGAATCGATCTCTCAAAAAAGGTATAAGTAAAAGAAAACTTGCGTCTGAACTTCGAGCAAAAGGCGTAGATATATCTATAATAAATGAACTTATACAAGACTCTGATAGAAGTGATATTGATGAACTTCAAAAAATTATAATCAAAAAAAGACAAAAATATAGTGAAGATAACAAATTGATAGCATATCTTGCTAGACAAGGGTTCGCTTACGAAGATATAAAATCTGCTCTTACCGCTAATAACGATTAATAATCGATACTGTCGGGTTGGGGGTTGGTGTTTCTGAATGGATTTATGAAATCAGTTTTTGGTATATGATTAACGGGCTCTATTCTTTTTGCGGTGGTCTTTACTACAATTTCTTTATTATTAATTTCGATTATCTGAGATCGGTGAATTAATAGACTAGGGCTGGAAAGACTTTTTATTAATCCACGTTTCACGCTAAGCTGTTGTATGACGAAGCTTGATGAGTCGACATTGTAGTCACCGACAACGCCAAGTTTACCGCCGTTTTCTTCAGAAACTTTCATACCAATCGGGTCAAAGTTTAGCCTGTATATTTTATTTACTTTTATTACATCTTCGGTTCCAATAAACTCGTCGTTGCTATCTATAATCATTCCAATATCACTGAGCTCTCTTACATCATCTATTCTGATTATTGACGGATGCTCCGACAGAAGAGGGCCATCTACTATATAACCAATAATCTTTAGATTAGATGGATCAATTATAGCTTTAGAGGTTTGTGCTAGTTTTGAGCCAGTCTGAAGGCCCATTATAGGTATGTTTATCAATCTTGATCCAGGTAATAGCATAAGCTTATTATAGGTGTTTTAGCTTATAATATCCATCTATTCTGAAAATGGATTTATTCTACCGTCAGGTAATGTATACGGTGGTATGTTTTCTTGTTGAAGTATTTTATCAGCGACCTCTTGGTTCGATGATGAGTTTTGTGACGCAGTTTGTGAGTTTGTAGAATCTGGGCTAGAGCTGTTAAAGATATTAGTTAACATTATTACTGCCAGTGATAAACCGCTGACAAATAATACAACAAATATAGTAAGGTGAAACCTTCTAAATACCGTTAGTATTATTTCTGGTGACATTTTTTTATTTACTGTTTTCATATATTTCTACCTAGTATATATTCCTACTTTTATATCATCTACTTCAACCATTCCGTTTGATCCTTCTATTCTCGTTAGTGTTAGTCCAGATATTTGCATTTTAGGTAAACTTTGTTCAATACTACCTATAAATTTTAGTAAATCTGTATATTGTATGGATTTATCTAAAGTCAAAGATATAGCTGGGGTGCCAGGTGATTGTGAATCAACTTTGTAGTCAGTTACGTTTACGCTGGAGTCACTCGCAAGCTGTTTTAGTTTTATAACAGCATCAGATTGGTAGCTTCCACTTGAAAAATAGAAGTTTTCTGAGATAGAGACAGCTTTCTGTTTTGTCTCTAATTCTGAGCTAAGACTATTAGCGTATCTACTATTAAGTAGATTTTGGTTTGATTTAGATAGCGAAGTGTTGATATCGAGCGCAATTACTTCAAGTTTGTTTTGGGTGTAGTAAAAGCCAACTGAGATCGCTCCCGCTAAAAGTAAGAGTGCAAAGATGAGTAGATTTCTGAGTACAGCTGGTTTATTATCTGATTTTTTCATGATGCAAACTCCTTGTTGAATATGACATCAACCGTTAGTTTGTTGTTATATCCATTTACTGTAGATTGATCTGAGCCTGAAAGTGCCTTGAAGTTTACTGACCTGAAAAGGCCACTTGGCGCTGAAGCTTCCAGGGAGTTTTTTAGTTTTGCTACTGCATCTGCAGTAGACGCATAGAAGGTTATCGATGAATTTGTAAGGAATACATCCTGACCGAGCGAGATTTGATCAATGACCGTGCCTGACGGCATTATGCTTGCTAGACCAGTAAGTATTTTAGAGTACTTTACTTCTTGGTTGATGATATTACTACTACCGCTTATTTGGTTGTCTGCTTGCTGTACCTGACTTCTTAACTCAAGGTATTCAGCAGATTTTGATGTATTGTCTTGGATGATATTACTTGCACTGGTTTTTAGACTATCAAGGATTAGGAATGTACCATAAGATATCATTGCAAGGAATATAGCTCCAAAAAATAGTACAACTAGGTATTTAACTAGGATATTATTAGCTCTTGCGGCTTTTATATCTTTTTTGAGTGGAGTGGGTAGTAGGTTTATCATTTTAGTATTTTCCCTGGTTTTATAGAGGCTAAGCCTGCCACTGTTATGTATCTTGATCTAAATTGTTTTGTGGGCTCTGGTAATTTACCGAATTCAAGCTTTTGCCAAGGACTAGCAACACGAGCTGGCATAACTAGTTCGTTTGTAAAGTACTCACCTATACCGGGCACATTACTTCCTGCACCGACAATAAGAAGCTGTTCGAGCTTGTTGCCGTTTGCTAGTCTTTCGTCGTAGTAACGCATAACTTTACGTATCTCTACGGTCATTCTTTCAAGAGTTGGTTTCAGTGCATTTGATATTTTTTCTTGTCTAGGTCCAGCGCTTAGGCCATTTAGAACTTTAAGCTGATGAGCATTCTCGATTGATATATTAAGCTTCTTGGCTATATCTAAAGTGAA
>Ga0100403_1000397_pt1 | contig 42656 bp, 54 predicted proteins | sample CryGeymet201501t_FD_83663 | JGI IMG/M metagenome (GOLD analysis project Ga0100403, IMG submission 83663) | Groundwater microbial communities from Crystal Geyser aquifers in Utah, USA - Crystal Geyser metaG 2015-01t | ecosystem: Environmental > Aquatic > Deep subsurface > Groundwater | place...
AATCCTCTAAAAAATTTAGCAACCAATTCGCCGGATACTCTATATACTTTATAAAAATCATTTAAGATTTCTATACTTTTTAAATTTTTTGTTTCCATAGATTTTTCTATTCTCCTTTTTTAATTTCTTTCTCTATTTTTTTTAAAGCTATTTCTTTATCTCTCAATTTATCAAGTTTTTCTTGTTCATCTTTATTTGGATTTTCAATTTCATAAATAAGCTTTTCAAGTCCATGCTCTGTTACTGTCAACTGTTGAATAGATTCATTTATTTTTTTAACTTTATATAATAACTCTTGGAATTTAAGTGTTGACTGAACAAATCTATCTTCTGCTTGCTGTGAGTTTTTCATTGCAACTTCAGCTTTATTTAATTCTTGATCTACTTTTCTTCTTTCTTGAGCAATTTGTCGATCTCTCATTTTTCTTTCTTGAGCTATTTGATCGTCTCTCATTTTGAGAGTTTTATCAATTTCATTTTTATAGTAACTTATTTCATATTCAAAAGCTTTTCGATTTTTCTCTATTTCATCTTTATGATCTAAATTTACTTTCTGTAATTTGGCTTCATAAGATTCTCTTTCTTGCTTGAGAAGATCATTTGTAAGAGTAGCCAAAAAAGCATTGTGCATTTTTTGTATATAAGGTATTTGTCTAATTAGTCTAACTATCATTTTAAAGTTCCATCATTTTTATTTTCATAAACAGTTTTTTACATAATCTATAAAAATAAATATCGAATGTAAGAATAGTTACTCCAAACATAAGAGCTAATGTTTTACCAACAATAAAAGTTGTCTCTAGATATTGCAAAGTTATTGCAAACATTATAGCAGTATGAGCTATCAAAAAAAGTAAGATTATAGCAAAAATTATGCTACCTATTAATTTTTTTACTTTTTTTTGTTCTATATCATATTTCAAACGATCATCATATAAATCTTCATACTTTTTCACATCATTTCTCCTGTGTTTTTTTCTTGTATTAGTTCTTCTATACCATAAATTAAATAATTAAGAGCTACAGAAGAAATCATAAATTTATCTTTATTAACTGTAAAACCATTTACATTCTCAATAGAAATAACAAATTGTTTTCCGTGATTAAAAGTATCTACTATAATAAATACATTCATAATAAATGTTATATGAATTTCATTTGTTACAACTAAATATCTTGCTTTCTCTTTTAATTTATTTGTTGGTATTCCAGTTATCATTTTATTCCTTCAAATATTGAAGCAATCACATCCACTGTCCAAGCATTACCAACCATTCTATATCTTTTATTATCTGAATGCCCTGCTGTCCAATCGCTTGGAATTCCTTGCAATCTTTCAAATTCTCTTGGTGTAAAACTTCTCAATACGTTATTAAATAATACCCCATGAATATCTTGAGTAGTAAGAGTATAACTTGGTTGTCCAGGTGCTTTAAATTTTCTAGCAGAATCTCCACGCAATTTTATTCTTCTTGGAGTCATAGCAAAAAGTGGATTCTCAATTCCAGAATCTTCATATCTAAAATCTTCTCTATTATCAGTAAAAATATAATTAGTTCCGTGAATTAAATATTCTCCTGTTCTAACTTTAGTTATCTTTCTTTTTCTCACTTCTTCTTCCATGGTGTTATAAATATGTTCTGGGGAGTAATAATACTTATCGTCTACTTTTGTTTTCTCGATAATGTCTAATACTGTTGTTTGTTTTTTATATTTATCTACATGATCCAAAGGAATATTTGTCCAATATAATCTTTGTCTGTTTTGTGGAACATAATCAGAACTATTCAATAGAATTGGTTCTACTCCCATATATTGAGTAATAACATCTTGATAATCTTGTTTCATTTTTACATTTTCAAGAAAGAAGTATTTTGGTTTTACTTCGTCTCTCAATCTTACAAATTCAAAAAATAATTTTGATTGAGGATCATTAAAATTTAATTGCTTACCAGCAAAAGAAAATCCTGTACAAGGACTTCCGCCAATAAGCATATCTATTTCTCCAACCATATTTTTATTTACTTCTCGAACATCACCAAGATGAATAGTATCTGGTCTTTTTTTTTTTACAACTTCGATAGAACATTTTTCAATCTCACTTGCACAATATTGTTCGACATCTACTCCAATTTTTTCTAGGGCCAATCGACCACAAGATACACCATCAAATAAACTTAATACTTTCATTTCTTTTCCCACTGTTTTAATTTTTTATTTAAAAAGTCTGCTACTTCTTCTAATTGATTAGATTCTAACATTACATCATGGGTGTATAAATCTTTATCAGAAAAAGCATAACTTAAACCTATTTTTAATCTTTGAAAAAAAGTTGTAGGAATAGCTTTGTAACCTACATGAAAAAATTTTAAGTTATCATCTATTAATAGCATAAATTGAAATTTTGAATCACATCCACAAGAACAAGATACTTCTATCGCTTCTTCAAGGAAATCTGTTTTATATATATTTTCTATTTTCATTTTTTTTATTTTTCCATTTCTCCATTTCTCTATATCTCTAACTAATTGATCTTTAAATATTTCTTTCTCTTCATCTTCTCTAGTTTTTGCTACATTATATATAAATTTAAGTTTTTCTCTGATTGGTTGATAATATTCATTATCCTCATTTATTACCAGTTCATATTTTTGTGAACAATCTGAATTCTCTGCATTTATATAAATTAGTGGATTAATCTCAGGAGCTATCATTTTAGAACCACAAATCTCCAAAGTTGAATCTTTACTTAATTCTAAATCATAGCATACAAAATCTTCACCCCTAGAAGAAAATGTTTCAGTCCAATCGTTTGAATTGGACTCTATTATGAATTTTAAAATATACTTATCTTGATGCTTCATTTTAAATTCTCCTTATAAAATACTGGTTTAATTTCACTTATGAAAGATTCAGTAAGTCTTTCAGAATCTAGTTTACCACTATTGATTTTATCTAAAGCCATATTGAATATTTCAACTATAGAGTAGTTTACAAAATTACATGGAGCTACTATTGAGTAACCATCAAACAATCCACTATCTATATCTCTTGAAATAGATACAAGCAATTCAGTATTTGCTTTTCTTCTTTCTATTTCTGCTTTCATTTCTTCTAAATTTCTAGTAAAATCATAATTATGTTTTACCTGTTTCATAAACTCTTTTCTTTTGATTTCTATTTCAGTAGTTGCATCAAAAAATTTTTCACCTTTAGTAATAGGAAATACATCATAAGAAAATTCGATTGCTGATACTTCATTAGTGTTTAAATAAGTGTATGGAAAAGAAAAATCGACATAATACATTCTATCTCTTTTTGCATTAGTCATTCTAAACCAATCCCAACAAGGTAAACTATAAGGAAAACTATATTGAGCTTCCAGGTGTTCTGTTGCTTCATGGTTTGATATAACATCAACTGGTTTTAAAAGATTTTCTTTTGTATAATCGTTGGTTTGTAAAATACGATTATCTTTTAAAATTATAGAAGGCATATCTTCAACGCCATGATTTTTTAAAATTCTTTTTAAAGCATTTTTTCTTAATATTAATAATTTTTTTCTTTTAGTCATTTTATTTCACCTATATATATTCTATCATTGTATATAATAAAAGTCAATAGAAAAAAGAGAGACAAAAGTCTCTCTTTTAATTTTTAACTCTTACTTGGCTGGTGTCATCATAATCATATTAGAAGTGTTTCCACCCATCATATAAGTAGGAACCGAACCATTCCATTTGTCAATCCACATCTTTTGAATCATCAATGGTCTCAACTGAGTAGACTCTAATCTAATTTTATCAGCTTGACCTTGTGCTTTCGCTTTATCTATTTGGGCCTGAGCCAAAGCTTCTCTCAACTCATTCTCTCTTTGTTCAGACCTTTGAATTGACTCGATTTTTTTATCGAGAGCTTCTTTAATTTTCATAGGTAATCTCATATCTCCTGTCCAATATATTTTCTCTACAAGAATTCCCTTTGAAAAAAACTCTTTTTGTATAGTATCAGTAGTTTTTTCAATTAATTCTACTCTACCTGCTCCATAGATAGCTTCGCTGGTCATTCCACTAGCCAATCTATTTAAAGTATCTCTTACAGCGTTTCTCAAAACTATATCTGTAATTTCATCTATTCCTTTTCTATAAGTCTGAAATAGTTCATTTGCTTGATTTGGTTCAATTCTAAATTGAATTCCAACATCAGCGTTTACAGTAAGTCCTTCTTTGGTTTGAATATTTATTGACTCATTGTTTTCTGATCCTTCTTCTGAGTCAGCTGTCCATACATAGTTTTTTGTAAAAGTCGGATATAGGTATAAATCTTCATTGATACTTAACCAATATCTACCAACACCAAGTTCTTCCGAGTCAACTCCTTTGTTTGAACCTAATAGGTAAACCTTGACTCCAACGTAACCTGCGGGTACTTTTTCGCATCCGGTAATTCCAACGGTAAACGCAATCACGATTGATGTTATTATAAACGTATATAGTTTTGTTTTAAAACTAAGCCAACTGTCATTTTCTCTCATTCTTTTTTTCCTCTTTTTTCTTCTTTTTTCTTTCTTAAACTTAATATCTTTGGTATGTAATAAAAATTTGAAAGAATGCACGCTATTGTTAAAATAGGTGATAATATTACAAATATATTATTAGTACTCGAAAACATTAATGGAGAAATTACTCCTAAAAAGAAAAGTGTTGTAAACACTTGAAGAAACAAAAGAAAAAAGATTATCATTTCTTTTGAACTCATTTAATCTCCTCAATTTTATTTAATTTTTCTACATAAAATAGAACTCTTGAAACTATAAATGCTAATGTAAACATACAACTAGCAAAAAAAAATAGTTTACCACTACCGATCATATCTAACCCAAATGGTAAAAAAGCTAAAACTATAGCATCTACAATAACAAATATATGAATCGGAATCATTGATTTTTTCTTTTCCATATTATTTTTTATCGGGAAGATAAGTAGCTCCTAAATCTATTTTTTTATCTTCTAATAATCTCTTCATTATTCTATCAAGATCACGATACTCTTTTCTAAAAAAAACTTGTAAGGTTCTATAAGTATCGAAAGTAAAGCATTTATTCAACTCAACGACAATTCTTTCAGAACTAATTGTTTGCAATCTTGAAAGTAAAAAAAATGGCCTTTTTAAGTAATTCAAAATTTCTCTACTAAGATTAAAATCTTTTAAAATAGAAAATCTCAAAGCTCTAATAACTCTAAGAGGATCTTCATTGAATCTTTCCTCTGTATCACCAACGCAACGAATAATTTTATTTTTAATATCTTTATATCCACCAAATGGATCAATAATACTATATTTGTCTATTTTAAGACTAGAAGAATTTGTAATCTCAAATGCAATAGCATTCATAGTAAAATCTCTTCTACTCAAATCTTCTTCTAGTGTTCCAATTCGTACTTCATCAGGTCTTCTGTTATCTGAATAATATCCATCTTTTCTACAAAGGGTATAGTCTACATCTTCGCCTACAATTGACTTAGCCCGAATAGTAAAATACTGTGGGAATTCTTTATAGATTTTACAATTCGAATCTATAATATGTTGTTTCATTTCTTCATAAGAGTTTGCTTCTACAACATAATCTATGTCATTAGATTTTACTCCCATCAAAGTATCACGAATACAACCACCAACTTTAAATACTTTTACTTGTTTTATCTTTCGATACATCTCCAATTTCTACCTTCATAATGTGTACAATACATTTCTAAGTTTGATTTTTTTGATGTAGGAGAAATCTTATAGTTATTGGTGTTATTAAATATAACACCAATAACTAATCCAAATGTAATTAAATAAACTAAAATTCTAATTTTCCAATTTATCATATTAACTTCTTATTATTATACCAGTTATATCGTTTAATCTTTGTTCTAAAAAGTTTAATTTACCTTTCATTGCTGCTACTTCTTGTTTTTGCTTTTCACACATCGAGACTTCTTGGTCTTTTTTATTTATATTAGTATTATCACCAACAAGTTTCAAATCTATTCCTATTGCAAATAATTCTTTCTTCAACAATTTACCCATATTTTCGTGAGCTATAAAAGATATAGAAGTCAATTGATTTTTTAAATCAGGTTCATGAAATTTATTGATATGCATGTTCATTATTTTATTAAGCGTTTTTATAGCTACATGCATTTGAAATTCGTTTTCTACTGTCAAGCAAACAACATGAGTTGTTTGTATAAAAGTATTAAAATTCCCATTTCTATATAAATTTATAGAAGCTTCTCCAACTGCATGAGCAGTTTGTGCTGTTTGTTGTCCGAGACTTAAATCTCTTCGTGTTACTGTAAATAATTTATTCATTTTTATATCTCCATTTTTAAATAATAATCTTCTAATTTTTCAAATTTACTTTGCATAACATCTACATAATAATATTGTCTATCTACTTTATCATCATTCAATGTTGTATTTACTTTTGAAATTGTTCTTACTGGTGTATGACCAACAATTTGAACAAAGTTATAATTCAATAAAGGGAATTTAGTATTATCTGCAATATCAGACCACAATGGGCCGCCTGTATAACCTGTTCCGCCTCTTGATTCTCCCACAGTGCCTAAAATTTGATAAGCATTTGTGTCTATAATAAGATTTAATAAATCAGCAAAATTTTGATAATCACCTTTTATTAATTCATTATAATGTTTAAAAGTATATTGATGTGCTTGAAACCATTCTTGATTTACACCAGCATGAGTCCATAAAAAGTTTTTATATTGAAAAGCAATATTAAATAATTTTTTATGTAGTTTAAAAAACAAATTCAGATTAGTAAACATTGAGTTTCTAAAACCTGAACATGGGTCATTAAACATATATTGCCAATCATGATTTCCAAGTAGTAATTCAACTTTTTTTGGATTTGCTCTTTTAAAGCTTATTAAAGCTTCTAGATTAGCAAAAATTTCATTATCTGTTTTATCATAACTATCTGTATAGTCTCCAACAAATATAATTTTATCTGCATCTTTTTCTTTTTGAACTATTTCTCTCCATAGTCCAGTTCCGTGTATATCTCCTATTGTTACAGTTTTCATATGTTTTTCACCCTTGTCACTCAAACCATCTTTATTCCAATTTTCATTCCAATTATGAACACGTTGTAGTTCTTGCCAAAATTCTAATTTGAAATTTTTATATTGTGGTTTAACGAGTGTTTGAAAAGTTGAACTATCTAGTTCTCTTACACCTTTATTATCCAAAATATATTGATTATTAAATGCTTCTTCTGTAAGACATCTACCAACAGGGCAAAAATAACCTTCGTCTGTTTTATATTGACAAAGTCCTACTGTATCATTTATACCTCTTGGGTTTTCAGAATAGTATTGAATTGTTTCTTCTAGTAAATTTATGTAATCTTGCTTTGTTCTTTTCATATCTGTTTTTCACACTCTTTAAAATTTTTGTTTGTCTGTTTATTATACATTTTAGCATAGTACAAATAATTTGTACAGACTTGTTTTACATATTTTGAATTGTAATTTCCATTTAATCCCATGTTATAACAAGAAATAGATTTATCTAATTTAGAATGTTTTTCAATACATCCCTTCAAATATCTAACACCTGCATCAACATTATTATCATATTCAAATGGTTCGGCTAATTCTTTCTTATTCATATTTATAAGTCTTACTTGCATAACACCAACATCATCAGCAGAACCTTTTGCAAACTTATAATGTCTGCTTTCATGTTGAATAATACTTTTAACAAGTATTGCATCTACTTGATATTTCATTGCTTTCTTTTCAATAAAATAATCAACATCTGGTTGAATGTATCTTTCTTCACTTACAGGAATATCTTGTATTAGTTTATGTTCTGCTGGATTTCGAGTAACCGAATCGTTTAATATTCTGCCACAAATCATACCAGCAAGTATTAGAGCTACAATCAAAATAGACTGAAATACTGCGTGATCTTTTATATTTCTCTTATCTTGTCTTTTTGCTTCCCAAGTATGGATTGTTTCAATTAACTTAGGTGTTTCTTTGTATGTTTTTTTATTAATCAATTTCATGTATCTATTATACAACAAAATAGTACTTTTTGTCAAGAGTAAATTCTACTATACCCGAAAGGGTATAAGCTGCTTAAAATATTAGTTTTATATACCCGAAAGGGTATAGTAGTCTAAAATTAATGTCAAGATGATTTAGTATATTAATTTAAAAATTTTCTCTACTACTCGGATATAATGAATCTGAGAGAGAGTAAGGATTTTCTATACCTTATCTTGAGAGCATTAAGTGATTCTTAATACTACTAGCTTTAAATAACTCAATGAAATAAGAAGCTATATTTTCAGTTCCTTCTTTATTATCTCTAGTGTAATTACAAGTATAAATATCAATAGCAACTTTTTTATTCTCTGATTCCAAAGGAAAGGTGTGTATAGACACATGAGACTCTTCTAGTAAAATTAAAGCAGTATAACTATAACCTTTAAGATGCCAAAATTTTTCTTTAAAATTTTTCTGTACTACTTCGAGAGGATTCATTCCATTATCTTTTATAATATTTAAAAGTTCTCTACGGAAGTAAAAAGTCTCAAGTGCTAGTTCATTATCGCACCATTCGAGATCAAGTATAATATGTGTTCCACTATTTGTCATCATTTGTTATATACTACTTTTTTAATATTTCTGACACTGGTTTCTTTGACCAGAATTTACAAGACCAATAGCCAGCAGTAGTTTTATCTTTTTTATCTTCGCAGTTGTGTCTTGCTCTAAAATTTTTTCTTCTGTCGGGGTCGTCTCTTTTGATTTCCATTTTTGGATCACCAAAATTTACTTTAACAATATTACCTTTATCATTTTTTACATATACAGAATATTTCTTTGGCCCACCTGGTGTTCTAAAAGGTTTATTTAATTCAACTTTTTTACCTTTATATTCTGATTCTGCTATTGGTACACAGTTGGGGACTTTTTTCTTTTTCTTCTTTTTTGTACCAATCATTTCATAACCATCCCAACAAGGATTTTTCTTTTTAACTTCTTTATAATATTCTTTAAATGTTTTCATTGTACTTCAAATACTGCATAAGCGTTTAGATTTTCTGAATTAAATACATATTCTTTTAATGTGATACCAAATCTTTTTAAAATTCTTGCATACAACTTTGTTCTAGAACTATCTTTTACAGATAGGATAGCCGCTTCTTCTAAAGCATAATGCATAAGTTCCAAATAAGACATAGTTTTATCAAAAGGGATTTTTTTTGTTTTTAATAGTTTTTGTAATTCTTTATACCTAGTTTCATCTTTTATATTACCTTTAGTTTTTAAATAATGAAGTTGTCTAAATAAATCCGATGTTGGCTTAGAATCATCTTTAATTGTTTTAGATGGTGAAAAAGCTAATTTTTTAAAGCCACTGTGTTTAATTATAACAGCAACTTTTTTGAAAAACTCAGTAGGGTTTTCCCAATCCATAATATTAACATAGGATCCATCTGCTTTGAAAGTTATTTCTTTAATACCATCTCCTATTTCAAGATCAGCAAAACTTACAGCACATACTTTTTTTTCGTGATAAAAATCAAATCGTTGCATTGTTATTCCTTTGTGATGATAAAAAGTATTTCCTTTTTCATCAAGGTCTCTATCTTTTGTAAGAGTAAACGATTTATCTTCTAAATCTTTTGGAGATACTTTAGGTAGATTTAGTTCTATATAATATTCTTGAAAGGTCTTCATTATTTTAAATAGCTAATCTTCTTTAATTGTTTATCAAAATCACTCAGATATTCTTCTACATCTTCTTGTGTTAATTTATCTTCTGGCTCTAGTTCTAGCTTTTTAGTGCTTTTAATTTCTGCTTTATATTCGCTAGGCTTAATCATTATTTCTTCTTTTGGTTGCTGTATTATAACTGATTCTTCTTTTGTTTCTTGAACAGGTTTTTCAATAGGCTCTATACTAGATTCAGAATGATGCTTAATTTCTTGTTTAACTTCTTTTAAATGTTCTTTATCTTTTAGTTTTTCTATTTCTTCTTCATTTTTATTTAAAAGATAAGATACTTTTTTTTCTTCATTAATTATATGACTTCCATGGATACTAGCAAATATAAGTAAAAGTGCAAGCGGGTCAAATACGAGTACAAGCATAACAATAAATAATTGAACTGCTTTATCTATAGAATTTTCTGTTTCACCATAAATCCATTCAGCAAGATATTTCAGAGGCCCAACTTCTGAATTAATTTGATTCATCTTCACTCTATATGGTAGCATTTCATCATTCAATTTGTCTATAGTATCGCTAATTTTCCCTACATCTTTAGATAGAGTATTCATTTTCCAATAATGCCAATCTTGTTTATCTTCTTTAGGCACAGCACTAATAGCCGCAATTTGAGTATTGATATTTGTTATTCTACCATTCTCTATATCTATTTTCGATTTAAGTGTATTTAGTTTTGTTGAATATTCAGTAGTATCTGTGCTATTAAAATAAGCAGAAGAAAGAGCTCCAAAGATACCAAGTGATGTAATGCAAGCAAGTATTATAAGTGCAAATGTAAGATAAGCAAGTAGAAGTTTTTTGGCTTTACCCCAAAAAATATGTAGATATACTGAGATCATAACTTTAGCTAATTCAAGAGCTACTGCTAGAACAATGATAGAATTCGGACTGCCTTTAAAAATTAGAACTAATCCACCAATAGAATAAAAAGCGGCAACAGCCGACAGAATTATCCCAACTAACATAAGTGCTTTTAAAAATATTTTCACATAGTATATTTATCAGAGCAAAAAAAAAGAGACTAAATATTTAGTCTCTTTTTATCGTTGTGTTGTTTATTTTTGATTAGTCGGCAGAAGCTGGAATAGTGCCTACTACAATATCCTCTCTTTTATTGTCTATTACAAGTTCTGTGATTGTTGTGACATCTACAGCTCTCCATGCCTTTTTTTCTAAATCCCATACTGTTATATTATTACTAATCTTTTCTGGTTTAGCAGGAGCTAAGGTTGGTCTCCAATCTGAATTTTCTATAATATAGTCAATGTCAGTAGTACCTTTTAAAACTCTCACTTCTCCAGTGGTTTTCTTTGTAAACGTAACAGTAAAAGTATTTTTCTTTACTAATCTTTTAAAATGCTTGTTACTGTGAATTATGTTCATAGTTATTATTATATACTATTTTTTCTTTTTTGTCAAGGTCTTTTTTTTCTTTGTAATCTGTTTATTTGGAATAAAAATAGTATCTTCACCATAATAACTGTATTTAAGTTTTGGGTTTACTTTGTTTAAACCAATAAATTCATTTTGATTTTCAAAATATTCTAGATTAAAAAATATCTTAGTTCTCTTAGAAACATTTTTCTTCAACTCTTCTTTTTCATAAAACAATTGTCTTACAGCCTGCTCCGCCTCTTGCATTTCTTTTTGTTTTTCTAAATATTCTTTCTTTCTCATTTCTGCTTGTTTTTTTAATTCTTCTGTATAAATAGCAGTACCTTTTTTTATCTTTATAGTTGTTGAAGCTAACTCTGGAGTCTCTGCATTTGTATCAGTCTCTGCATTTGTATCAGTCTCAGCATCCGGAGTCTCGGTATCTGTAGTTTGTGGTTCTTCAAATCCCCCTTCTGCCGCCGCCGCATCAAGTTCCGCCGCTGCCGTATCATCATCTCCGCCGTCACTACCAAGATCACCACCACCTGGAACACCACTTGTATCTCCTTCTTCTCCGTTAGGAGCAATACTTAAAAATTCATCTAACTGTTCAAATCCTAGAGGTCTTTGATCTTCTGGAAGGTAATCAAATATGTTTTTATTATTCTTTTGTGCGGCTCCAAGCAACAGCATTTCAAGTACTTCTTCATTTGAAAGATTAAGAATATTTTTGTAAATCCAATAATCTGGCACCATTACAATTTCTGTGTTATTTGCTTTGATAGATTGAATTAAATTCCATCTTTGTGTAGCTATATCTAATCTTTGAATTTCCATCAAGTTAGATGGGTTATTCATTGTAATTGTAAGGTCTTCATATCTCTTAGATTTTACACCTTTCAATTGTAATTCAATAATAGCTAATTTATACAAACCTTGAATAAAATATCTTTGAACTCTTTGAATTCTTTTTGCGAATGGAAGTGATTTATTTGAAAGGTTGGTATTTGAGTTAGCAAAAGTATCATCAAATAAATAAGCCCTTGGAATACCAAGACCAGGAAAAATTCTACTTCTAAAAAACTCTAAATCTTCTACCCCTGAATTTTGAAGTTGTGGAAGAGTATCAATAGTATGAGCTTCTTCACCTTGTCTATAAGGAATAACAATTTCTTCAGAACCAGTTAGAACATCTACTTCTCTATTGATTGTAGTATTGTTTGTAATATCTACAACTCTTTTTTTCTTGAAATTTTCTATAATTAATTTTGCGGCTTGAATAGCACCTTGACCAGTTTGTTGACCAACATTGATTCTATAGATTCTTCTTTCTGGCGCTCTTGATACTCTAGCAAGAATTACTGACTGTTGTAATAACTTTAATTCTTCGATTGCAGACATTACCGAGTCTACAATTGCTTGACCATAAGGATTGTATTTTGTATTATCTAATCTCCAATGTAAAATCCTATAAGGTAAAATTCTTAATTTTTTATCACTCTCTTGTGAATCGTAGTGAAACATTTGTATTTGAGAACCATCATCTTTGTTGGCACCTTCTTTTGAAATATAAAAACTTTTTAAAATATTATTTTCTTCTTCTCTAAAAACTAATCTTTTATTCAATTCTCTTAAAGAATGAATACCTTTACCATCGGCTTGATAAATTATCTCATCAAATCTATCTCCATAAGAACACATATGTTTAATTATGCTCCACGATTTATCTGGGACACCTATTCTTTCAAATAAGTTTTGAACTATTTCTACAACTTTTTCATCTGCTGAAATTAAATTGATAACTTCTCCATGTTCATTCTGTGTAGTTGCTTCGTCGGCATAGATATTCATTGAGCCATCTATTTCGGGATTAAGAAGAATTTTATCTATTCTGTCATATCTGCTATTTTTATCATTGGTGCTTGAATTGATTGATCTAAGTAATTCAGCAAATTTTTTATTTTTTTCATCATCTAATTCTAAAACAGTCTCGGCTTGTTGATTGCTTTTTTTAGTATTTTTGGAATTTAAAGAGCCTAGAATCTCAGGATCAAATATATCTTTTTGTAATATTTTATTTACATCATTCCAAAATTGTTTATTATCATTCATTTTTTCACCTTAGATTATAGTATCCAATTATATTTAATAAAAAATGATAGAAATTCTCAAATATAATCTATATGATCTTACAATTAAGCGAAAAAGAAATAGAAAAATTAGCATTCGGTGTAGTACCAAATCCAGATAAGATAGATTTAAACTCACCTAGCATACAACAAGCTAAAAAAGAAGTTGAAAGATGTATTGCTATGCCTACGGGTTTTTTATATTTTCTTCTTACTTATGTATTTTTTAAATCACCAATAGGTATTCCTATTCCTGCTGTAACGAACACTTATAAGTGGCAAAAAAAAGCGGCAATCAAATTTCTCATGGCACGATATTTTATATTTTTTAAAACAAGACAAACTGGATGCTCAACCTTGAAACAATCACATGATTTGTGGAGAAGTCTTTTTTTTGAAGGGCAAACAATAAATGTATTTTCTTTGGGCCAAGATGAAGCTAATGAATATCTTGAAAAAATGGAATTTATGTATGATAATCTACCAGTGTGGCTTAAAAGTGAAACACAAGAGAAAAATAAAAGTACAATACACTTTGTAAATGGTTCTAGTATAAAAAGTAAACCAAATACAGAGAAAGGTTCTCGATCTGGTACACCTTCTATGATTGTACTAGATGAGTATGCCTTTTATCCAAAAAGAACGGCTGGTAAGCTCCTGGGAGGGTCTGCACCGTCTTTAGGGCCTGGTTCTAAAGCTCCATTCACAGATAAAACACAACCATCACAATTATTTATTATTTCTACATTACCGGAATCAGGTACAGTTGATAATGAATATATGAGAATCTTTAATAAAGCAAAAGAAGAACCTAAAGAATCTCAATATTGCCTTATAGAAATAGAAACAGATGATATTCCGTTTTATCAAGACCCCCAATGGCACGCAGAACAATTAGAGACTTTGGGCCAAAGAAAATACGATATAGAGATTAGAGGTATCATTCATAGTCAAATGGAAAATGCTTTTCTCTCTACGGATATATTGAATTCAATAACAGTAGAAAATCCTAAAAGATGTGATTTCATAAGACAAACTCAAGTAGATGAATATGGTGTTCCAATAGATTTCGATAATTTTGCAGATATAAATGATGATTTTGAACAATCAATCGGATATTGTAAAGGTTTTTGGGTTTGGCATGATCCATTCCCAGGTCATTATTATGGTGTCTGTGCCGACGTTTCTTCGGGAGGATCTACGGATTATTCGGGATTTCATGTTATTGATCTTGATACTATGGAACAAGTTGCGGAATTTAAAGGTAAAGTAAGTACTCCTGTATTAAGAGATATTTTAAAAGAAGTCGTAGCTTACTATAACAATGCAAAATTTTGTATAGAAAGAACTGGACTTGGGGTTACATTATGCCAAGAATTTGGAAAGTCACATCCAGAAACATTTTACTTTCATAAAATATCTAAACATAAGTATGTAGAAGGATTTCCTATGGGTACTAACAGAGGTAATGTTCTTGGTGTATTTGAAAAAACTATGTATGATGAAGAGAAACGAGTAAAAATTAAAAGTATTAGAACTTTAAATGAACTTAGAAATTTTGGTTATAATGCTAGAGGTCGGGTAGAAGCACTTGAAGGGGCTAATGATGATTTAACAATGGCTCTTGCTGAATTTATATTTTTATCTGAAGTGTTTTTCTTTTCTGAAAATAAATTAAAACAAGAGATAGAGGAACTAGAAGCTGTAAAAGAGAATGATGATGTTACAAGGGCCAAACACTTTCTTTTTGGTGGAGGGGCTAATCACATTGAACTTACAGAGGAGAGTAGATTTTTAATTGAACAGGGATATGGCATCCCTGTTCAAAACAAAAACTAGAATTTTAAGATTTTTGGTTTAGATGCTTCTGCTACATACATTGTAATTTTTAGAACACCATTTTGAAATTCCGATTCAATATTTTCCAAATTAATAAAATTAGGAATATTGATAATTCTTTTGAATGAACCTTTAGTCATTTCTTTAATAAAGTATTCTTCTTCTTTTACATCGTCTGACTTTTTGTGAGAGATGATTAAATTTCTACCCTCTATAACAGCAGTGATTTCTTCTCTTTTGTAGCCGGCCAAACCAACTTCTACAGTATAAACATCTTCTTTTCTTTTGATATTTATTTTTGGAAAGTTTGCTTTTGTTGATACAAATGGAGTTGGGCTTATTACTCTATCAAATTCTTCTAAAGTTTCGAGTAATCTAGCTGGAAGTAATGATTCCATTTCTACACTTGTGTTCATAGGATAGTCATTAAAATATTTGTTTTTCATCGTTTTACCTCTTTCGACAGTTAAATATTTTGAAGACTCTTTCGACATCTTCTAATATTATTTTATCCATCAAAAGAAAAAAAATTTATTTTTTTTTAGTTTTTAAAATCAGAAATATTTATAGGCTTATTGAGAGTATTAGCGCCAAGTTTATTCATTTCAATATTGGCTTCTAATGTTAATTTTGTAGTAATAATTCGAGTTATATTATCTTGAATTTTTTCAAGTCTTTTACCCATTTCATTTTTGTTTTTTAAGCATTCATTTATAGCTTTTTCAATAATCCCATCTTCAGATACAGTTGAGAACCCACGAACTTCTTCATAAGCATTCATCAACTCTTCATAGAATCTATCTGCTTCTGCTTTATCTTCTGTAAGCAACTTGATAGCATGATTAAAAATTGCTGTAAGGTTTTCTATTTCTTTTACAGTATCAAGGGCTTTTGATAAGTCTGCTATTTTTATTGCATTTGTACTCATTTAGTATCATCCAATTTTTCTTTAGAAATTTTCTTTCTATCTTCATTTTTTTCAAGTAAAACTCTAATAGTTGTTAAAAGATTAACAAAATATTCTGGTGAATCATTTTTGATTTTTTTAGTTTTAATTTTTTCTTGTATTCTTTGAAGATAAGTTTTATCATCATTGAAAGCTTTATCTACTGAATTGATAGTAAGACTTGCCATAGAAATAGAATACCAATCTACTTCTTTGTTATAACTTCTAGTTATATCTTTAGAACTTTTCTTTGCAGTTAAATCCATAGAAACATTTGCATCTTTATAATTAAAAGAAAGACTAATAAGTGAACCTTCAACATTTTTACCTTTCTTAAATAAATCTACAAATGAATTCATCATAGTTTTATCTATTACAGATATAAAATCAGTAAAAGTATCTGAATCTGGTACATTAGAGCTTATGGAAATATTATCTGGTGAGATAGCTTCCGCACTAAATGATACTTCATCTACTTTGTCCGATGATTCTTCAAAAAAATCAACTAAATGATTTTTTGTTATTTTTTCTAGTTCTTCAAATAAATTATATGCCATATAGTATATTTACAATATTTCTCTATTTTTATAAACAATTTTGTTATTTGAATTGAAGTTTTCTTCAAACAAATCAGACCACATATTTCTAAGGTTTTTTATTTTTTTGATATTATCAAAAAATGTATTGCAGAAACTTTGTGAATAACCGAATGAATTTGCAAAAGCTATAAAATCTTTCTTTTTAAATTTTACGTGTTTATTTTCAAGAAAATAGTTTCTAAATGTTTGGGCCAGTTTTAAAAACTTCTCTTTTTCATTATGTTTGAAATAATTTTCTATCTCATCAAAAATATAGTTATTTACAAAGTCTTCTTGAAAATCTGCATTCCAAAAAAGTAACTCTTCATTCAGTATTTCTTCAATAGGAGTAGAGATATTTCTATTTTTCTTTTTATTAAAAGTCTTAGTAAAATTTCTAAGATTTCTAGCTACTACAGTAGAATAAAAAGAAAATAGAGAAGCACCTCTAGTCGGGTCCCATTGTTTCTTCATAATAGAAAGATAAATCTGAAATCTAGCTTCTGCTATGAGTTCATCATCTTCGATACCATATTGATAGAATTTATACATTGGTGTACGAATAATACCAATAATTAGTTTATCAAAATCTTTATACAACTCAGACATTATTTTATCTGTTTCATGATTTTTCTCAATGCCAGAATCAATAATCTCATAGAACCTATTAATTTTTTCTTGCATTTCTTCTTGTCTTTTTTTGCTTATATAATACATTTAAACTCCACCTATACCAACACCCATTTCTTCTGGAGTGCTGTAATTTTTTTCTTTTTTGTTTCCTACTGTTTCTGTTAATTGTTTTAATACTACATCATTCAAATAAATTGGTATGTTTAGTATCTCTTCAAAAGTTATTAATTTTGTATCTGTAAATGTGAAATAATTCATTATGCTATTTCCTCTCTCTACAATTTTTGTATCATATATAGAAGAGCTAAGAATATCTACTAATCTTATTTTATTTTTTTTATTACATTTTTTACAACTATAGCTTAAATTATTCATAATACCAAAATCTACATTATCAAATAATTTATTAAAAATATTATAAACAAGTAAGGCACCTTTTTTGTGATACTTGCTCATATCTAATATCAATTCTTTAAAGTTTTCTTTTATAACTACGTTATCTATTCTAATCTCAATGAGTTGAGGTAGTATTAGATTTAAAGTAAAATCCATAATTTCTTCATCATTTAATTCTTGTTCTTGTGTTTGTTTAAAAGAATATCTCAAATTTAATTGAGAACTCTCTATATTGTGTTTTGTTCTTCTTCTATCAAAAACAAAATCAACTTGTTTATCATTTACTTTTTCTTCAAAAAGTAAATATTTACTAGCACCTTCTTCTAAATTTTTTATTTCAATTTGTGAAGACTTTATAGATAAAGCATTAGATTCTCTGCAATATTCACAATAATGATGTTTTTCAATAGAAGAAATAGAAAAAGCAGTATTATAAACATATTGCCAAATAAATATTAAATCAAAAAAATACATATCCAAAACAGAAATCTCTAATTCTATCAAATGATTTAAAATCGAGGCTATAAACTCCGTTTCGTTTCGTGTGATAAGAATATCATTTATTGCATAAAAAAATGAATTTGTCAAAGGAGACACAAAACAGAATTTATCATAAGATAAACCATTGGAAGGTAGATTTAATATTTTAGAATATTTATAAATTTTATTCATTCAAAGGTTTTTTTAAAATTATTTGATCGGTTTTCACCATATTCAATAAAAACTTTCTCATCAATTCATACATATTAAAATTTACTTTAGTGTTTGTTTTTAGCATACAACATTCTGGATTAGTGCAATGCGTTATTTTTATATCACTTGATAACTTATAATCTTCTGCCCACTTATCTTGAAGTTCTTTTATTGCTTCTTTATCATCTATATCTAAGAAGTTTATAATTTCTACCCAATCTGATTTACGAACCTCTTCACCATCGGGTTTAGTACCGTAGATGTTAGAAATGATCTGTAATAACTTTTGAATATATTCTTGTTTATTCTTAGAATTTTCAAGAAACATACCTTCAGAACCTAGTTTTGGTAATTCCAATTCTATGTTTATATTAGCATCTTTATAAGTTTGTAATTTTAATTTTTTAGGATAGTCTTGAGAATCTTTAGGCATGTAAATTTTCTCAAAGTCTGAGAATTTAAGATAGACTTTTGTATCGTCATCACACGTTTTACAACCTGGAATAGGAGCCGCATCAAAATTATCTTCAAGTGAAATAGAAAGAATAAATAAAAATAATGGAATTTTTTCAAGAATGGGAATAGTTCTTACATCTATATTAGACTTTATACACCCTTCAATAATTTTAGTTATTGCAGTATTTACTTCAAATATATTTTCTGTATATAACATACTTTGTAAGTGAATATCTTCTTCACCACCCATACGTCTTATGAAAATTTCTTCATTTGAAGTTAAATTCTTTTTGATTACATTGTTTGTTGTTAATAATCTATATTTTACTGGATTTGGTTCAAACACAGAGCTTTTTTGTTTAAGCTGTACATCTTCAATAGTATTAGTTGGAGTTTTTACATCCGCAGTATCTCTAAAAACTTCTACAGTCTCTTTTTCTTTGACTTTCTTTTTTAGATTTTCTACTTCTTCTGGCGATATATTTTGTATCATGATTACCTCTATATTTAATATATCAACATAGAGGTAAAATTATTACATTTCTTCTAATCTAAAATATTCATATTTTACAGTGAAATTAATTATTGAGTTTTTTACTCCATTTCTACATTTAAGAAGTTTCATATCTGCTTCTCCAACTAATCGTTGTGCATCCGTAGAATTCAAAACAATTAAAGAATCTAGTGTAAAAAGTTTCTTCATACTTTCACCAATATGAACTTCGTTAAAATCACCAATCTCAATATTATAACCGCCTCTATTACTTTGAGTTGCAGTAAGAATTGGACAAGAATAGATATAACCTAAACCTCTCATTTGTTCTACCACTCTACCAGCATTGATATACGATCCGCCTTTTTTGTCTTCTTCATTTGGATTTAAAATATCAGCATAGTCAATAATGATAATATCGGGTTTGAAGCCCTCATAAATCTCAAGAGTATATAAATAATTTTCAATATCTCTAGAATTTACAGAAGAGGTAGGAAATTCTTTCATTCTTAACTCTCCAGGGTTATCTTTCATAATATTATACCAATATTTCTTTACAGCCTCTCTTTCTTTTACAATTTGCGCCATTTTAATATTTGTCATCGAAACATCTAATCTTTGGCCCAATCTAGCCTCAGAAAGTTCAAGTGATATATAAACAACTTTTTTTTGTAGTTTAGAGAATACATGCGTAGCTACGTTGGAAAGCACAATACTTTTACCAACACCTGAAGGTGCTATAATACAAGCAATTTCTTTTTCAAATAATCCTCCACCAAGACTAGCATTTAACTGTGGCCATGGAGTTTTAATTACGTTTGTATAGATTCTTTCTAATTCATCATATCGTTTATCAATATCTTTAGCAATAGAAACTCCTAAACTAACGTCTTCTTTCCAAAGGATAGCTTCTTTAATTTTAGATTCTATTTCTGGGAACTTAGTCTCATCTTCGATATCAGCCGCACTTTCATACAATGCCTTTTCTAATTTACTTCTTTTAATAAATGCTTTTAATTCATCACTGATATGTTGAATCTCATGATCTACTAAAGGATTAGTTTGAATTCTATCAAAGATTTTTTGTGTATTTTCAATATCTGTAATAGAGATTTTTGCACCAGGATTACCTTCTAGTTTTTTCAAAAATGTAATACATTGATTTTTTGTCGGTAAATGTTTATGCTTAGTCCAATACTTTTGAAATATTGTGAACATTAACTGATCTATCTTTTTTGTAAAAAAAGCAGATTCTATGTGTTGTTCAAAAGTGATCCAAACTTTTTTTGATTGCAAGAATGCTTGAAAGATATCTTTCTCCAATTCGTGCATATTTAATCTTTTAACTTTCATCACTTCGTCTCCATAATCTTTTTAATTTTATATTTATAATCTACTAATTCACTGTTTTCTATAATCATTTTTTGTATATCTATTTCTCCATTAGATTTTTCTTTAACATCTGATATATCCTTTTTTTGGATTTTGTTCCAATTAAAAATATATAATTGGTTATGCTTTTTAAATAATAATTCGATAAGTTTTTCTCTGGCTATTTTTCCAGCTTTATCATTATCCATTACTATATAAATTTTATACGGGTTTTTGTTTAATAAATTTTCTACTAGGTCTTCAGACACATTATTAGCACTAAGAATGGCTATACCATTCTTTACCATAAGAGAATCGAATATACCTTCAAAAATAAATACTATAGAACTAGAATCTATATTTTCTAAGCCATACACAAATCCTTGACCTTCTGTAGTTGCATTGAGATATCTTATATAAGAATTTTTTCTTATACTTCTTGCCACATAATAAACTAATGTATCATACATATAAACAGGAAAAACTACCATCTTTCTTTTTACATCTACAAATAACTTTAGATTAGTATAATCTACATATCTACTTTTTAAATACTCTGCATACTCACTATGTTCACTAGGTACAAATTTTTCAAATTCTTCTGGTATTTCTAATCCTTTTATTTCTTTGCTTCTCTTTTGAGCTATATAAGTTGAAGGTATAGTTTTTGAAGCAAAGAAATAATTTTTTATTAAATGCATCTTTGCTTTCCCATAACTATCAAAATCTAATGTATATTGTACAAATTTTATAAAGTCTCCTTTTTTCTGAGCCTTATAATCTTGCCATACACCATTCTTATGTTTGCTAACCCAAAGTTTTAATTCTGAATCCGTTTCAAATAAAGAGTTAATTCTAAAATTCTTAGCATCTTCTTTTATGATCGAAAAGTTATCTGTCAAAAAACTTCTTATAATATTCTCTGGGACTGTGAAAAACTCATCCCTTATTATCTTCATCAATCTCTCCCGATTGAACCTTCTCGTTTTTATCTATATAATTTGTTAGAGCTTTTACGATTAAATCAGTTAAGTATTTATCTTCATTGAAAGTTAGATCAGCTTTCTTTTTGGCTTCTAGAAATGCTTGTCCTTTTTCTGTAACACCTACTTGAATCAGTCCACTCTTTTCATCTTTTTCATCTTCTTCTAACCATGTGAAAGAGAAATAATCTTTTAATTTTTCTACTTTTTTTTCTGCCATTTTATTTCCTACTTTAATAAATCCTTCATTTTCTTTAAGAATACTTTGTAGTAGTAAACTTTGAATGTGCTAAATTTCATACCCACTTTTTCAGCAGTATCTTTCAAAGATAATCCTTGTATTCTAGAATTGTAAATAATAGTATCATTTTCATTCATTTTAGATAACATAATCTCTTCATCAATTTGTTTATCAATTTGACTATATGGATCGGAATAATCAAAAATAAATCTATTCTCATAATATTCAGAACCACCATCATCTGTGTTTTGAATAAACTTTTCAATAGATATATCGTCTGCTTTTTTCTTATCATTCTTTTGAACTTTTTGTAATACTGCATTGTAAATACAAGTATAGGCATAAGTCGAAAATTTTGACTTAGTGCCTTTATAAGTAGTTACAGCATTCCATAATCCTATAGAACCATCTTGAAAAGAATCTAGAAAATATTCATAATCTTCATCTTTGTTTTTATTTATTTTGTGAATAATTTTATTTATAAAATTCTCATTATCTCTAAGAAGTTCCGCAAACAATCTTGGTTCTCTTTTAATTTTCTTAACTTCTTTTTCTGTTATAGATGAGAATTTAAGTTTAGTTTTGGCTGTTTTCATTTGAATCTCTTATATATATTTTTTCTTCTAAATAATCAAGAACTTTTGTCAATTCTGGATCAGTTTTAATCGCCACTTTGATTTCGTTTTCAAACTCAGCAAAATCGGCATCCAAATCATTATAGGTTATAATAGTTTTATGCAAACAATCATTTTGAATATTCATGGATTCAAAGAAATCAATTTCTCTATCCCATTCAAATTCATGTCCATCAATTAAATGATCTTTTTCAGCTTGATAACTTTCAATCATTTGATCTAAATAATTGAAATAAGTAATGAGTAATTTGTAATTACTTGAAACAAGGCTTCCAAGAAAATCACCCATAATAACTTCTGTATCTGGAATATATCCGAAATACGAAATAACTTCATTGATTAGTTTTTTAATTTCTATTTTATATTCGTCGATTTTTATTGAATTATTTTCAATAAAAATTTGTTTACTAATATAATCACTAATAGTATAAAATTCCATCAACTGAGTTCCTAATTGACTTTTATCAATCAAATTCAATTTGGCATAATACTCTTTTTCTTTCTCTATTCTTTTAATTTCTTCATAGAAACTATTTGTTGTGATTTGTATTCGTTGATCCACTGTATTGTCCTTGTATTCTTTTGTTTAATTATATCACTATAGACTTTTGTTGTCAATAAGTTTTTTGCGTTTTTTATACTCTAATGTAAGATTTTTTGGAATCCAATAAGGTATATCTCTTTTAGTCCAATGGAAAAGATGTTGCTTATCTAATAGAATATAAGTTCTATATGCTTCTACTGGATCTTTTTGTTTATATTCAATAGGTATAGCCTGAAACTGTTCTGGCATATAAACAAAACTTCCTGTTTTGGTTAATCTTTTTGGTGGATTTTTTAACAAGTCTTTTAATTTAATATAAGATAAATGCGGCTTGCCATATCTATATTCATATTCTTTTGCAAGAGCTATAAACAAGTCATAAGCAAAATTATAATTATATGTTGATTCTCTAATCCATTTGGCTGTAGGATGATTTACATGAGTACTCTTATATAAAGCATCTTGCATACAAGGGTCAATTAAATGCCATCTTTTGTAATTTCTATTTTTAATTCTTTCTATGACCATATAGCCATCAACATATCTGTGTGCAGTTGATAACAATTGTGCTGTCTCTAATGTCATTTTTAAGACATGCTTATCGAAATAATATTCAGCAATCTTGTTTACATCATAGTCTACTAAAAATAGATTCATAGACTCATTATAGTCTATTGAAAATTTTTTGTCAAGTTAATTTTGAGGTTTTTTAGTGTTTTTCTTTGTTTTTTGAGAAATAGTTCTCTCAAGAGTTTTTAATTGATTGTTGACAGTCTGATTAAATTCTTGAAGATTTTTAGCTTTAACAAAATAATCCTTAGTCATTTTCAGAAAGCTATAAATCTTAGAATTTAATATTCCACTCTTTGAATCATCAGAAGCCATATGAGTCTTCATAGCACTGAGTAATTGAGTTTTATTTATTGGCTTGTTTAAATTAATAGTTCCATCTGCTTGTTGTTCACTAGGATTTTCTTCGGGTATAATACCATTTGCCAAATCTTTTAATTCTTTAGCATATTGTTCTGGCCCAAATGAAGCTAGTTGTGAAGATTCATCTACAAGATCAACAATAGCACTTGTAAGTTCCTCTTGTTTTCCATTCTCTCCCATACCAGATGCTTTGACGAAAACATTAATAGTTTGAAGCATAGACTTCTTTTCTTTCAGCACCTTACTATTCTCTGGACTTTTAGCAAAAAAAGATTCATATATTTTTTTATATTTCTTTTTTAATTCTTCTAATTGTTTTGTAAAAATAGTATAGAGATTTTGATTGGCACCAAATACTTCAAATAAATCCGCAGGTTTAATTCCGCCTAACTCTGAATAGTCTCCGGCATCTTTAATCTCAAGAAGTTTATCTATAGTATCTAGAAAGAACCACTCTCTATTACCCGACTTGAAAGCAGTCTTTACATTAGTAGCACCACGTTTCGCACCACCAACTGTTTTATCTATTTGACTTTTATATTCATCAAATTTATTCACTACATTATTAACAACATTACTCAATCCAGAAATTAATGTTTCTGAATATTCTTGATTTTCCATGATAGCTATTTGCTTATCAAGGAATTTAATCATGTTATTTTTTTCGTAATAAAATTTAAACTGTTTTTTCATCTTCGGTTTCTTTTTTAACAACTTTTTTCTTTGCTGGTTTTTTCTTTGTTTTCTCTTTGTCTTTTTTGTCTTCTTCCGAAACACCAAAATTTTCAAAGTAGTTTGCAACCAAACTGTCTAAGTAATCTCCTAAATTTTCCATTATCTACAACCTTTTTTCCTTATAAAAAATAAATACTTTTTTCGTTCTTCTTTAAATTAAGATCAATAAATTTTCCCATGAAAGAATCTTTATTTTTCTTTTTTTTAGATTTCATTATATGTTTGGCTGCTTCTAATGGCATATTGAAACCACCACCTGGTGCTGGCCCAAATCCAGTCATCATGTCTGCTGACATTATAGTAGCTTCTTCAACTTGATTATTAGAATTTTTTGATATTATAATTTTTGTATTATTCTCAATTACTCTACCATCTTTTGTTTGATCGTCGCTGGATTCATATTCTATTGGCTTTTGGGAAAGTTCAATTGATTTTATAGTTTGACCGTCAAGTTTTTTTAATTCATTAAAATGTGGATTATATTTGGTAACTCTATAAAATAAAGTTGGAGTCAATAAATATAAGTAACTTTCTTTTATAACTTGCACTTTGGCATTTTCTAAAATATTACTCATCTTCTTCATTCTTTTGTTTCAAGTTTTCAATTTTTGCTTGATCTTTGATCGAATCTTCATCTCTAAAATATTTAAAGTCTATACTATAACCTTCTGAGCCTGCTTTACCTTTCTTTATAAGGCTTGCAACATCATACTCTTTTCTTTGTTGCATTTCTTCTTTAGAAAGAATTTTGCCAGCATTTCCCATTACTTTATCTGTAGCAAATTCTTCTTGAGTAATAGCAAATAAAGATTTATTATCTTTGTTTACAAACATTTTAACAGAGTGTGTAAATACTGTACCATCAAGATCAAAGAAGTGAATCTTTCCACCTTTCATTTTTGCTTTCATCTTTTTGATAAACATATTAAGACCAGAAGTTCCTTCTAGTTTTGAAGCATCGAAATCAAAAATATTATATACTGCGATATTTTTTTTATTTACTTTTATTCTAGATAAAAGAGCATTTATAGATTTTTCATCTATATTTTTTGATACCATATATTCTTTTAATTTATTGAGATAAGAATTAAAATAATCTAGTTCCAAGATTTTTAAGTTTTTATCTTCGTCATCATAAAATTTTACAGATGCGAATTTTTTTCTTGTAGTGTTTGTACCATCTTCATTAAGTTTAAAACCAGTAGCATATTCAACTAGAATATGTAGTTTTCTCATAGCAGTATCTCTACCACAAAACGAAAGTCTTTTTGAAAGATCAGTATCATTTACAAAATAATTATATTCATTATTTATAGATTTTCCAGTTACTTTTGCAAATAAATTGGTCATAGGTTTATGATTAGTTTGTGAACCTCTAGCTGTAAGAATACCAATATCATTGTTTTTTGCAACTGCATAAGTAGCTGCAAGAATACCTGAACTAAATTTATCTCTCTTGTTCTTTTCAAAAGCCTTCAAACTCGCTTCTGAATATTCTGTTATTTTGCTTAAAAAACTTTCTTTCACTACTTGTTTCCTTCTAAATTTTTATTAAAAAAATCCATAATCTTTTTTAATACTTTTTTATTATCTATTATAATATTTTTGTATTCTTTTTTCATTTCTTTTAGACTTTTTATTCTATCTTCTAATTCTTGTTTTAAAAATTCTTGTACTTTTGTTGGATTATCCAAAGAATCTACAATATCTACAGCTTTTAAAAATTCAATAAATGCTTTCTTGTACATTTGAATAAATAGATTTACTTGTCTATCTATTATAGAACTAAAGTCTTTACTATTAATATATTCTGATTGTTTCTGAAATCTTTTGATTAATTGTTGAAGGTATGGATTGTTTTCATCAAATAGTTCATCTAGGTAGTTATTATTATAAAAATCTTTTTCATCTTGAGTTTTTAATTTAGGGTCAGTTCCATAAAACAAATTATGCTTCAAACCGTCCAATGATTGAACATAAGCATCTTGAAAGGCATTTCCAAGATCAATAATGTAATATTGTTTAATAGCTTTTTTACTTAGTTTTACAATATAGTTTTTTGAATGAGCATCATGGTTTCCTATAAGAATATTTGGAAAAGCATAGTTTGCCAACATATTCAAAATCTCAATAAATTTCATTTTTCTTGAACCTTTATCAAGTGTTTTACCTTTAACTTTAAAACTAGAAGTAATGAATTCCATCTTAATATGTTCATTTAATATAGCAGTTAATTCATCACCAGAATATTTAGAACCTTCTAGTTTATATGCAATAATTTCATCATCTACTTCATAAGAAATTTTTGTTGCCTGTGGTGTTTTGATACCTTTAAATACTGTAGCCATATCCTTGAGAATAGCAAATCCAACATATTCATTCAAAATAGGTTCTACTGTAGCGATAAAACTATTACCTTCATCATTTCTCTGAGTCTTGATAAATAATTTTTTCTTATTTTTATAAGATATGATATCAGTCGAATAACCCTCATAATCAACGTCTTTGATCTTTTTAGAGTTTTCCATCCTTACTCTTTCAGAATATTCTCGTATTTCTTTTATAAATGATTTATTCAATTTAATAATCCATTCAAGTATTCAACTACTCTTTTAACTGAAAGCTTATTGTGCTTTAATATATCTTTATATTTTTTTCGTATAAAATTTATTTCACTTAATCTATCTTCCAACCCTGATTCTATATTTTTCATTAATTCTTGTTTTTCAAAACCGTCTGCAAAATATTGATCTTCCTGTAGATTATCTACTGTTGTAATAAAATCTCTATAAGCTTTTTTGTACATAATAGTAAAAGAATCTATTTGTTTATCTACTATTGGACTAAAATCTTTATTTAAAAGATATTGACTTTGTTTATTAAAAACTTCTATTACTTTCATGGCATAGTTATCTTTTTTTTCTACAAGTCTTCTCATATCAAGTTTAACGACATCTTTTTCTTGATTGTTTAATTTTCTAGAGTTCTTATCAGCTTTCTTTTCCATGAAAAAGAATTTTTTCAAAGCATCTAGACTAAAAGCATTTGTTTTTTCAAAAGCATTGCCGAGGTCAATGATATAATAATCTTTTACAAACCTCTTATTCATTTTAGTAATAAAGTTACCAGAGTGAGCATCTTGATTACCTACAAGAATATTAGGTAATGCATAGTTTATAAACATATGAAACATCTGAGCAACCTTTAATTCTTTAGACGCTCTTTCAAGTGTCTTAGCTTTGGCTTTAAAACTCGAAACAATGTACTGCATAGAGATTGAACTGTTAATAAACATATCAGGATTAGAAAAATTAACTTCGTCAGCATTTAACATTTCTTGTATTTCTTCTTTTTGAATCTCATAAGATATTTTATTTATTTTTGGTACTTTTATACCTTTGAATACTGTAGAGATATCTTTTAAAATAGCAAAGCCAATATATTCATTTAAAATATTTGAAATAGAACCATAGAAATCTTCTGTATCATTTGTTCTTTGAGTTTTTATATATAATTTCGTTTTATTTTTATAACTAGAAATGTCTGTAGAAAAGCCATGATAATTGACGGGTTTAATCTTTTCTTGATTTTTCATATTAACTTTTACTTCAGAAATATCTAAGTCTTCGTTAAATTTTTTTTTTTCTATAGTCTTTAACTTGTGAATGTGTTGTGAGATAATCATCTTCACAGTATCGCTATCTAAATCTATCTCAATAGGTTTAGATTTTAAAACTTCGTATTCAATCTGTCTCAATACTTTTTCAGGTACAGCCGTAACACCTTTTATATTTCTAAGATGATAATCTAGTGCATCTCTAAATTTTTGTTTTGTATTGTTTTTATATCTTAGAGCTGTTGATGGAGACACAATATATTCATGTGCTTTTTCTTCATAGCTTTTTATTTCTTCTACAAACTTTTTCATTCTATAACTACCAATACTTCTAATTTGAAAGTTCCACTGTTCAATCCACCATGACCTATAATAATCTTTTTTTCTTTAATTTCTAATTTACTTTTATCAACTTCTATTTTATTAAAATCTACAATAGTCTTAGATACAACTGGACCATATATAGTGAGAATCTGTGGCGATTCTTTTCTAATAGGTATTGTACTAGGAGTTTCTGCACCATTAGTTTTATAGTCTTTTACAAAATAAATAGGAAATGTTTCACTATTTAATTTATTAATATCAAAATCTTTACTATCATTTCTATACTTACTTATATTATCTAAGAATTTTTTTACTATAGGTTTCAAAGCTATTCTATATTTTTTTTGCATCTTAGATGTTATATCAACTTTTTCACCTATATTCTCTTCTCTTGAAGGATCAGGGATTTTTTTAATAGATTCAAGAGGGTTTATTCTGCCTCTTAAATGATTTTCAGCCAATCCACTTGGTCGAAAATCTGCATCTTCATTTAATTTTTTAAAGTCTTGTAGAAACGACATAAATCCTCTTTGATTATATTTACAAAAAGAATGAAAAAATTATAATTTTAATTCTGGAAAAATTTGATATTCGCCGTTTACAATCCAACCTTTCATATAATTCATAGGCTCTTTTGTATATTTTTTGATTATATTCTTTACGTTCACAGCATTGAGTTTTTTGTTTTTAAGTGATTTTCGGAAGGCTTCTTTTACTGGTTCTAAGCCTAACTTGTCATGTATCATCTTCCAAAATAAAAATGACTTTGCATAAGTTTGACTACTATCTGCGCCTATATCTACATTTTTATTGTAGTCTTTTTTCATAGAATCATATAGAGGATAATCATTTTTGATCTTCGAGAAAGCAGAAGTTATTTGTGCTAACTCCCCTTTGACTTGGCTCTGTGCGGCGGCAAAATTACTACTAGAAATAAATAAGTACGATAGAAAGTCTGCCAACCCTTCAGCAATGAATCCTGTGTAGGTATCGACATTGTATATGTGAATCATTTCATGAAAAAGAGTCCAATAGTTTATTTTTTTGAAGTCATTAAGAGTAATCCAGTTACCAGATTTATTATAACCTTTTACATTTAATTTTGACAACACTCTATTTTCAGCTATATAGATTTCATCAAACTGTGGATATTTACCAGTCATCTTTTTCATAAAAACAAAAAACTTTCTAATAAAAACCATAAGACCATCAAAGTTTTCTAAATTCTGCCTCTTATCTAGATATTTTAATATTATTTTCAATCCAGCTTTTTCAGAAAAAACCAATTCATGTACAGCTGATCTTTTTTTAATTGGCTTTTTAATTTGTTTAGTTTTTTCGTAATAATATTCAAAGTTTCTCATATACCATATATTTATCTTTTATTATAAATATCTACAGAAATAAATCCGTTATTATTCTTAATTGGTAGTATGTAAATTTCTCCTTTTTTAAAATTTATTGTCAAATCAAAACAGAAAATAAAAGTAGTCTCAAATGAATTCATACAGGTAACCTTTAAATGTTTGTACATATTACCATTTTTACTTTTCTTTTCTTTTGTGGATTCAACTTTCAGCATACATCTACCAGTCATACCTTCTGTAATAGAATCTAATGGATTATATAAATGAGCATCTTGTAGCAGAGGGTGAACAAAAGTAATATTTGTATTCAACATATCAAATTCTTTTTTTGCAAAAGAATCTTCTGATTCATCGAGAGCATAAGCCAACTTAGCATCAGTCTCAGTATCAATTACTTTTATAATATCTTTCAAATATTTATAGTCAAAAATCCCTTCTTCGTCACGAACCGGTTTTTCAAAGAATGCACCAGCAAATAAAAGATTCTCCCATACGTTTTTCTTCATAGAAACATATAAATACATTCTAGAACAAAAATCTTTTAAATCTTTAAATTGACCACTATTCTCTCTTTCTAGTTCTATATCATCTGCGGCTTTATCACATCCTTTAACAAAAGATAATCCATATCGGATATTATCTTTTTCCATGGTGAAACTAGCACTTGAATCTTTATAGGAGGGTGCAAGAAATTTTATTTTGCTTTCACTTCTAGCTGCCAATATATATTCGTTTACTTGTTCTTTCTTCGCATGTATCAAAGCAGATAACCAAAATTGTTTTGGATAATAATATTTTTGATACATCTGTTCATAACCCATAAGTGAATATGCTTTAGAGTGAATAATAGAGAACAAATAAGCACTAGAAACAATGAACCAGTTTAAAATACCTTTATCTGGAATTGGTAGTCTATTATCTTCGTCTAATCTAAAGTTTAAAAAATCTTGAATAGTTTGATCTTTTGAATCCCATCCATCTTTACCAATAAATGGCAAAAGATTTACTTCAAATAAAGCCATAATATCAGTATGCCATTTTTTAAGAGCCTCTTTGTTACCTTGCAATTTATCAATAGTTCCATACTTATCGAAAATCTTTTTTTCTAATGCTTTTCTAAGATTACTTCCCTCTTGAAATGTTCTTTTACCTTTTGAAAGATATATAACAAGATTTATAAGTTGTTCTTGATAAACTAAAACACCATAAGTATTTTTCAAAACTTTCTCACATACAATTCTATTATAAGGATCAACAACTTCGCTTTTTATTTTTAGTTTAGTAATATCTGTACCATTAGTTTGAAACTCAGAAATATTTTCTTTAAACATTTCAAATGCTTTTCTACCTTCATCTGTTCCTAATACTCGAATGATACCAGAAGCCGCAGATAAATCTTCAAGATTCATTGGCTTAATTTCACTAAAAGCCATACCACCAATGTTTGAATCAAATTGAAAAATGTTTTTATGTTTATTTGTAAGTACAATTTTTCTAAAAACTTCATCTTGTAGTGGATGTATTTCATATGGATCCAAACCAACTAAGTTTTTAACATAGTGAATTTGACCGCAACAATTTAAACCAAGAATATCCATCTTGATCCCGCCCATTCTTTCTACTTCTTCTTTGGCCCAAAAAGTAGCAATCTTACTATCTTCTTGAGTTCTTTGAAGTGCAAAGAATTTATTCATAGGATACTTAACATCTGTAAGAACAACTCCTCCAGCATGAATACCAAAGCCTCGTATAGTATCTATAAATTTTGGAATTAAATCTTTTACCATTGGATATTTTTTAAAGAATGCTTTTATACTAGGTACGTTGACCATGTTTTCTTCAATAGATAATTCTGAATTGTAAACCTTGGTGATTGCCGTTGATTCGGAAGGAGGAATTGAAAACACTGTAGCTATATCTTGTATCGCATTTTTAGGTGAATATTTAGTTACAGTTCCAACCATTGCTACGTGATTTTGTCCATATTTTTTTATAAGATATTTTACAATTTCTTCTCTATTAAAAAAGTCACCATCAATATCGGGAGGGCTTGCTACAGATTTTTCAATAGTTATTTTTTTTACTTTCAATTTCATATAATTTATTGTATCTAAAAAAAAAAGTATTTTCTAACATTTATTCATATAATATACTATATGAAAAAGAATACAGAGAATGAACGATTAGAACTTTTTATGATTTTATCGGGTGATCCGGAAATCAATTTAAACTTAGAAGTAAAAGACTCTATAGATATAGTTGAAGGCAATTTTAGACAAGTCAACTTTCAATACACGCAAAAAAAATTAACTAAAAAATCATACGAGACATATCGCACTAAACTATCAAACAACATATCTAAGTTTCAAAAAAAATTAAAAAAACAACCTAAAGGTTTAATAACATTAACAAACTCAAATGTGTTGTTCTGTGAGTTTTAAAATACTTTATCAACAATCATTGTATCATCTTCTGTAAGTTTATCGGCTGTAATTTCTATCTCTTTTCCATCTCTCTCAACTTTTATAAGTTGAGATTGAAGATAGTTAAATCGCATACCATTTTCAGCTTCAACTGTAATCAAATCTAATCCAGTTCTTTCTAAATTTAAAAATCTTTCAAATGGAAAATTATATTCTATAGGATCAATCAAAGTAATATTAAGCAAATAAGCAACTAAACTGCTACCTGCTGAACCTCTACTGATTCCTCTAGGTCTATTGTTTTCATGTACAAATCTATAAATATCTTCAAGTATTAAAAAGTAAGAAGAGAATCCAGCCGTTGTAATAATGTTTAATTCTTTTTTAAGTCTTGCTACATATTCTGGTTTTTTATTTAACTTTCTTTTTATCAATTTTTCTGCACAAAGTTTTTTGAGTGTTATATTTTCATTTTCAAATCTAGGTAGTTTATTAGAAACATCTAAATCATAATTCTCTATCTTTTCTAAAATCTTTTTATTTGTATCAAGCAATTCATCTACTATATCTTTTAACTCTTCATGAGTTTTAGTTTTCTCAATCATTTCATCTTCTGTACAAAATGTTAAATTTTCTGCTTCGATAACCCAAGCTTTTGGGACTTTCTCCATTTTCTTTATTTCTTTATCGTATTTTTTAAAATCACCTTTGTCTTTTTTATAAATATAATCGCCAACTTGTATAGACTCTATAGGAATTCCAAAAAAGTCACCTTCATCTTCTACTTTTTTTCTACGAGTTTCCCCTTTCTTTGTTTCGTATGTAATCTGCCAAACCATTTTATCTCTATCTTCAATCTTATTGCCACCTTGTAATAATAAGAGAATCTGATGAGCTTCTGAATCGTCTATGGAAGTGTAATGGGCATCATTGGCTATACACATTTGTATGTCATGTTTTCGGGCTAACTTAATTAAATTTATATTACACTTTTTTTGAATGTCCATATCATTCGCTTGTAATTCAATATAAAAATCATCTTGATATTCTTCTTTTAACATCTGAACAAAGTCATCTGCTTTATCCAGTTTATCCTTCATAATGAATTGATTAATTTGATTGGCTAGACATGCTGAAGTAAGAATAATATTTCTACTTCCATCTTTATTTCTTTGTGTTTTAAAATAATCTTTATAATCAGTTAGAGGTTTTTTATAAAAGTAATCTGTAAATGCTTTATTATGTATTTCTAGAAGCTCGTGATAGCCATCAATGTTTTTAGCAATAGCTACTAAATGACCATACTTCCCCAATGCATCAAATTCAAAGTTAAGTAATCTTACTTCTTGATCTGCTTTAGCTTTCTCACCTTTAGAATAACTAGAAGCTGGTATTTTTTTTAAAGTTTCTAATCTATTTTTTACTTCAAAAAATCTATCTCTATTTGAAGAAACATAAAATTCACATCCTGCTATAAATTTCTTTCCTCTTTTTTTAGCCTCTTCAAATGCTTGAACTACAGATCCCATGTTTCCATGATCTGTAATTACTACTTCAAAATTATTCTCAGCAGCTTTATCATATAAAGCCGGTATGTGATTTAGACAATCTCTTGCTGAGAATATAGAGTGATTATGAATAGATAAAAATGTTTTTTCTTTATGATCGCATGAGTCTGTACATATATGTTTGGCCATGTCTTATTATATAGTTTTTTGTATTTTTAATTCTAAATAAAATTATTTTTGATGAAATTTGACGTTTTTTCATAAATATATTCTATGAGCAATTTTGAAACCTACCTGAAAATTTATAATGAATTAAAGATGCCAGAAGGCATGACGAAAGAAAAATTTAGTAACTTGAAAAAAATATCGAAACAATTTGATGGTATTTTTAATCAAATAACTAAGTCAATAAGAATCCAAGATATTCTTGGATATGTAAAAGATAATGTAAATCCTTTTACAAATGACTCAAAAATAGATAATTATGCAGATACTATTTTTGTAGTTTTTGATACTGAAACAACAGGATTAACTCAAAAAACTTCTGTAAAAGATAATGGTATGACAACTGAGAGAGATCAAATATATGAGTTAGCTGCCACAGCTTACGATAACGATTTCAAAGTTATACCAGATGGGACACTCCATCTTAAAATGGAATTAGATAAATTAAAGTATCAAAAAAACCCGACTAAATTAAAAAACAATATCACTAAAAAATATCCAGATATTACAACTGTTCAAATGGGGAAAATTAAAGAAGCCTATAAAGCAAACAAAGATGGCTTTAAATTTAATATGCCAGGTTTTAAAGAATCTTTAGCAACAATTCTCACAAATAAAAAACAAATAGATATTAATAAAATTGCTTATCTACTGAAATCTTCTTTTGAAATTGAAGGTCTTATGGATATGACTAAAGCTAAAAAAGATGACTTTAAAAGAATTGAGAGTTGGGATAAATCAAAACTTGGTGAAGGTTATAAAGTAGAAAGAAAGAAAACAGAAAGTGAAATTGTTGATGCTTTCATAAGTTTTGTAAAAAAAGTTAAATCAGATAATAAAGATAAAAAGGTTGTGGTTGTTGCTCAAAATCTTTCTTACGATCAAGGTATGGTTACTGGTGAATTGCTAGATAGAAATGCTGAAATTTTTAGAAACATTAAAAAATTCGATCAAAAGAAATCTAAATCTCTTACGGCTATCAAAGCAGAATTAAAAAGAAGAACTAAAGGTTATACTACTAGAAAAGGTAAAGAAAAAGTCGAAGATACTTTTGGTGATTCTATGGATACTCAAGAAGTATTTAAAAAATTTGTAAAAGGCGATAAAAAAAGACAACAAATTTTGAAAAAGTTTTATGAAAAGATTAAAGAAACATCTGGTATTGATTCTAAAAAATGGAATAAGATTTTTGATAACCCTAAATCTTCAGTATCGCTTGGTAAACTTGGTGCTATTGCTAAAAACTTAGATTGGCATACAGCATCGAATGATGTATATGTAACTATTGAGGCTACTAAAAGATGGCTTGCAATGATTAGACTTACTCATGTTCTTCTTAAAGCTAAAGATGGTAAGACAAGTATTAGAATAAGTGATCCGAAAAGAAACATTACAATATCACAAGAGGACTATCCAGATTTTTTTCAATTCATAAAAGATAACGGGATTACTGATTCACAATATGAACAACTAAAACAAGGCTTAGTTCCAGTACAAACTGCTAAACCTAAGAAAGGAACTTTTACAAAAGCATTGAGTGATCTGAAAGGATTCAAGCAAAGTGAAAAAGTTTAGAGATTATTTTGAAGCTCCTATACCAGCAGGTGAATTATACCATGCTACAAAAAAAAGCGATAGCAAATTAGCTGGTAAACTTGCTAAACGAATCACTGGCAAAGAAGTCAAGAGAGACGGTAAAGAAGATTTAGTTTTTAAAGCTTTACAAGAAGAATTTCTTGGAGCTTTGGAAGATATCAAAGAAGATTTAGTTTTAGCTGTAAAAAATCTCGACCCTAAAAAAATTCCGGTGAGTTTAGGAGATGTGGAAGCTATTTTAGATTTAAACAAAGTTTTACCTAAAAAGTTTATAAAATTGTATGAAAATCTTATAGAAGATAATAATGATATCCAATATTCTAAAAGAATAGAGATAATTGAATATGTTACAAATGTAGAATTAGAAAAAAGTTTTAAATTAGAGTATGCAGACCCAAAACAAGAAAAGTTTGTAAATGATTTATTTAAAAAAGCAAAAAAGTTTTTCAATCTTTCTTCTTTCGATTCAAAAAGATTGGATGGTATTTATTTTGAAGTCGAAACGACTGCTAATAGAGTTCACTTTCCACTAGGATTACCTGAAATTTTAAAAAGCATGGGTATAGGAAAAAAATGTTATTTAGCTGTAGCATATGAATTAAAAGCAATAGCATCTAGAAAAGATGCGTCCGAAGATGCTAAAACAGTTTGGGCCTCTATGATGACTACTCAAAAAGATTTTTATGCTTTTTATAATTCAAGAACTACAGTGAGATTTATAATGCTGAAGACGATGTCAAATAATGCTAAAATAAAATATTTAAAAACCACTCTTGGTTCAATAGGTACTGAATACGATAAAGATGCTATAATTCGTAAGACGGTAACTAAAATGCTTGTAGATCAGTTTTCTCCTGGTAGCCAGTTTAAAAGACTTGATGAATTATTTGTTAAACTGAGTAAAGAATTAAGTGAAACTGAGTACGCTGCAAAAAAAATACAAATCAATAAATATACAAATAAAATTAAAAAGAAATTAGATGGTGTTGATGCTGATTATGTATATAGTTCTAAAGATACTATTTTTACTTCTTTTAAAAAAGTTCTTACTGAAATTATATTAAAGGATTCAATAATGGATAAGGAACTTAGAGATTTGATTGTAAGTAAATTTATTGGAACTAAGACTGAGACACAATCAGATAAGGATTAACTTTAATTATATATTGAACATACTGTTCTTTAAAATCAATTAAGGATTTTTCATAGTTATTCAAATCTATTTTTATTTTAATAGGTAAGTTAGATTTATGAAAAGAATAATTATATAAATCCCATTTTTGAATTTCTTTTATAGTCTTTGGTTTTTTTGCTTCAATAAAAAAATAAAATAACTGAATGCGTTCTAGTTTTCTAAGATCAGATGATGTGATAGAGTATGATCTACCAAGCATAGATTCAACAAAAGGTGTATAAAAACTTTCTTTAACTATATAATTTTTATCTATTAACTTTTCAAAAAAACTAAATGTAGATTCATAGAAATTTTTTTTATCTGCTTGGAATTTTTTAAGAATAAAGTTGCTTAAATAACTTGTAACACTATCAATAGTATCATCAAGCAAAGTTTTATCATAAGAATCAAAAATGATTATACTGTTAGGATTAACTTGTTTTAATTCTTCTTTCATTTTATATCATCCCATTTTTCTATAATTTTATCTACTACTCCATAAAATTTTAAAGTAGAAGCAGACATATAATGATCGCCAGAAACATCTATATACTCTTTCTGGAAGGCTTTCCAATTGGTTTTATTCACAGTTTCTCTCAAACATTTTTCAACAGCTTCACAATTGATTTGCATATATTTACTAACTCTTATCAATTGTGATGTATTTAAAAGATCATTGCTGAATTGTAATGATGGTGAGTGTAGCATAAAATCTGCATGTTCAAAAGAATATCTTTTTTTGCCATTTGCAAATATAAGAAAAGCAATACTTTGAACTTTACCAATAGCTATTGTTTTAATAGTTACTCCATTTTTTTTACACAAATTCATTGCATCTATAAGGGCCATCCCCAAAGAGAAGTCACCACCAGTTGAATTTAAGTATAAATTAATCACATCTGCTTTCTCTTTGTTTTCTATTAGAGTTCTCATTAATTCATAATAAGGATCTCCATTGTCTATTTCACCATTATAGATGATAGATGATTCAATCATGTAGGTTGTTGTGTTTCTTCTTCTACAATAGCTTCAACTTCAGTTGTAATATTAGCTGAACGTCTTGGTGTAGTTGATTCATTGGACACAAGAATATTTGCACCAAGAATTCTAAGTGGTTCTAATTTTGGTAATAGATCACTAAATTTTCCATAAACAAGAGGCTTACCACTTTTTTTATGAATAATAGTCCACGTTTTATATTTGAATATTTTTGTGACACCCGTTTCATCTTTATGAGGTATCTCTAATTCGATCCTTTTAATCATAAAAGGATTAAAAGGAGACTCTAAACTATTTCGATTTCTTTTTTGCATAATATATTATATATTATGTTTTAAAAAGTTTTCTTTCCTAATTTTGCAGCTACGACTTTTTTTGTTCTTTTTTCGGTAGTAGATAATCTAACTCTAATGAATTGATTAGTACCAGCCATTTTGATTCTTTTAAAACCTTTCTTTGGTTTTAGTGTTTTAAAGTTTGTTCCTCTTCTATTTCTTTTAGAAGCTTTCTTCTTATGTAATCTTTCCGCAGGACTCCACTTTCTAAAAAAAACTTCTTGGTAATATTCTTCAAAACTTTTCATAGTTTATATTTAGCATATATCTATGAAAAATTTTTATTTTTTTACTTTTTATCTTTAGGATAATCGTTTACAAAAAACCCTGTACCTTTATAGTGAACTGCTGGAGCAGAATCCCAAACTCTTTTTCCTGGTTGTTTGAGACCACATTTGTTACATCTTACAGGAATATTATCAGAAACTTCAGCAAATTTTAAACACTGAGAAGTTTCTCCTTTGTCTCCACAACCTGGACATTCATATTGATAATCTATAATGGGCATTTATCTTTCCTCGAATCTAGAGTACTCTACTTTTCCACCAAAGTATGTTGCAGAATAATTTGCTACTTCATCACTATCATATAGCTTACATGAGAATACATCTATATAAGCATCAAAAGTCATACCTGTTTCTCCACCATCTGTAAAGTGAAAAGCAATATTACTTTCTTCAAGCAACTGGAATCCAGATAGTCCGGAAACTTTAGGATCTTTTCCAAAGTGAACTACAATTGGATCACCAAATGGAGTCATATCTATATGTCGCACTACGTCTGTCAAATATTTTTTACAATACTCTATATCTGTGAGCAAATCTTTATCACAATCTGTTATTTTTATTCTTGTTGAGTATCCCCAAGGTTCTTTTTCCAATTCTTTAATTCTCCGTATGTCCTTTAATAAATTTTTTATATGATTTTATAGCATTACGCATTACAATAGGTCTGTCTAAATATTTTAATAAATTATTCATTGCAATCTCTTTAATTACTTGTTGAATAAAAAACAATCCAATTTCTTCTACATCATCTTCGTATATTCTTTTTTCAATAATGAAAAAACCATACTTTGCTTGCATTTCTTTTTCTGTCATACATTATATTTTATAAGTTATTATATAAATAAGTACAAAAAAAAAGAGACTCTTTCGAGTCTCTTTTTATCTTATGACAACACTGGTGGAGCTGTTGTGCCGGAGCTATAAACTCCATTACCATCTGGAACTTTTGGAACTATTGGTGCGGTTGGTACGGTTGGTACTGGATGATCCATTCCTAACGTCCACTTTTTTGTTAGATAATGTGAACTATCGAAAACATCTTTAAGTAATTCCATCAAAAGTTTTTGTTCATCTTTTGTATATCTACCAATCACTTCATATTCAAAAGCTTCTTTTAGAGTATCACCGGATTTTAAAACTTCTGCTACTGTTTTTAAACGTCTAGTAGAGAAGACCGAGTTTGCCAATTGACCTTGATCTATAGCATCACGAAAAAGCTTGAACACTTGAACAATTTTTTCAGATAATTCTTTATCTTGTAAGATGTTATTAACAATATCAATTTCTTTAGATGTGTATTCCATTTCAAACAATGAGAATCTATCAAGAAAAGAAGCATTCATAAAATTTGTACCAATGTATGAATTTTCTTCATCACCTCTACCTTTAGTGTTACCTGTAGTAAAGATTCTAAAATTTTCATGTGGTGTTATTACTTCACCTTCATTTTCGTTGACCACTAATGGATTTCCTTCAAGTATAGGTTGTAATCTAAAAAGAGTAGTTGCTTCCGCAGAATCAATCTCGTCAAGAATTACCCACCAACCTTTTAACATAGCAGTAGGAATATATCCATATTTAAAAACTGTTTCAGCAGTTCCGTTTTCTGGATTTGCTTGGACTAACATTCTACCGATTAAATCAGCCGTTGCCATTCCGCTGTGCATATTAATACGAACAAATTTTTGATCGGACATTTTTGCTAACTTCATAATCATTTCTGATTTACCAGAACCAGCAGGCCCAGAAATATAAATATTCTTACCTAGGTTGATTCTTCTAGCAAATGAATTTCTCCATACTGGAAAATAATAATCTTCAAAGCTTGTACCGATTTCAGGAATAAAAACTTTTTTTGTTTCTTCAACTCCTGTTGTAAAAGTTTCTACCTTTCCTTCTTTAGCTACTAAATCCGATAAATCTGTATTTGAAATTTCGGTGTATTCTTCATACTGTTTTAAAGTTTCAAGTTCAAAGTTTCCATCTTTTAAAACAGTATAAAGAGACTTAATAGTTCCATTGAATTTAAAGATTAGTTCGTTTACTTCTGTAGTTGCTTTATATTGTTTATTGCTAACTTTTTCTAGTTGGAATCTAGAGTCTTCATTTATTTTTTTTAATGTCATTTCTTTTTCCTTATACTACTATTATACCATTTTTTTTAATTACTGTCAAGAGTAAAAAAAAGCCAGTCTATAATAGACTGGCAATTTTATCTGCTAAATTCATACTTATTGATTTAGTATTTATTAACTGAAAGTTTTCTTTTTTCATATAATTTTGTCCAGCAGTAGAATTAATACCGAAACAAGCAAAATTAAAATTCATTTCTTTTCGCATCATTTCTACAAACCAATAATAAATCTCACTTTCTTGTTGATGGCGGGTATGAACAATACCATTCTTTTTCATGTCTTCTCTAGCATTATTTGAGATTTTACTATTTATGTTTGAATTTTGCTCATCAGTAAAATTCATTCTTTTTAAGATTGTAGCAAAGTTTATCGGATCGTATGCTCCATCATTAAACATAAACATAAATTTGTTTTTTACATATTTCAATTTTTTTTGAAAAATTTCTTTTATCTTAACAACTGCTTGAAATTCTGGTGTCATTCCATAATAATGATATATTATAGTTTTATGTTTGATGAAAGTATTCATAAGATATTTGAATGATTCAAATGAACTATCTGCACTTTTGAAACAAAGAATAGAACCGGCATCAGGAGTTATAGCTTTTATATAAACTGTATCACTACCATCTGGACGTTTTGTTCTAGTTATACAATAGTCTCCTTCCACAAATTTACTACCGTCAGAATCTTTAAATCTTTTTACTTTTGGTAGTTTAAGATGTGTTCTAGAAGAGAATCCATAAACACTATATCTAATACCAATTGTTTCTAGTATGTGAGAAAATATGCACATTGAAGTTATTGTAGCGTGATATAATCTTTTTTGATTCATAGAACCACTCATATCAAACAATAAAATAGCTTCTGCGTCTACATTGCTTTTCTTTTGTATATCAAAAAAGATTTTAAAATCTTTATTATTTTTAACGGCCAAGTTATAAACTTGTTCAGAGTTTATATTACCATCATTTAAGTTGAAAACATTTCTTTTAGTAATCTTAGCTTGATATTTTCTTTTTAAAAGATTAATAGCTTTGTTTACTTCTTTTGTGTGTTCTCTAATGATTTTTTCATAACCACCCTTGGTCAATCCAGTTAATTTTGGGCCAAATTTATCATATTCAGTAAGATTGAAAGTTACACAAGGAACTGTAGAGGAATTTAATTTATCAAATAATTCTTTATCGAAACTATCTGTATTTAATTGTTCTCTGAAATTTCTTGCACTATTAATTTCATCTTGTTCTGTGAGATCATTCATTTTGTCTTTTAAAGAATCAAAGTCTTCAATATCATCAAAAGTTTCATTCAATATATCTTGATCGTCTTTACCACCAGATTCTTTACCTGTATCATCTGTATCATCTTTACCGAAATTATCTTCTTGCTCTTCTTTTCCAGCATCCTGTGAATCATCTTCATCTTCTGAATCTTCGGAACCTATTTCTTCTGAATTATCTGAATTATCTGAATCTTCTGAATCATCTGAATCATCTGAATTATCTGAATTATCTGAATTATCTGAATCTTCTGAATCATCTGAATTATCTGAATTATCTGAATTATCTGAATTATCTGAATTATCTGAATTATCTGAATCATCTGAATCTTCTGAATCTTCTGAATTATCTGAATTATCTGAATTATCTGAATCATCTGAATCTTCTGAATTATCTGAATCTTCTGAATTATCTGAATTATCTGAATTATCTGAATTATCTGAATTATCTGAATCATCTGAATTATCTGAATTATCATCTGAATTATCATCTGAATTATCATCTGAATTATCATCTGAATTATCATCTGAATCATCTTCTGAATTATCTTCTGAATTATCTTCTGAATTATCTTCTGAATTATC
>Ga0100403_1000403_pt1 | contig 42607 bp, 42 predicted proteins | sample CryGeymet201501t_FD_83663 | JGI IMG/M metagenome (GOLD analysis project Ga0100403, IMG submission 83663) | Groundwater microbial communities from Crystal Geyser aquifers in Utah, USA - Crystal Geyser metaG 2015-01t | ecosystem: Environmental > Aquatic > Deep subsurface > Groundwater | place...
ACCAAATTCGTCGATCATCTCCTCCAATGAAATCATTTCACTCAAGAATTGCCTTTGCATGCTATCAATGGCGCTACAAATTGGTTGGGTCATCATTGAATTTAGGCCAATAACCTCAAAGTCAGAAGTCTTTGGGGGCAACACATAGACAGTCGAGCAATCTCTACTAAAGAAGTGACCCACACTGTCTTTTGGGTTGCTAATCTTAACCTTCGAAGGACAGTTGCTATACTTTTGGGGTGCCCCTATTGCAAAGGACACTCCTGAATGAGCAAGAGCTGCTATGGCAGCAAGTTTTAAAAGTTTCATTTTATTCTCCTCCGTATGTCCACTGGACATTATTCTTATTCACTTGAATTGCTTTATTAGTGCTAACAGGGAAGACTTCTCTACTTCCCGTCTCTAAGACGACCTGATCAGCATCAATGTCGATCCTCGGCGAACTATTAGCATCAAAGTAAGATTGATAGACCCTAGAAAGCTCAATTTTGCTTAGCGGTTTTGAAAAAGTCATTTTTGACAAGGTCTCCTCTAAAACCAATGAGGAGAGCAACTGCGTTCGATCTTCGCTTTGACCTTCTTGAGAAAGCGCCTTAGATAAAGATCGGATATGAGCAAATATTTGTTGGGCTTGCGTCTTTGACATCAACTCATCAATCACGACTCGGTCTTCGGCTTCAATCTCCAGAGCTACTTCCCATCGAAATTCATCTGTGAACAAATCACAAAGAAAATCCCATTCGAAGATCTTAAAACTGATTTCCGCGGCTGCTGGGTCAGCCTTTAGTGAACTTACAAATTCATTCTTTAAACGATCTTTTACACTTGTAAGCCCTATGGCTTTAGACAGGTAGAAGTAGCCAAAATCGATCTCGGCTTTGCTAAGAAATTGACTCTTGACTCCTTTAATCAAATACGACGGGTGCCGCTTTTTCATCAACATCACCTCTTCATCTAGATTAGGATGAAGAAAAAAATCCACCTTGGCCAAAACAACTGATGGGTCTCTTAAGTGAGAAGCAATTTTTAGTTTCTTTTTCGAAGTCCAAGCATTCTCGTAGGCATCTACTTCCTCTTTAACCCAGCCATTGCAAATCTCCACGAGAGACTCGCGACTGTATCCAACCTTAATGGCCAAAGGGGTCTTAGGGAGCAAACGGTAGTTCGGACGAATTTCTCGAGCTTGATGATCGACTAAAACTTCATCCGCATGTGCTTGGTTGAAACTAGCAAGAATCGAAACAACACCGATTACTAAGATATTTTTCATGGTGCATCAGCTCCATTGATCTCTAGTTGATATTCAAAGTCGTAACGAAGAACCGTGTCTTCAGCAAAACTATCGACAAGATTCCTAAGTGAAACAGCTCCCAGGGGCTTCAAATCCGTATTTGAATCGAAGAACTCAGAATATGCTAATGAAATTGACTCAATTCGATTGGTCAGCAACCCCCTACCCATTTCTTCTCGAAAGGAAGATGCTAACGAATAGGACGCCTTTACATGATCAGGAAGCCCGACCGTAGGCTGAGACACCCAAGTCTGCTTAAGGTTCTGATAGACTCTAATAAAATCCGCCTCGCTAATTCTTTTATTTTTGGCCGCGACATTGGTAACCCAAACATCGACTGGAATCTTCACTTTGAGCCTACCCGTCAAAAGGTCGCAAACTAAATCTAAGGCTGGAGTTTTAAGCTCTTCTCTCATTGTGGCACTGAAGGCCGTGTATTTGGACCACTGTTGCAGCAGCTCCTTTTCGATGTCTTCTACCCCTAGGAAATTTGAATATGCATTATCAGCCCAGACAAAGCTAATGTCACTCTTACGAGTGACTTCTCCGACAGAACGACCCCAAGCCTGGGCATCTGCCGGAAAGCTTTCCATTGACAGCGAATGTTTCTGAGCAACCTTTCGTATCTCGACTTGAAACAACGGGTCGTACGGAACAAACCCGTCGTATACGATCTTCAATTTCATAAAGGGATTTTCGCCCTGATATGACTTAGGGCGAATTCGTTCTTTGGCTAAGTTTTTGTCAAAACTTTTATAGAGATTGAATTTTCGATCACACTGCTCAACTGTCTCTAAATCTTCGGCTCCATTACTCGGGGTAATTGTTGCTTTCACTCCTTTCGGGGGAAGCAAGGTCCAATGCTCCGTGTCTAAATGATAGCTAGCTTTAACCACCTGACCTCCATGGCCGAAGGGGATCTCGAACACCTGGACTTGGGGAGCTGCACTTACGGCAGCTCCCACTAAAGTTGATGAAAGAATTAAAAGTTTAAACATCGAGTTTTCTCCTTATTTTGAAAACGTAAGGGTTCCTACTTGAAAGACTGTATTGCTTACTTTCCAATTTTCTTCATGGGTGATATTGGCCATTTGAAAGAATTCTTTCATAGACTGACCCCAGCCTGTGGTAGGAACTTTCAAGTCGTAAGTCTCCGAGTGACAATGAGTCTTTTTCTTGAGCCCCCAAATGTAGCTCTTAGAATGACAAACATATCGAGACATCTTCTGCACATAATGAGGATCATCAGGCGAGGGAACGTCTTCAATGGGCTCTAAGGCCTCGGTCGGTGTTCCAAACTGATTCAAGATGTCCGAAATCACGGCACTTGCGACACGATCCTTTAGATCTGCGATGTCAACGATGCTCTTGTTTGTGGCGCTACCTGCGCCTGCTTCCCAAGTTACGTTAATAACATTCTTATGAGTCAGTTCGTTGATTCGATTCACAACACTCTTAACGTTCACTTGAGTGTTATTCTCGTTTGTAATGCTCTGAAAGACATCGACTAAAGAATCAATGTCGACCTCAATCTTGAAATTAGTATCCGTATGAACTGGGTAGAAATAGGTTAGATTGGCAACTAAATAAGGTCGCATCGCCAATTTGACGGCTTCCTTATTAAGGTCTGCAATATTTAAACTGCGACCATCCAATCGTGCGGCGTCTAGAACCTCTTCAAAAGGGCAAGCTCCAGGCAAGTTCAACACAATTTGAGCGCCAAATGAGCCATCAATAACGACCGGAGCTGATCCCCCACTCCCCTCGATCCAATCGAAAGCTTCTGGGGCAGAAGCAATTCCAGGAATACTAACAGATCTAAGCGGCTCGTAATGACTACCACCAACAACAACATTGCCCAAAGCATCTTGCTGTTTCACTGATGCCGTTAGAAAACTTGCCCTCAAGGGAGTAGCAATGACACTCAATCCTGGATTAAGTGCTTCATACTGATTGACCAGTGCATCCCATTCGACCTGAAGTTCGACAGAGGAAGTATAACCTGGATGTATTGAAGTAGAAGCTAACTCCTCTTTGTCCTGATCTTGAAACTCAATTTGGAACGCTAACTGCCCCAGATAGAACTCTCGCTTGCCTGCAGCCTGTGGATCATCGGGAGATAGAGAAATGATCTTTTCTTCAATCTCTCGCATTCTCTCATTTCGATCAAACATTTCTTGATGCAGCTGAGACCTCATCGGACACAATTCCATTGCATCAATTCGAGCTAAACCAGACAGAGTAAAGACACCTACTTTTGGGGGGAGCACATACATTGTTCTGCAGTCACTATCGTATAAAACACCAGAAGAATTAGGAAGCGGAACACTTTTCTTGACTAAACTGCCATCGGAAGGGTCTACGTAAACTTGCTGGTAATTTGTTTCAAAATTACTGCAAGCTTTTCCCAACATCGGTAAGGCATGAGATAGGCTATTACCTAAGGCTAAGACTGTTAGTCCGGCTTTAAGCAAAAAGCGAGGGTAGTAACTTCCCTCAGTATTAAAAATATTCATTCAAATCCTCCTCAACGAACACACGCAGCTGCTGATGCAACTTCTGTGCCTGCTTCTTGAAGCGATTGATTTGTTTTGAATGTAGAAAGTCCAGCATGACGGACTTTTCTCTAAAAAAAGTCCGTCACACGGGAGTCTAGAACACTATTTCAATTTGAGATTTGCCAACTTACTAAAAGGATTATTCGGATCAATGGTCTTTTCTCTCGATCGAGGAGCATTTCGACCACCAGAGCCTTGACCGCCACCGCCTTGTGAGTGGTGGGGTCTGTTTTTTGAGGAACGTTGAGGAGCTCGTCCAGAATGCCTTGAGTCGGCTTTAGGTGCTCTCTGTTCGGAATCTTCGCTTTTCATAGACAAAGAAATCTGTTTCTTACTGATATCGACTGATATCACTCGAACACTCACACGATCACCGGGCTTTACGACCTCGTTTGGATCGGTCACAAAATGATTCGCCAATTGCGACAGATGCACCAAACCGTCTTGATGAACACCAATGTCTACGAATGCGCCAAAATTAGTTACGTTTGTAACCACACCCGGACAATTCATCCCGGGCTTCAAATCCTTTAGCTCATGAATGTCTTCTCTAAAACTCAAGGCCACAAACTGTTCACGTGGATCTCGACCCGGCTTTTCTAAATCTTTAGCAATGTCGTCAAAAGTGAACTCGCCGATGCTTTCTTTGAGCTCCTGGTGCTTAAGAAACTTTTCTACGCCCGGTCCGATTAAATCCTTAACAGAGCACCCTTCTTTTTTTGCTACATCCTCTAATATTGCATAGCGCTCAGGGTGAATACCCGTATTATCAAGCGGATTGGTTGCATCAGGAATGCGCAAAAATCCAGCGGCTTGCTCAAATGTCTTTTGAGAAAATCGAGCGACCTTTAGAAGATCCTGACGGGATTTAAACAACTTATTCTTCAAACGAAAAGTTACAATCGCCTTTGCAAGACCGGGCCCAATTCCAGAAACATGCGATAGCAAAAATTCGGACGCGGTATTTAGATTCACTCCAACGTGGTTCACACAAGAATCCACAACAAAGGAAAGTGACTTTTTCAAAGTAACGGGATTGACATCATGTTGATACTGCCCCACCCCAATGCTTTTGGGCTCAATCTTCACAAGCTCAGCTAGAGGGTCTTGTAGACGACGTGCAATTGAAATGGCACCACGCACAGTTAGATCCAAATCAGGAAACTCTTCTCGCGCGACTGGGCTAGCACTGTATACGCTGGCACCCGCTTCACTCACCATGACCACCGGAATTTTCACGCCCGCCTCTTTAACACAGAGTTTAATAAATTCTTCGGTCTCTCTTCCGCCTGTGCCATTACCCACGGCAATAGCCGAAATTTTCACCTTGCTAAGCATTTCAACCATAAACTTCTTGGACTGTTCTCGCTCATCCTTAGACAGAATATGAATGACCGAACTCGTAAGAAATTTTCCGGAGTCTTCAATAAGAGAAAGTTTACAGCCTGTGCGTAATCCAGGATCAACCCCTAATACACTTTTAGCTCCAAAAGGAGCGGCTAAAAGCAGATTTCTCACATTGGTGCAAAAGACCTCAATCGCAGCTTCGTCGGCAACATCCTTGAGCTGCTTATGCATTTCTGCCTCAATGGAGGTGAGAACGTAAACCTTCAAAGCTAACCTAGCGGATTTTTGCATAACCGCAACAACATCTTCACGAGCTTGAGCAACAAAGGCCTCTTGCTCGAAAGGCTCAAGGAGACGTTTCTCAAACTCGGCTTCTTGATCATGTTGCGTAATTTTTACCGAGATCTCTCCCTCGTGCCAGCCGCGCTTAATGGCCAGATACCGATGAGAGTTCCTTGAATTCAACAAAGACTTAATAGGCTCATGAAAATCAAAGTAATTTTCGAACTTACTTGGCGTCTTCGCATTCTTTCCCTTAGAGGTGCAAATCGCCCCCTCCTTCTGAAGAACGGTACGCACATGCTCTCGAAGAGTTAAGTTTTCAGCCAGCCGTTCGGTAAGAATATCCACAGCACCTTGAAGAGCTTCCTCTAGGGTTGCTACCTTTTTGTCAGGATTAAGAAACTTCTTAGTCATTTCATCTACAGAAAGTTCGGACTCTTCCACATCTTGCTTGTGAGCCAAAGACCAAATCCACTCAGCAAGTGGCTCAAGGCCAGCCTCTCTGGCTAAAGTCGCCTTTGTTTTACGCTTCTGCTTATAAGGAAGATAAATATCTTCTAAAAGCAGCGGAGCAAAACATTCTTGTATTTTTTTCTCGAGCTCTGGCGTGAGTTTGTCTTGCTTTTTTATCTCAGATAGCACAAATTCTTTGCGCTTAAGAAGATCGTCCCATTTAACTTTTTCATCAATAACGCTTTGGACCTGAACTTCATCCAAATTACCGGTGCGTTCTTTGCGGTAACGGGAAATAAAGGGAACCGTGGCTCCCTCGGCTGCAAGTGCCAGCACAGCTTCAATTGAAGGAGTAGGGACGTTTGTTGTTCCAGTTTGTTTTTGATACCAAATACTAAAATTCACGCTGTTATTTCCTAAGTTTTCCGACAATAAAACAACACGGGTATAAAGGCACCTTTATTTAAAGAAAATTTAGATCAGGCAACAACGCTTCCGCACCCCATTCCACAGTCCCAAGCTCTCCTTTACAGCTGCTCGAGATGGATTGTTCCCGATGTGGAAAACTGGGCATAAGCTCATTGAGAATATGTGTATAGAAGCCACACATTCCTTCGCGCTGCTCTTGAACTTGCCCCCAATAAGCTGGAGTCACGCGTGTAGCATCACCCTGCTCCAGTTCCAACTTAATGAACTTGTAATTAAGGTCGATAACAGGGTAACGGCGTCCGTTAAGAAAACACTTAATTTGAATATTCCTAGCACCCAATGTGTAAAGAATAAATTCGGTATGCTTAATGGCTCGCCTGCAATCAAGCCAATACTTTTTGGAGACCATCCTATACTTGGTCGTGCCAGCCCCCTGATGCCAGTAGGCATCCAGAGCTAAAGAACCCTTAACTCCAAGCAAAAGAACAAAAACTGTAACTAATATTTTTAAAAGCCTCATAGATTCCTAAAAAAGATTAGCAGCTTTTTTTTAGGAGTATAGTCTGACCGCGTTCATAGGGCCGCCACTGCTGATCGCAGCAGTGCTTTCCTCTAAATCACTGTACTTTTTGAAGTATTTCCGACACTTCACTGAGGCTTGAAGATTATCCTTCTAAGCCTCGTCTGATTTTGTTAGCCTATAGCAAAAGAGGTAATTGAAATTAGCTTTCTAAAAACCCTTCTCCGGATAGCCTCGTTTATCCTCGCCGCACGGCCCTGCCTTTCTCTAGCCGCGATGGTGCAATACACCTTCGAATTCGAAGAAGAAAAATACTCGGTATGGGTCTTAAACGGCGATGGAGAAGATAACAAAATAGTTCCTCCCTCTCACCCAGAGTTCGCCATTCGTAGCAGTGCAAAAAGGCTCGCTGAAAGTGAATACGAGAAACTAGGGTTTTCAAACTCACCAGATTTAGCCGAGCTAATGAGTGCCTCGAGGACTCTTGTTCTCATCACAGATTTTGAAAAGCCTGACGCTGCCCACCAGATGATCAGCATCGCCAAAGGCAAAAGTACTCCTATTGAGAGAAGACTTCTAGCAAACGGTATAAACCTTCACCTATATGCACCCGAGGTTGAGATTGAGGCTCAACACATAAACCTCTCAACGACTGGCCCCACAAATACACATCACAATAAGAACATCGCAAATCAAGTTCAGATTCTGGGTTTCTTTTTAGACCAAAGCACGACTCACAACATGCAGGCCTTGGTGGCAGCAAGAGGATCGGTGGAGTTCAAATCATTTGTTCGTTCGGGCGACAGCCCCAGAGGCTTCACTCCACTCCTCTCCCACATCGTAAGTGCCCATGAGCTTTTGCTTCACACTCAAGACCAAGTCTCGCAAGAATTTATTAATCGCACCGGCTACCAAACCATGAGACACGAAGGAGGAAGTGTATTCGCTTACACTCGTCCAAACTATAATCATGGTCCGCATGGCTATTCTCCATTTGCCAATTATAACTATTTCAATCGAGACATTATTGCGGTCTCATTTAGACCATCAACCACTCGATACTACGAAGAGGAAATGGGTTTTACCCCTCTCTATGAAATCAAAGACCCCGATCGCAAAGGCGAGAAAACCGTTATCTTGAGACGATCTGTTTTCTCCTTTTTAGATCAGAATCATCTAAAGTTCTTTAACGGAAGAGAAGGCTCTATTCTAAAAAAAGGGAATTTAACCTATGTGAAAGAATTTGAAGCTGTAGATTGGAACGCTCACCCTTCTGCAGAAAGCGCCGTCATCTCATATCCCCAACATGGGAAGGCAATGGAAAAATGCGAAGAGCTCCTACATAAACTTGAAGACCCACGGGAAAAGGCCTGGTTGGAACGATTTAAATACTACGCCTTTTAGCAGAAATAAACGTCTAAAAACTTTTCACACTTCGGCTTAAGCCTAAATCAAACGAAGTCTCAGAACTAAACTTAACACAGTCTTAATATTGAATGATTCAAGTCTGTGGCAAACTACAAGCCAGACAGCAATGAATACGTTTTTTCACAAGCTTGGTCTTTTAGCCGCCTTTTTATTGACCTCAGGCAACTCGGACGCTTCCATCTGGAACAAGGTGCCTTGCAAGCTTAAATGGAAAAAATATTCCAAAATAGATTCAGAGGCCCAGAAAGAGCAAGTATACAAAGCCGATGCAGCTACCAGCATTAGAACACTCCCAAAGCCCAGCAAACACAATAGACCTGTCTTTTTGAGAGGCTCGGGAACCTTGCCCAATGAAGGCGACCTCGCTTACTACAAAACATCTCGAGGGTATTTAGAAGTAGAAATTCTCGGATACGAAGGCGACCAGGTCGCGATACGCGACTTAAACAACCCCAGCTATAAAAAGCTGATTTCTCCGCTTTCGCTCTCTAGAAATGGCAAGACTCAAGACGAAATACTACACGTGAAGATGCGCAAGCAATACAACATCACCGTTAGAGACACAGGAGATCAAGCAATTAACATCAGACGTGGCACCAACGGCGAACGCTTGCAAATAATACATGACTTCAAAGATAGGCAGGAGGCCATTCGAAGCGGAAGAATCATAGAGAATGCAAACATTAGTCAACTTCCGTCCGGTCACTACACTTACACGCTTCACCCAAACGGCAACATCACCGTCGGACGAGTAAACAACAGTCTAGAGCCAGGCGTGAAACATTTTCAAATCGCAGGCGAACAGCCAGTGAGTGCTGCCGGAGAAATGCAAATTAACCCCGACGGGAGCATTCAATACAACCTCTCCAGTGGGACCTTTTCTAGAATCATAAAAGAAAAATACGACCTAGACGACCGTGATTTGGCCGACATGGTTGTCCCCGTCTTTCGAGATATGGGCGTCTCGAGACTCTACTATAATCCGAGAAATCTTTTACCCTCAACTCCAGAACTTAGCTTGAGAACCAGAGCAGAAATGCCCGCTTTTTGCGATAGAAACCCACAGTTTTGTGAAAGACCAGACAGCATAAGACCTCAGTAGAAAAGTAACGCTATTGATACGTAGTCTGCTCGACCTGATCCTTAACCAAACTCCTTAATTGAGGGATTCCAAAACTAGTCAAAGGTTTTCCATTCACAAAAAAAGTCGGCGTCTGTCGGACATCAAGCATTCGACCATCTTCGACATCACGCTGTAGACGAGTAAGAATGATAGGGTTTTCCATATCTTTTTGTAGACGCTCAACATCAATGCCGATTGTAGGAAGATAGGTCCAAATTAACGAAGGTCTTGGGTTGTGGTGATCTCCCCACTCTGGTTGCTTCTCAAAAAGTAGTTCTAAAGCTTCCCAATATTTTCCTTGGGCTCTGGCCGCCTCAAGTATTCTTACGGCCATTACTGAATTGCCATGAAAAGGAGCATAACGAACAACCAATTTTACCTTGCCCTCAAACTCTTTCATAATTTCTTTTACGGCAGGGTATACAGCACGACAAGACTCGCACTCTGGATCTAGGAACTCAGTGATGTAAACCTTTGCATCGGGACTACCGAGCACCGGAGAATAGTCACGAACAAAAGTATTGAAGTTGTCAGAGGCTAAAAACTCCATCTTTTGGACTAAGCTTTTTTCATAAAGCTTTTTGGCACCGATAAAGCCAGCGACAACAATAAATAGCGATATAAAAATTACTAATTTTTTATTTTTCATATTTTGAAACCTCAACTTTAAAGCAAAATGATAAAATTAATAAGACAGTGAATGCCGTAAAAGATAGAACAGGAATTGAAATAAAGCCGAACCACTCAAAAAAAACAGCCGCGCAAGAAACACCTTCTGTACAAGGTGTTAAACTTTCGGGGATTACTCCATGATAAACAAGAATGTGATAGAGAGCCATGATCCAACCAGTAAACAACAATGGCACAGTGAACCTCAACACCGATCGATTTAATGGGAAAAGACCTGCGAAGTAGATAAATACCAAAGGATACATGCAAATTCGCTGATACCAACAAAGAACACAAGGAGGAAAATGCATCACCTCACTAAAAAAAAGACTTCCCGCTGTTGCAACTAGAGTAACAACCCAGCAAAGGAATAGAAACATCCATGCGTGATTTTTTGATTCATTGCTTCTGGCGCTTCCCATCCAACCGTCAAAACTACTTTCAATTTCGTTTTTATTCAAGCAGCTCGACTAGAATAGATTTTTATTGAAAGTCTGGCTATAAATGAAAAAGGGAAAGCAGTATGGAAAAATATAGAGGCTCTTGCCTTTGCAAGCAAACAACATTTGAATTCACAGGCACTGTGGCTGGCTTTTACCTCTGCCATTGCTCCAGGTGTCGCAAACAGACTGGATCTGCACATGCCTCGAATGTCTTTTTCAAAGAAGCAATATTCAACTGGCTCAGTGGAGAAGAGAACGTTTCAACCTTTCAACTGGGAGAAACGCGCTTCATAAAGTCTTTTTGTAAAAACTGTGGATCCGCACTTCCAAGACCAAGCCAAAATGGCCGTCTTTTGGTCCCTGCAGGAAGCCTCGACACAAAACTAGACATTAAACCGACGGCTCACATCTTCATGGCAAGCAAAGCCCAATGGGATTGTCATCTAGAAGAGGCTCCAAAATACGAGCAGTTACCTGATTCATAACGAAAACGATCTAAGAGGGCTTCCAATCAATCGATTAAGCCCCTACAATCTAGGCATGATTTTAAAACTAAGGTTTGCCTTCACGCTATCTACCGCCCTTGCGTTTTCCATCTCAGGCTTTACAAGTCCGCTTCACGACGCGCTTAAGCGTCAAGCCGCCGAAGGCAAAGAGACTGCCAAGAAGAGCACTGAAAAAAAAGAGGAAGCAAAGGAAGACTTATTCTGCGTTTCACAAGGAGTGGCGGACGCCGGCTATTTGGTTTTAGGATACCTGCAAAAAGATGGCAGCTTACTCACCGAGATTCGCCCTGTGACCTTTGCTGGCTCAGGAACAGTCCTCTTTAAAGGAATTCTTAAAATATTCAAAGCTAAAGACAACGACGGCAACAAAACATTCGAGCTTCGTGACCACAGAACCGAGGCCAACACGACTATCCGCCTAATTGAGAATGGCCAAGACAGTTTGGTTTTAGTCAATGGAATAGATTTTAGCTCCAACCAAATATCTTTCTCCAACCTTGGCTGCACCATAAGCGATGGACTCGGAGAGAAACTAAAGTAAGTCGACGGCGCTCTTGAGAGCGACCGACAATTCTTTCACTTCCCCAATATGAATCTTCTGCCGGTTGGGATATTCCATGATTTTCAAACCCCAATACTCTTTAGGCGTATCGGCATATCGAGGAATCAAATGAAAATGGACATGAGCTGTTTTATCGTTGATACGAAAAACATAAACATGCTCAACTCCGAGCTCGGCCTTCAACACTCGCACACCTTTTTGAATGAGCAATCCTAGAGCCACAGCCTCATCGTCCTTTAAATCAGAAAGATCTATTATATGTCGCTGAGGTTCAATCAACAAATGGGCTCTGGTAGGCAAATTGTCGTCGCCAACTGGAAAATGAGTCATCGTAACACCATGAAGCTGAGCAATCACTGCCCCCGTTACCAACTCAAAGTCTCGATGCTTTAAGCAAATAGAACAATTCAAGGAATCTTCTTTAGAGTTCAAACTACTTTGCTTTCTCATGAGAGAAAAGTTTAGGCCATGTATCCGAAGGCATCAACTCAATCTCCGTGGCCGGCTCCATTATTATTTGCTCCAAGGCGGGCACTTAGGTATATTAGAGAGCTCAATCTATGCTCAGTTTTTTAAAATTAGGAATGACCATTAAAAGAAGCTCTAGACTTCTTTGTTTTTGTGTTTTTTCGCTGCTAGGTAATACGAGCGCTGATGCCGCTCAGTCGAAATGCGAAGTCACAGTTGATCAATACTCGAAAGCTGATTTGCTTAAGCTCAAAAGAGAAATCGCCAAAGCCCTTCGAAGCTATGACAGGGACTCCTTACTAGAGTTAGCTCGCCCACTAGGAACAAACTTAAGCCCCATAAACCATGTTATTCAGCAAGAGCTAGCGAGGTATTCTTCTGAAATTTTAGCCAAAGGAATTCAGCCAAAAACCGTAATGGTGGGAGCCGGAGCTTCAACGGCCGCATTGAGCGCAACTCTTCGCGCGAAACTGAGCGAAGCCGATCGAAAGAAAATGTTAATTCTTGAATCCGGCGACGTAGCCCTAAACACCTTCTATGACAAAGACTTCACACTTAACTCCCCAACCCTTGATTCAAGTAAAGACGCTAATTTTATCCCCCACGGCATTGTTCAACATTCTGATTTATTCACTGGACGCCCTCCCCACTCGAACGAGACCGCTTTTGTGTTTTTAACGAATCTTTGGTTCTCGAAAATTCCCGTTGCTTTTAACAGTGAGCTTGTGAAAGTTAGCTCCTTGAATGCTGGGCTGGCAATCCAGATTGAACAGCGAGCTAACGGAAAAAAAACCACCAGAAACTATAGCGGAATACAACATCTCGGAATGGGCGTTGGCCCCGGCCAACAGAGTCTTCGACACATAGCACGTGGAAAAGACGAAAAGGCTTTAAGAGAAGCCATGACTGAAGCCAAAGGCGACGAGCCCCTTGCCCAAACCGGACTTTATTCAACTCTTTCATTTTTGAGTGCAGCCCGTATGAGCAAGAATAGCAAAACAAAGATTCCACATGAAGTTGTGATTGTGGGGCACGCCCATAGTGCCTTTACTGTCGCAGAGGCCCTACTCAGGCTTTGGAAAAACTCACCGGAACGTTTTAAACAAAAACCGAAAGTCCTCATAATTGGCGCCTCCTTAGAAAACTCCAAGGAGTTTTTGGAAGTGGTGGCAGACTCTAGCCAATCCCACTCTAAGCGCGAAATTTTTATTGATCGCTACAAAACTTAACTTCCGGAGTTTTTCGACGACAAAAGCGTTCAAGGAATAGATGGAAGAGTGAGTGAACTCGCTAAAGACTCAAATGGCTTTTCCCTTAAAATATCTCCTCGATCCAGAGGAAACTCCCGTAACCTAAAAGCTCCACTAGTTGTTTTGGCAACTGGCAATGAGGAAATTTGGCAAGATATGCTCGACAACAACAAGTTATGGCAAGAACTAGATGCTTGGGGCCCCACCCTTACACCGAAGCAAGTGCAAAGTGGAAGAATCCAAACTCCTAAAAACACAGCTTCCTCGAGGTTCGCCCGAGTGTTGCAAGTCAGTGGGCACCCTGGAGAAATTTGGGCTTATGGACTGGCCAATCCGTTAGTGAACAATTTCGCAAATGTGGAAAACAGACTGGCCTCGATTACAGGCTCAGCCAAAGCCATCAACTCATGGACGTCTACAGTTGAAGCCGTAGGTAGAGCGTGGGTTAACAAGCAAGAAATAGAGCTTCGGGAACCAGAACGAATTTTAAACCCAGGCTCTCATCTTCTTGGGTTTTAAATAGCCAAACTTAAACAGGACTTAACCCTTTAGAGCAGCCAAATAAGCAGCAAGCCACCTACTGAAGACGCCACATAGACAGATCTATTTGACGCTCGATTGAATTTTCTAACTTATCGTCTAGCTGATAAAACAAATCTATTCCGAGTTTGCGCTCCAGCTCGTCGATAGAGAAAACAAAATCATCAGAAAAAATATCTTTAGCTGAGCCACTATTAGGGAAAACAAAGGCAATCCCCCTGGGGCGACGACAGCGAAGACAGATGATTGCCTTAAAAAATTTCTCAGCGATCGAAACTCTAGAGTCTCCTCCAACACTATCGGGCAACTTAGGCAAAGCAGAGCTTAGAATCGGTCCAGCAATAATAAAATACTCCTGATCTAATTCAATTCTTTCTTTTATAAAAAGCTCCAACTTCCTCCACAAACCATGTCGGTTGAAATCTGGGTTCTGCGGAGAAATATTACTCATCAAGAATGTTTGACTCATTGCCGATTGGCCGAAGCTAAACTCGCTTGCAGGAGCTAGGTGGCCACGATCAAACCCACTGTTTCTAAATTGTGTCTCATAGGATGAGCCGTCCACGATATCGGGATCTCGCCTAAAGTCATTGTCTCTCCTCCAAGGTCCGTAGGATTGGGGACTAATTTGCCAGGCCACCCAATCAGGCTGCTCGTGCTCATTGTTGTAGGAAAGTGCAAAGAATTCTTTAAGGGATAGCTGAGATCCTTCGGGAACAGAGGCTGTCAATAGTGGAGCAGCGATCCCGGAGTAAGGAGCATAAAGGCAAACAAGAAAAGCGAGAGAAAGTATTTTGTGAACAGAATACTTAGGCACCCATTCAGCATGACACACGTGCAATTGAAAACCGAGAAATGGGCGTCAAAAGTTTGAACGCTCTCTAGACGATCCTTCAAGCTGCCTCTAGATTGCTCCCCATGAAAAAATATTTTTACTTAATTCCTCTATTTTTGTTTTCTCTTCAAAGTAGCTGGTCAATGGACTTACATTTTGGCCCAGTCGCCGGCCTAAGTTTCAATTCACCCAACAAAGATTATCAAGCAGGCTCCCTAGATTCGGATTTAGGCGGAGTCATTAAAAAGAGCACTAAAGTAGGTCTACCAACCCTTGGCTTTAACATGCGCGTAGATGGAGACAGCTACACGATTCAAACAGGTTTGCATTGGGCACGAAGAAGCTATGGTTGGAATGGAGACATATCGTTACTTGGGATTACAATTAACACTGATCTTAAGTTGACTGAAAGCTTTTTGGAAATGCCTACTATTTTTTACTGGAAAACACCCACAAGCGAAACTGGTCATTTTAGACTTGGGGCCGGCATAAACCCAGCTTATGGATTAGGAAAAGTAAAACTTGATTTTTCCGCCAGCGCACTCGGAGCAAGCTCCACAACTACGGAAGACTCTACCTACAAGGATATTGGCTTCAAGAGATTCAACACTTCTTTGCTCATTGCAACTGGTTTTGACTTTGGACTTTCAAGCGGCCAGATGTTTACCCTTGAACCAATCATATACTCTAACCTCCTTAACAAGGTTTCTGATGGATCAGAATCCCTAAAAGTTTACGGATTCGACCTTTACGCAAGCTACCTATTTTAAGGAAACTCGATTGGTGGGCCCCCCCCCTAGAGAGGCCCTCGCCAATCCAACTCTTACGAAACACGCTCCTCATTAACGCACAAAAACGTTCCTGGCTTAGAGCTCAAAAAAATTAACCCTTACTTTTCTGACACTTAGAGGGCAAGGCCTACTCGTGCCTCTCTCTCAAAGATGTTCGTAAAAAGATGAGCTAAATCAGCTTTTTGATATTGATTCTCAAAATCAAAAGAGGTACTTCTAATGGAAGTTATGAAAAAGCTGTGGGATTTACGCGAAAAGAGTGAAGCAGTGATTCGGTCTTTAGACTCTTCGATCATTTCTTCTCAATATCAACGCTTAGTGGAACTTGGAATACGTGATGGTGAAAGTGTTGTCTGCTTAAAGGTGTCTCCTTTTGGTGGCCCTCGAGTCTATCAAGTATGCGGAAGTGTTTTCTCGATTGCTCGAGACGTTGCCTCGAGAATATCTATAGACGAAGCGCAGCCCAATTCTTTTTCTGGCTTAGTCGCAAATGTCTAAAATACTATTAATGGGCAACCCCAACTCGGGGAAGACCCTTCTTTTTAACCAGCTGACTGGACTCAAACGTAAGGTTGCAAACTTTCCAGGCGTCACAGTCGAAATTACTAGTGGTAGCTACTTTGAAGACCCAGAACTAGAAATTGTCGACTTTCCGGGCGTTTATAGCCTGCATCCGCTAACTCAAGACGAAAAAATTGCAGTCGAAAACTTTGATAAGTTCATACATCACGACCAAATTACCGCGGTCGTCTGTGTATTGGACGCCACCCGCCTGCAGCGAAGCCTTTACCTTGCCTTTCAGGTCATTGAAAAGTGTCGGCAGAACAATAAGGCCGTCTTTGTTGCTCTTAATATGATGGATGAAATTATATTAAGAAAAATAGATCTAAGAATTGAAAAAATAGAAGAAGCCCTTGGCGTTAAAACCATTGGAGTTTCAGCCAGGAGATCTCTGGGCTTTGCAGATTTTAAAGAATTGGCCACTCAAGCCAAAAATAACCCTGAAAACCTTCATGCCAAACTATCTTTCGAGGGAAGTGTTGCCTCGCTTAAGGACAAAGCTAAGAAAATTGAATCTGAGCTCTTCCCCAACATTTCGCTCATACTAAAAAGTCAAAACCGCCTCGACCGCCTGTTCTTATCGAACTGGCTTGGTGGAGCTCTTTTTCTTTTGACCATGCTTTTCTTGTTTCAATCAATCTTCACCTGGGCCACCCCGATGATAGATTTCATCGACATGTGCATTTCGACAACAGGTTCCTGGGTTGTTGAAAGACTCCCCGAAGGTTTTGTTTCTCACTTTGTTGAAGATGCCCTCTTTGGTGGAGTCGGCTCGTTTCTTGTTTTTGTTCCTCAAATTGCCGTGCTGACCCTGATAATCGGATTTTTAGAAGATTCAGGCTATTTGGTTAGAGCTGCCATTATCTGCCACAAACCTCTGAGCTTTTTTGGTCTTTCTGGAAAGAGTTTTATTCCCCTACTCTCAGGTCACGCTTGTGCAATTCCCGCAATATTTGCCTCGCGCACTATTGAATCGCCCCTCAAGAGAAAAATCACAATGGCGGTGCTTCCTCTAATGAGCTGCTCGGCAAGACTTCCCGTCTATGGTTTATTTGTTGCAGTCCTCATCCCCTCAGGAGGATTTTTTGGTGGACTCGTTGGCTACCAAGGCCTCGCGTTCTTAGCCTGCTATCTTACAGGAATTGTTGTCGCTCTTCTTATTAGCGCCATGTTGTCAAAATGGGCAAAGAACACCCCTGATGACGTTCCCTTTGTCTTAGAACTCCCTCCCTATAGATGGCCTCACTGGAAACCGCTTTGGAGGAAGGTGAGCTCTGATTCGTGGGCCTTCATTCAAAAAGCTGGAGGAGTTATTTTTGCTGTTACTATGGTGATTTGGTTCTTAGGCTATTTCCCTAACGGCGCTGATCACTTGGACACGTCCTTTTTATCCTACCTAGGTAAAGCCATTGAACCCGTTTTATCTCCACTTGGATTGGACTGGAAATTTGGCGTTGCGATTCTCACCTCCTTCTTGGCTCGTGAAGTGTTTGTCGGGACACTCGGAACCCTGTATGGGCTAGAGAACGCCGAAGACGACATCGTAGGACTGACTCAGACACTTCACGATCATCAGTTAAGCCTAGCCGCTGGACTTGCTCTATTGATGTTCTTTGTAATTGCTCCACAATGTATTTCCACACTCGCGGTTCTAAAAAAAGAAACGGGCGGATGGAAAATGCCCATTCAGATTTTTGTCGGATACACAATTCTTGCCTATGCACTAGCTCTCATGGTGTATCACTTAGTGCCATTGCTCTAAACAAAGGCAAAGGCACTTATCACTTGATTCGCTCTAGATAGGTCCGCAAATAGGCTCCGTAACTCCAACTTAAGTTAGGGGCTCCGCGCATGTATCCATCATAACGACTAGACTGCTCAGACATACTTCCGTCGTCGGCTATGTGAAACAGCGTTCGGCGTAGTTGATCCGTTGAAAATCTTTGAAAACATTCTACCACAAGGTCAAAACTAACCGGACTTCCTGAAAGGCCTTGTCCTCTTTTAAAACTCCCCGGATACAGTTTTACTCCTGGGTAATAACGATTCACCACATAACTAAGCTGCGAGATGTTTCCATGGTCAATCGTCAATTGGTCATGGAAGTTCCAATGGTCGACCAAGCGTTGAAAATATTCACCTATTGCAAGTGTAGAGAGAAACCACGCATTACCGCCTCCAAAGCCCACACCGTCATAGACATCCTCAGGATAGCGCCCCGTCATTGTGCCCGGCAGCCCCTGCTGGTTAACTGGATAAAGGTCATCAAAACTTTGAATCAAGGCCACGACCGACCCTAACAATCGAGAATCATCCACAGCGACCTCCCACCAAGTGGGAAAGTCGGCATGAAGATGAGCCAAAAGCACAGTTATATCAAGATCGGTATACTTTGAATCCATTCGACCCGTTCGATAGGTGGGCTTGATGAATTCGGTGTTTTTAAAGTGATCTTGCAACATGGGCAAAATGTAATTGTGGAGTCTCATGTAGAGAGCTGAATCATAACGACCCGCAAATTTACCATCTTTAGAAAAAAGCTGAGCGGCATCGAAGGCGCCCTTAGCGATCTGAAGCCGGTTGTAGAGATGGTAGCCTTGCACTTCTTCCCAAGGTTCAATGTCGGGCGAGTTAATCGCCTTATCCACATAAATTCGATCCCTTTCGATTACACGAAGCGCTAGATCAATTGAATCTCCTTTTAACAAGTCTCTATCTAGAAGCTCTGTCAAAACTTGCATCCGCAAGCCCGGGCCATCATTTTGAGGCCGACCCCACTCTCCCTCGTATTTAGATAGGTCTACATTGTGCTTGGGTTCACCTGCACCGTTTCGTTGCATCACACTTTGAGCTTTTACAAAATCTTCGGCCAAAGCAGGAATCTCTGCACGAAGAGCAGGGAAAAGCCCACTATCCCAAACTTTAACCAGGGTTTTCCAAACAAGTGCAGAGTCTCGCACCCAATCATAAAAGTAATCTGGATAAGAACGAGTCGGACCTGCAACGATCACCCCGGGGGCGGTGTCTTGGGGATGAATATTTTCCCTAAGCCTTGAAGCTGCTACTTCCGCCTGCTGAGCAAGCTCCTTATCCAGAAGTATCTCATTCTCGCAGTGGCGAACCCCACCCCGACTGGCAAAACTGAAAATTAGTGTAAAAAATAGGCAAGCTGCATTGAACAGACACTTTAAACTCATCTAAGGCTCCCTTAAGCTTAAGACTTAACAAGAAAGTTAACTTAGGAGTTGATCTTCAAAAACGCAAGTTGGAGGCGAGAAATTGAGTAAATAACCAACTTTACTGATTTTTTGCAACAATCTCTACCTCCTCTAAGGGCGACCTGGGGCCTAAAGATTAGCTACTTACAGGCATGAAGCTCCAGTGCTTTCAAGCAAGCACGAGATCGGTATTTGTCCGTTGCCAAGAGGCTATGCTAGATCACTGGCCAATGAAAATTTTAGTTTGTTTTAAAGCAATTCTCCTTTCGTGTGTTTTTGTTTTTTCTGGGCAAAGTAGCTTCGCACAAAGCGATGCCGACCTACTCCACCCACAGCATGCTCAAAAAGCTTTAAACGTTTTGAGAGAAGAAGGATTGGACTCCTACCTGCGTTACTGGCGCGACAACCCGGAACAAGCCCTCAACTTGCGAAGCTGGTGCCGAGCGGAAGAGAAGAAAAATGGTGGAGTCGTTTCTTTCCCATTTGAAGTTCATGAAACCGCCATTGAAGTCATCGAAACTCTCAACGAGCTCAATCGAGAGATGGGTTTTACCTGCTACCAAGTCGAAGCCAAAATAAACAATGAAGACTACAATAAAATCTCTGAACCAACCCCCAAAGACAAAGTCGCTTTTGAGCGCATTCGTAAAGCTCGCGCTGCAACCATCCCCCTCCTCGGATATCTGATCACCGCTCGCCCTATTTACCAAAGCTTGGCGGCTGAAATGTCGAAAGAGTCTTTTGCTCAGCACGGTGGCGAATTCATGCAAGCCAACATGAAGGGTTTTCTTGAGTTTCAGTTTGCTTACTTTTCATCGCTTTGGTCGGTCATCTTCAGTCAAAAAGAATTCCCATTTCTTAAGATAACAGCAAAAGACTTCTTCTCAAAAGCGGCCAAGACTCTCTCAAAACCCTTCAACATGCTTTTATCGGCAGCCAACTCCTTTTTTAAGAAAACGGGGAATCGGGTTCGAGCGAGCCACGTCTGGATTTCTCTTGTTAACCTTGCTGGCTACCCCTTCGCGATGGGAGTCGCCCTCAGCCTTGGAGAGCAAGTTTTTGGAATGACCGACCCTATGAACTTTGGAGAAGGTCTCATGCACACACTAAGCTCGGGTGCCTCGATGATCCGAACGCAATTTGCTATGTCGATGGCCTTCAACTTTACATTCATGTTCTTTCAGGATCGAACGGGAGCTGCAAGAAATTATAATTTATGGAGTGAAAAATCACGATTGGTTGCAGAATCCATCCCCGCCTTTCTCTTCAATACATTTCGAGGTGTGAGTGCAATCTATCCAGCTTTTGAAAAATCTATGCTCGTCTCTCAACTAGCCATTGGCGGGGTATTGAGCTCCCTCATGGCTGCCAAAATTAGCGGCGCTAAACACTTTGCTACGGAAACTGGAAACATTCTGACTCAAATGGAGAAAACCCTCTCTCCGGAGCAAAGAAGAGCTGTAACAACAATTCTTTTGACGGCCGAGAACCTCCAAGTGGGGTCGTCTACACTTTTGGAACAAGGCCACTGTGAAAATCGTTTGGGAGTCACGTCCTATATCCAGGCTAGGATTTTTGAATACTTTGAGCGTGGCTTTAAAAGCGACGCCCTCAAGAAGCTCTAGAACGAACTAAAGACGCTGCAACATTTTCAGATATATAAGCTAGAAGGGCTATGGATTAAACCCCATGGCCCCTGATAGAAACCCTGTAGTGGAACAATCTAGCTTACTCCCTGAACTTTTCGGCACCCTATACAAGGGCTTAAACGAGCAACAAACCCAAGCCATGAAACTTCTTCACGGCCACCGGAATGTGTTTGTTACTGGAGGCGCGGGAACAGGGAAGAGTTATCTTATTCAAAATTACTTAAAAGGCACAGACAGAAAGTGCATCCCCGTCTTGGCTAGCACCGGTGCAGCCGCTGTTCTTGTGGGAGGCCGCACCTTTCACAGCTTCTTTGGTCTAGGCATTCTAGAAGGTGGTCCAGAAGTGACCATTGACCGAGCTCTACGAGACAAACGTGTTGTCAGCAGATTGCGCAACGCCAATGCTATCGTCATTGATGAGATATCCATGATCCCGGGAGAAATCCTATCGGTTGCGGAAACCATTGCTTCGCTTTCACGCGATAGCACAAAACCCTGGGGCGGCATCAAGATCATTGCCGTCGGTGACTTTGCGCAACTTCCACCCATCAACCGTTACTCCAATAGAAAGGACTGGGCTTTTTTAAATCCAGCCTGGCACAAAACACAATTTTTGAATGTGCATCTGACACAGATGATGCGTTCTGGAGAAGACATTAATTTTTGTGAAGCACTTTCCGACATTAGACACGGAATTGTGAGCGAGCGAGTGAGCAACCTTCTCGATGATTGCTCCGAAATGTTTGACGGTGAGGAATTCACAGGCTCTGTTTTGTTCGCCAAGAAAGTGGACGTGGAAAGAGTCAACAACGACAAACTCTCCTCATTGGGCGGCGAAAGCATGGTTTTCCCAACCACCTATGTTGGATCAGATCGCTTTAAACAAATGTTGGCAAAAAGCGCTCCTGTGGTTGAACACCTAATCTTAAAGAAAAACGCATTTGTAATGCTTCGAACCAACGACCCGAAAGGTCGCTGGGTAAACGGCAGCCTTGGACACATTAAAAGAATGGACGACAGCGAACTTCAAATTACACTCTTGAATGGACGTGACGTTGAAATCTCGCCGGCGAGCTTCACCATGTTGGATGCAGACGGAAAAGAAGTTGCCTCAGCAAGAAACTTCCCTGTTTCGCTAGCTTGGGCAGTGACCATTCACAAATCCCAAGGTGCCACATTGGATAACGCGATGGTCACACTTAGAAATCTTTGGGAGCCGGGCCAAGCCTATGTCGCTTTAAGCCGAGTGCGCAGCTCGCGTGGACTAAAGGTAAGCTCTTGGGACGCAAGATCCATCATGGCCGATCCTAAGGTTATTGAATTTCACTCTGAACTAGAGAATGCACTCTGCCCCTGAGCTCAACTATGAAGAAGAAAGTATTCAATATTGTAGTCTTGATTATTTGCATTTTGATCATCCTTTTGCTTTTCAATTCGTCACTAAAAAGAAAACCTTCCTCTTCAAACGTTACTACAAACCTAAACACGAGCTGCACTCACACGGCCACAAGCTTTCATTGTGTAAAATATTTAAAGAACTATGACGGCGACACGATCACAGTCGAAATTCCTGGCGTCCACCCTCTGCTAGGTAAATCTATAAGTATTCGTGTTTTGGGTTTAGACACGCCAGAACGACGAACAAAAGACCCGTGTGAGAAGAAAGCGGCCGTCATTGTTAAAGCCCTGGTGGAGAACAAACTAAAAAGAGCCAAGCGCATCGATCTTATGGATGTTAAGCGAGGAAAGTATTTTAGAGTCGTGGCACGCGTGATAGCCGATGGCCAAGACCTCTCCAAAGCAATCTTTCAATCGGGTCTAGCCTATGAATACGACGGAAAAACAAAGAGCGCTGTGAATTGGTGCGAACGAATCGACAGGAACACAGCGAGCAAGCGCTGAGTTACGAAATATAATGTATAAGAAACTTTACAACCTCCCCTTAAAACTTCAGAAGCGTGGATTTTACTATGGCTGGGTTGTTTTGTTGTCGGGAACGCTCGGAATCATTATGAGCGTTCCGGGGCAAACCATGGGAGTGAGCGTCTACACTGACTCCCTCATTGAAGCCCTAGGAATTGACAGAACTCGCTTAAGCCTTGTTTACATGCTGGGCACGATTGGCTCAGCCTTACTCCTTCCTTTCGCAGGAAGAATTTTAGACAAAGTTGGCGCGAGAGTTCTTGCTGGAACTGCAACTCTGGCACTAGCGGGATTTCTAACCCTCTTAGGAATTTCTCCTTATGCAATTAGCTTTTTACACAAGTTCAGCGGAGTTTCCCAGGAATGGGTTGCGATGCTTGTGATTTTTTCGTGTTTTTTAGGCATCAGGCATTTCGGACAAGGACAACTTACCATGGCCTCTCGAACGATGATGGGCCTATGGTTTGAACGCAAAAGAGGACTGATGCTCGGGTTGAGCGGTGTCTTTGTGGCTTTCGGCTTTGGGATTGCACCACTGGCTCTAAATAAACTTATTGAATCTTTTGGCTGGAGCCACTCCCTACTTGTCTTGGCCTCGCTCAGCATTGGAATGTCTATCTTTGCTTGGCTTTTCTTTAGGCGCTCACCTGAACATTGCGGCCTCGTGATTGATGGAGGCATTCTAGACAAAGAGGCTCCTGCACTCGACAAACCTTTGGTTGATCAAAAATCTTTCACAGCAAAACAAGCCAAAGCAACTTACACTTTTTGGGTTTTTAACTTTGCTATGGTTGGGCAAGCCCTGCTCATAACAGCAGTGACCTTTCACATCAGCAACATTGCTCGTTACAATGGAATTGATAGTGCTCACGCCTTTAGCATCTTTCTTCCCCTGAGCATCGTTTCTATCTGTGCAGATTTAGGTGGTGGATTCTTAAGTGATCGCGTTCCCTTGAAATACCTCTTAGCCACCAAACAACTTGGCCTAATACTAGGATTAGGAGGAGTTGCTTTTTTGAACACCAAACTAGGTTTTGGATTGACCGCATTTGGACTTGGATTATCAAGCGGCCTCTTTGCTTTGCTACACGGAGCTGCCTGGCCCAAGCTTTTTGGAAGAGCTCACTTGGGCTCAATTTCCGGAGCTGTTATGAGCTGGATTGTTTTAGGATCAGCGGTTGGGCCGTATATTTTTAGCCTTGGACAAGAAGGCGAAGGCAACTACAAGTACATTCTCTTTTTGAGCATGCTCTATCCAGCATTGGTGATGTTGGCCTCTTTCTTTGCCAATCCTCCAAAGCTATCTACCGTTAAGCAATGAACTCTTCTTCTTTTAGTCACGATCTAAGTCATTAAATTTACTTGACCAAATCGAATGAATTATTGGTAGAATTCGAAGCGAGCTTATGATATGGTGCGTCAAGGCATGGATGCTAGAAACTCTAAAAACATCAAACTCTTAGTTGCTAGCCTAGGCCTTGTGCTCAGCTCGTGCGCAGAGCAACCCCACCCAGTTCAGGCAAAGTCCGCGCAACGAAACAACGTCTTGGCAAGCACCTATGGCCCCATCGATAGAAAAACTCAAGATCACAAAGAAGTTTGGAAGAGTGAACTTCGCTTTATCGGCAAACTAACAACACCCACAAACGATCTCTGCACAGCTTCTTTGATCTCTAAGAACATCATCGTCACTGCTGCGCACTGTTTAGTGGACCCTAAAGAGTATCAAGAAGACGGTGCTAATAAATTTTCAAAGGGTGAGTTTAGTTTTGAATTGCCCGCTAGAAGAGCTCATCAAAGCTTAAAATCTCGAATCATTGGACAAGGGCACTGGGGAACACTCAACCGAGATAACTCACCTGAAAGCATGGCCAAAGACTGGGCACTTCTCGAACTAGAAACTCCTTTGGGAGAAGGCGGCCATTTTCAACTCTCTGACAAGCTCCAGTTTCGCCACGAACATTTACTTGAACAAGATCTGAAAATAGCAGGTTTTTCTAGAAAGTTTAGCGACCTTGGGGAGCTCAGCCTTCAAGACAAATGCAACATTCACCTCTTCAAAGGCAATCAGATTGAACATGACTGCGAAGCCTGGTTTGGAGATTCAGGTGCCCCCCTCTATTACTGCGATGAAGACACAGAGCAATGCTTCATAGTAGGAATTCACATCAACTCGAGAATTAAAACTAAAGAATACGAAAGCTATTCCACCGACAACACCAACATAGGCATATTCTTTGGCGCTTTTTTTGAGCGCTTTAAAGAGATAGAATAAGGGCATGCAAGTAAACTTGAGACTGTTAGGCAGCTTATGCTTTTTCATCTCACTCAATTCTTTTGCCAGCATGGCTGCGCTGCTCTTTAACGAAAAAGGCAAAGCTTCGGCCAAGATTCAAAATATAGAAAAATTACCTAATGGTCGCTATAGGGTGACTCACGATTTACCAGACAATCGACAGATGACCAATGCTTCGGTTGAACTCAACGGAAAGGTTTTTCCACTTAGCCCAGACATGTCCTTCGGCTCTGCCTGCCAATTCTATCTAAATATTGCCAATCGTAAAATTGCTCCAAGCGATGCCATCGTGAAAGACCTGATCCATCTAAACTCTTTACCAGCACGACGAGCCGTAACTCTCGTTCACGGCGAATGGGCAAATGTTAGCAGAGTAGGAGAGCTTTACAAACTTTCAGAAGAAACCCCAAAACTGACTCCAACTCCCATGGCCTTCCGATTAAAAGATGAGCCCTACCCTATGTCAGAAGAAAAAATGATGAAAGTTTTCAAGCAAGGCGATGATGCCTTCGAAATGCTTCTTCCTCAAAACATTCTGACCATCAGCTTTGCTCAGCTGTTAGGGTCGAAAGGCAATTTCGAAAGAGCCAAACTTCCTTGGCAATATTACGAAGATTTATTTGTACACCAGGTTCCAGAAGATGTCGTCGCCTTTGAAGCTGGGAAAGCTTCTGCAAATGACAACCTTCAGTTTCCCGAGCTCTTGCACTCGGCCGCCTTTATTGCCCTCAAGGAAGCCACACTATGGAACAAACCTCTATCAGAATCCTATGTCTATGTTCACGCAACCGATGCCCCTCATTTAAGACTCTATAAAGGCTGGGGATTCTCGGTGATTGAGCGCTCAAAAACAAACCCCAAACATCATCTTCTAAGGGCGAGCATCAGCGAGATGCTAGAGCAGGGTAAATTTAGTCCTGCAAGATTTTCAGAAAGAATAGACTTAGGAAAAAAACATAGCAATCGCGACCTTTCAGACCAAGCCGCCTACCTGATTGGCAAGAACATAAGTGAAATGATGTCACTTAGGCTCGACATGAAGATTAACGGAGAAGCAACACTTCCAATTAGAGTCGACGACAGAAGCCTTGGGTTTTACACCGTTGCAGATAAACTCTTGGAAGCCCATGGAATAGTTGGGCAACAAGCAGAGGAATACAAAAAAGGACTCTCAAAAATTCAAAGAGGAAGTTACCAAGAAAAACGACGATTATTGGACGTCAGTCATCTACCAGAGGAGTTTAGTCCGGCTCAGGCAATGGGAAACGTATTCATTCAAGAGCTTTCTATTGAACAAGCCGCTAAAGACCCTTGGTATTTGGCCAAAACCTTTGCTGGAGTTTCAAACTGGTATGGCGCTAAAGTTTCTCCATTTTTAGACATCAAAAGCCCAAGCATACAGAGTCAAACTATATTTACGGCCCTCACAAGATCACAACAAATTGTCGCTCAGGCAAGAAAGCTCGGATTTCATATTGAAAAAGTCAAAGTGAAAGAACTAGGCATTACTTCTCACAGGGGAGATATTAGCCCCATCTTCCCAGACTCTGAGGTCTTTGCTCTTTCGGCTCCTTGGATAGTTGTCCGAAATCAATTGGCTCTGAATTTCGCAAAGCAGGTCGAGGTTAAGCAAGGGGTGGCTGCCCTGAAAGCCGAACTTGAGCACCCAGTCTCCGATTAAGATAAGACCTTATTCTTCTTTTCACAGATTAACTGAAGTGCTACTTTGCAAGGTTCTGGAGATCATTCCTTATGAAAAATTCGAGCTTTTCTAGACTTTTAACCCTTTGCCTTTCCTTTTCGTTTGTTGGAGCACTCATCGCAGCCTTACTGGGTCCAAGGATGATCACTTGGTATGCAGAACCTGCCGTTGACATGGGATTCAATTGCGCTCCCACCGTTGCATGGGCCAATTCAGCCCTTTTAAAGTGGCAAATGTGGGGAGCCGTTGCAGGCATCCTCCTCGGATTCTCAGCATTGTTTTTTTTAAGCAAGCGTAAGAAAAGTCACTGAAGAATGATTCTAACTAAACTTCTACCCATATTGTTTTTGATTTCGAATAATGTTCTTTGTTTTGACTTTAGTATTTATCAGAAACTTTTAGACACCTCGGTGGTGAAACAGGAAGTTCAAAGCAAAGTCCGCTACTCGGCTCTCAAGGCCGATCCAGAAGCCCTAAAGAAGAACACCGCAATTTTTTCAGGAGTATCTAAGGCTGACTTTGAAAAATGGTCCAAAAACGATCAAATGGCTTTTCTAATCAATAGCTATAACTTTTTTACAATCAAACTTATCGTCGATCACTACCCCGTAAAATCGATCAAAAAGATTGGCGGATGGTTTAGTAATCCATGGAAGAAAAAATTCTTTCAACTACTGGGGGAAGAACGAAGTCTAGACGAAGTTGAACACGAAATGCTTCGCAGAGACTACTCAGAACCTCGAATTCACTTTGCAGTCAACTGTGCTTCCAAGGGCTGCCCTCCACTTCAAAGCTTGGCCTTTCGCAGCGAAACTCTCGACAAGCAACTTGAGAGCGCTGCGCTGAATTTTATCAACAGCAATGCCTTCAACCGTTACCAGCCTAAAACGAATACCCTGGAACTTTCATCAATTTTTAAGTGGTATGGAAACGATTTTGGAAATGAAATGGAGTTAAAAACCTTCATAGCCAAAAGACACTTAAACTTAAAAAAGAAGACAGATGAACTGATTAAAGAGACAAAAATTGTTTTTTTGGATTACGACTGGTCCCTCAACGAAGAACCTTAAACTTTGGCAATACGCGGTAAAGAGTGAGAAATTTCGACCTTTGCCATAGTTTGCTAGAACTTTAAGTAAATTAAGGATTCTCCATACTCCAATTTAACGGTAGTATGGACGATCATGAAGATGCAACTTCCCATCATGGGGTGGAGAGAAAGAGTCTCTCTACCAGACATTCATTTAAAATCCTTAATAGCCAAGGTAGACACCGGAGCTAAGACCTGCTCCTTACACGCTGAAGACATTTCGATCGTAAGAGTTGGCCGAAGGAAATTTGTAAAGTTCACGGTCTTTCCATCTGCAAAAGATCTAAAAAAAACCATTCGAGTTCGAGCCGAGCTTGTTGACTACCGATGGGTAAAGGATACCGGCGGAAAAAAAACCTATCGCCCCGTTATTAGCTCTATCATTAATCTTGGAGCTTACAGTTGGGATGTCGAAATTACCCTAGTGGATCGAGCTCCCATGAAACATCGTTTTCTACTCGCGAGAGATGCCGTAAAAGGACATTTCCTCATCGATGTCTCCCATAGCTTTCTTCTAAGCAAGTCTAGAAGATTGAGTAAGAAAAAATGAATATAGTCATACTTTCTCGGGGGCCGAGACTCTATTCGACAAAACGCCTTAAAGAGGAAGCCGTTAACCGTGGACACAAAGTTAGTATTGTGAATCCACTAAACTGCTACATGAACATTTCTCACGAGAATCCAACTGTCTACTACAAGGGAGAAGCCATCACCGATGTAGATGCGGTTATTCCAAGGATTGGAGCCTCGATCACTTTCTATGGCAGTGCTGTTTTGCGCCAATTTGAAATGATGGGAGTCTTCGGCTTAAACGACTCTGTGGCTATCAATCGATCAAGAGACAAACTTCGAGCTCTTCAACTACTTTCTCGAAAAGGCATTCCGATGCCCATCACAGGCTTTGCTCACAATGCACAAAGAACTCGGGGTCTAATTGATCTTGTGGGAGGGGCTCCTCTCATCTTAAAACTTCTTCTTGGAACCCAAGGAAAAGGAGTTGTTTTAGCTGAAACTAAGAAAGCCGCCGAAAGTGTGATCGGCGCCTTTCAAGGCCTGAAAACTTATTTTCTCGTTCAAGAATTTGTAAAAGACTCTAGAGGAACTGACTTTCGCGCCTTTGTTGTAGGTGACAAGGTTGTTGCCAGCTTTAAACGCCAAGCTCAAGGCGACGAATTCCGAAGCAACCTTCACCTTGGTGGCAGCGGAGAAAGGGTTAGAATCAACCCAGAAGAGCGAAGCATGTGTATTCGAGCGGTAAAGGCAATGGGACTTAAGGTTGCTGGAGTGGATTTTTTAAGAAGTGAAAAAGGCCCGCTTGTTATGGAGGTAAACTCATCTCCTGGACTTGAAGGCATTGAGAAATACTCTGGAAAGAACGTTGCAGAGAAAATTATTGAGTTCATTGAAAAGAACGCCAAACCCGAAACTACGCCGCGAGGGGTTCGAGGCTAGAAGCCCCTTTAAACAGCTTTAAGAGGGGACTTCACACAGACCTTGTTTCGACCGGACTGCTTGGCTTCATAAAGCGCTTTATCGGCAATCTCAATCAGCTCTTCCTTAGTCAAAGTTCCCTGAGTGGGACTTTGGTAACTAACTCCTACAGAAACCGTAAACTTCAATTCTTGATCTCCGTGGTGAACCACAAGCTTTTCAAAATCGACTCGAATTCTTTCTGCCAAAACTCTCAATTCATCAGGAGTTTCGTTTCGTGTGAGAACAACAAACTCTTCTCCACCAATTCGAGCAAAAACATCTTCACGACGAACTAGCTCGGGAACTCGCATTCCAATTTCCTTTAGAACAGCATCACCAGCGGCGTGTCCAAAAGTATCATTCACTTTTTTGAAGTGATCCACATCAAAAATAATTAGCCCTAAGCCTCGACCATTTGCCTGTCCTCTATTGATGAAAGCAAGCTCTCTATCAAAAGACTCCTCAAAAGACCTTCTATTATAAGCTCCAGTGAGAGGGTCTCTAGTGGCGCGATGAAAAACATCCATCTGCAACTCTGCGTCTTGTTCCAAGCTCAGAGAAAACTTTACTCTGGTGTGGTCACCCAATTGCAACATGTCCCCATCTTGAAGATCCACCGGCTCGTTAATTCTGACTCCATTAACCTTGCTACCATTGGTCGAGCCCAAGTCCTCGAGCTTCACGGACTCATTCGAATTAACAGTAAGAACCGCATGTCTTCGAGAGCAACTTGTGTCAGCAATGGTTAGCTCGCAAGACTGAGAACGACCAATGCTAAACTCTGTGTATTCCGAAAGTTTGATAATTCTACCTTGCTCGGGCCCAGATATGACTTGTAAAAGCGGAACAATTTTTCCCCGCAATTGCGTGATTTCATCTTTGCCTAGCTCAATCAAACGAGTGGCATCTGCCGCCGTGTGAGTTTGGGTGTTCTCAGACTTCTTAAATGCTTTCTTGGACATAAGCACATTTTAGCACCTACTGAACGTAATCTGCCAACTTTCATTGCGTCGATATTCTGTTCACTAAAACTTAACACTCGAATGAAACGCTGCACCTGAGACTAGATTTCTGATCACTTAGGGAGAAGCTCAAAAATCTTCACTCAATCTTCACGAAAGCTAAGCCAAATCGTATCTAAAAGCATTCTTTAAATAGACGATAATATTAGAGATGAGAAACTGTTTGTTGTCTGGCTTTTCTTTGATCGAAGGCATTGTTGGCTTGGCCATAATGGGTTTCATTGCCTTGATCGCGCAAGACGTTTTTAAACCCGTCAATAAAGCAGCGCAAAAAGACAAAATGATCAAAGCCATGCAATCTCTTGAGAACATGATGCTAACCGCTCTTGAGGACAACGCGAATTACGCGAACCTTCAAATTCGAATTAGCAACGGACAAAAAATTGACTTTTTCCTAGGGGGTGCGCCTTTTGCAACCTTTGATCCCAACGACTCAAGCGTGGTCACGAAATATGACAAAGATCTCAGCATTTGCACAAGTGGCAAAGATTGCGTCATTGATCTACAGATGATGATCGACACGACAACAAATCAAGCACTCTATAGGGTTTCCCCCAACGTCAACTATACGGGTGACCCTGTAAGAGCCATCGGAGCGACTTTTGATACAGCGGCGAACCGCCTTACCGCAAGCAGTGTAGATCGAGTCATTACTGATGCCGGAACAGGAAGCACCGTTGAAGAAAAGGAAGTAACTGGAGGTTATTTTGAAATCCCTGCAGACTATTTCTCTACCTCTGGCGTCTCGGAATGCGATAAAAACTTAGGAGAATTGGCTCTTAAAGGATTGGTTTCAGGTAACACAGGAATGGGCAAACTATGCTGGAAGGAACCCCTCCAATACAGATTTAACTATACGGTTTCATCAACAGGCACAAGCGGAAGCACGACCTCAGCCTGCCCCCCGGGTCAGTTTCCAACTGGAATCCGACTGGGCCAAGAAGGAAGCAGCGAGAATCCTGATCGATTTTATTACGTTTGCAGAACCTACAGAACTGCCAGCTGCGCTCAAGAATTTAACGCTCTCTCAAGTTTAGTCGAGAGAGAATTGGACAGTAGAGTGGCCGTAGGCAGCACCCCCGAAGCTCTTTGCGTTCCTCTCTTTGCAGACACCATCACTTACACACCAACAACCCCTACAAACACACCGGTTACAACAATCTATTGCCCCTACGAAGATCAAACCCCTGACTCGCAGCTGGGACTTCGATACACATTAGATCCATTCACTCCGACAGATGACCGCACCCCATCAAGCACAACTAGAACATGCACGCTCGACAAAACGGGTTTAGCACTCGATGCAAATGGAACCCGCCCGGCAACTCTTTCTACAAGCAGTGAGTTTATCATCACTGGAACAACTCCGATTGGAGGTCCGTGATGAAAACTAAGAATAAGAACCTAGCAGGATTTTCGGTTCCCGCAGCTATGTTAACCGCAGCTGTGTTAGGCATAGCCGCGGCATCTTTGCCTGCCTTGTTTGGATTTCACGACACTATGAAAGAAAAAATGTATCAGGCAAACTACGCAAGCCAAATTGAAAGAGTGCTCCGAAGAAAATACGGACTTCGATCGGCTTTTGACTTTACAAATTGTCCCGCGGGAACTCTTTGTAGGCCGATCGGCGACTTCCCCAAAAGAGTTATTTACAATATTCCCGCCTGCACAACTTCAACACTAAACTCCTGCCAGTTTGTTGTGAACGTTAGCCAGGATAATACAAACAATAGAATCAAGTTCAATGTTACAAAGCCAGACGGAACCCCGCTCATTCCTCCAACGTCCTTAGCAAGTGGTGATGATCACGCTTTTGAGATCCCCTACCCAGAATCTCCAGCCAATGGAAATTCCAACATTATTTGCAACCCTCGCGATCCAGCTACACTTGGAAAACCTTTTCTAATGGCCATCAATAAAGACGGAGAGCCAACTTGTGAAGGCTTTCAAGGGACCACCGGCCTAGACATGAGCCAAGGCATACTGGCCGAATGTCCAACGGGAAGTTATTTAAGTTATGTCGACATTTCAAACCGCAAGTTGGTCTGCAACAGCTTTAGCCGATCGCCCTCAAGCTGTCCGGATGGAGAATATATAGACAAGGTAGAGTGGTCGACCGTTCCGTCGGCCAATGGCCCCGTTAAAATTCAACTTAATATTTCCTGTGCCGCAAGGAGACCTACTATATGAAGATAAACAAACGAACACTCACCTCTGGCTTCTCGATTATGAGCACAATGGTTGGCCTTGGAATTGCTGGGATGGGCTTGATGCTCAGTGGAGTCCTCGTAAAAAAACTGTTTGGTGAGCAAAAGAACGCAGAAATGATTGCCCAAATGGAGCAGTTACACATGGCGGCTCAAACCGAAATCACTCAAATGGACCTTGTTCGAGAGTTTGATGACTTCATCACCGACGGAACTCTTGGATTAACCCCCGCCCAAGCATCCGAGTTGAAAGCTTGCTTCACCAACGCCGGAACTTCCTGCACCCAGTTTCAGTCGGCGGATCCACTTCCTAACCCTGGAATCAATTCCAAACTTGGAGCGACGCTGCCTTTCGACACAATTGCTGGAATGGCACAAGCAAACTGCGCAGCAGTGAGCGCAAGCTGCCCCATTCAAAGGAGCCTGACCTACCAAATAATCTGCCCCAGCAGTGGCAGCTGCACTGAGATCAAAATTTTCCTAAACACCAATTTTGTAGATCCTAGCAATGGTCGCTCCATCAGCTCACGTAGCAGTCAGATCGTAGTTGCCGGCTCTGCTTATAGAGATGTTTCAAGATTGACGTTCAAAAACCCGACGCGCGTGCCCACGGGCGTAAATGCCAACCTAGGACAAGCCGTTTATCCTGATCCGAGCCTCAACTTGGCAACTACAAATATTTCGCCACTAGTTTCTTTGAGTGTGCCTTCTAGCTCCTGTGGAAGCGCAAGCACCCCACAAGGAGTTGGCAGCACTAACCCTCAAGCTGCCGAATGTAGTCCGGCTGCTTCACCTGTAGCTCCTCCTAGCCCTCAAAATTGCAACATATCGCCGGCTCCTGGTCCAACCTATGGCGGCTGCTCAAAATCCTGTGGTAGCGGCCTTCAATCTGTAACAAACTATCTGACTTACATTGCAAGCGCCAATTCTCTTGCCGCTCATGGTGGAACCTGCCCAATTCCAAATGCCGTTGGAAGACGAGTCGCCTCAGTAGGTCAACGAGCTTGCAACACTCAACCCTGTTGTAGCACAGGCCGAGCCCCAGGACCCTGCTGCGCAGGCTTTGTGCGACACTCGTGCTCAAGACTGGGTTGCGTTCGACCAAACCGTGAGCGCGACAACGGTGGCTCCATTCGAGTTTCTGGAAATTCGACTGTAACCAGAGACTTCGTGATGGGCAGCTGGGACGATCTTAGGTTCTGCGGATCCAGCGGCTCTTGCTCAGCAAGAAAGACCGGAGGCGGAGGTTGCACATCTGATCGAGTGAGAGTCACGTGCCGAAACACCTCTAGAAACACTCGAACGATGAGCTATCAGCTCTATCGATGCCGAACATAAAGGCGTCTTAGAAATGACAAAATGCGATTGGGCTCACTTCAAACAGTGAACCCAATCGCATTTTTAAGTAGACTCGCTTGTTCTAACTCAGTTACAGAAGCAAGAAATCAAGAAGAGCTCCAAGAAGCCCTCTAGCTCCAGCGATTAATCGTGCTCCAGATTCAACAACGACTACTCCAGTTGAATCAACAAAAGACAAAGTGCCTTTTGAAAGGTTCGCAAGAGTTCTCAAACCTTCAACAGTTCCAGCAGTGACTATGTCTTTTCCAACAACAACAATTGAAACACCAGCATTAACGGCGTCTTGAGTCAGGGCCAAAGCATCTTGTGACAACTCTGCAGTTGCAATAAGAGTGTTTTGTCCAACAGTTCCAGCTTTCTTAGCGGCAGCCGCAACAAGCTCACTTACTTCTTCGCCTGTGATCACTAAAACTTCTTTAGTAGCATTCAAAGTAACGCCAGCACGTTTTGCAACAGCAACAGCTGTATCACCAGCTAAGACAATTGCAGCCTCGCCATCAACAGCGGCTTGAACACCAGCAACTTCAACATGACCCTTCAATTGCATGGGCGCAACAGCGATCTCCAATGCGTTCGCTTGAACGGAAGCTACCAAAATAGCAGTTAGGGCAATGAAACTTTTAATCTGTTTTTTCATTATATATTCCTCCTTATGGTGAAAGATCACCAAATTTTCTTGAAGCGAACATGGACCCCGAGAAGAATCCATTCAAGTACATTTCTAGACACAAAATCGGGAATTCTGTCGATAAGAAGTAGTGGCTGGAAAATTATTCCACTATAAAAGTCTAAACCCATCATACGTCTTTAAAATCACTTGGTATTAGAGCTTCGCAATCAAGAACCGCTCACAAAAGTGGTTCAAAAATTTTTATTAAAAAAATAAAACGTTGAAAAGTTGTTACAACAAGTAGGAGCACCCTACGATTTAGCATCAGAGATAATACATAAGTATTAGGCCGCTCGACAGGGTGCCATTGCTTTGGACATACGAGTGAGGCACACCCGCTTGAAACTCAAAAATTTCTCCCTCTGAAATAGAAAAACTTTGCGTCCCGATTTCTAAGTGCAGCTCCCCTTTTTCAACATAAATATATTCCACCGTTCTTGGCCCATGCCCGCTAGAATCTCGTCGGCCCTTTTTCTCAAAGCGAAATGCGTCGATGCGAACACATCCATACTTAGATCTCTTATTAAGTTGAAAACAAAGAAAGGAGCGATCTGAAGAAAAGGTGGGCTTCACGTCACCAATGAATTGCTTCCGATATTTTTGAGGCTTGCTAGTCGGATCAATTAGATCTGCCAGACTCATCTCCATGGCATTGGCAAGCTTGTCTAGAATTGGAAGAGTAGGGTTTACCTTAGAGTTCTCTATCTGAGACAGCATCGACTTTGAAAGAGAGGCCTTTTCAGCTAATGCAGCCAGAGAAAGAGCATTTCTCTGGCGATACTCGTAAACAAATTCACCTATATAACCGAAGTCACTCATCAGAACTCTATCAATAGCACAGGCAGATTTATTGTTCAATATATCGATCAACATACCCTATTAAGAACAATCGACTGTCCGCACGCCTAGGCACAAACTACAATATAGATAAGAAGGAGGTCGTATATATGACCATTGGTTTTATCGCAGCAATCATTTACTCAGTCCCATTCACAGTAGGCTTTGGGCTCTTGCTTTACATTGGACTCAGGAGCCTACAAGAACTCTTGAATCCCCTAACCCAAGAAGGAAAGCAGAACACACAAAGCAAGACTATAGAGCAAGAACAGAGTCGTTGCGCTTAGAAGGCTTGCTTAGAGTGCTAAACTTTTGATCACGCTGGACGCATTTCGTCCTGAATCGATCATTGCTTGAAACTGATTTCAGTTGTTTAGCAATTCAAAGTCGTTTGCTTGTTCTCCAAGTATCATTTATTATGCGCCATCTCAAAAAAATTTGTTTCTTGGAAGGTACGTTTAATGATTAGAAAAATAAGTAAATTGCTTGTCCCGGCATTATGCCTTACTCTTGTTGTGGCCTGCTCAGGCAGTGATGACAATGGCATTCACTCAGAACAAAGTAGCGAGTCCTACAGCTACTCTTTCACTCTCAACGGAGGCTTCAATGGCGGAGGGTGTGAAACGGGCAAACAAACTTTTCACTCAATCCCAGACTTGTGCAATGGCCTTCAAAACTCTGCACTGAACAATTACTGCGCTGAAAGCCAGAGAGAAGATCGATTTGAAGAGCAGAATTGCCCAGGCACCTTCTCGCCCACCGCCAAATCGACCCCCAGCAATCCTCCACCTCAAAAGAAATCAAACCCTAAGGCGTCTGAAGCTGAACTGGCGTTTCAAAAAACCTTGGCTTTCGGGACCAATGTCGTCAACGAACGAAAGATGCAAATTATTGTTGAAAAGGTTGAAGCCTTGTCCGGCAAAGTTCTTTCGACTCAAAAGGTTGAATGCTTCAATTCAGAATTTAGACTTGTCGGAAACTTTCCCAGCCTCAGCTACACTGCCCCGAGCGCCTATCGCTGTGATAAAGAGATTGAACCCTTTGTCATGATGGCCATAACTCTCGCCTCTGGTGTAAAATACAAAGCAACCCATCTACCAGCGGGCGACCTTAAAGAACAGTTTCGACTTAGCTTTGAAGGCTTCACCGGAGCGGCCTCTAATACAAAAAATATTTTGAACGTAACTCAAGCAAGATCGTTAAACGCAGTTCTCCACAAAGACAGTGCTTTTATGGATCTCGTTATTGATATTGAAAGTCTCTATTTCAACTTCGGAAAGGGAAGCATGTATTTAGAAACTATTTTCAAAAGGAACACAACAAGTAGCTACGACGTAGAAGTCGAAGGCGAAATCAATGGATTGAGGAATGGAGATTATCGATTCAAAATCACAGCCCCTTGATTCGCTGATAAGGCGATTTTAAAAAAAGCTGCAACGGGAACGTGCTTCCTGTTGCAGCTTTTTTTGTGCCCAAAGATCACAATCAACTCAAACGTGATCGTAACTTCGGGCACTTAGAGCAAGTATAGGTTGTTCTGCTTTGTATAGGAGTCATTTTTGTTCTAAGAAGCCCAAAGACTCTGATGAATAACAAATCCCTCTATTTCACTCTCTACTTCTTTGAAGGAGCTCCCATTGGACTCATATGGTGGACAATCCCCACCCTACTTTCCGTCAATGGCATTGGAGTGGATGTCATCACCACGATTCTAGCCTTCGCCACGCTTCCGTGGGCATTGAAATTCCTACTAGGCCCCCTTGCTGACCGCTTCCTTTACAAAAACAATCATCACGCCTTAACGATCGTCTCCCTACAAGGACTGATGGTTTTGACTCTTTCCTGGATAGCCCTCACCGGTGTGCACTCCAAACTACTTTCACTCATGGTCGTTCTTCTTTCCGTATGTAGTGCCGCCCAGGATGTGGTGATCGACGCCTGGGCCATTGCTCGGGTTGAAGAGGAGCACAGAGGATCAGTCAACGGTGCCATGCAAGCCGGGATGCTCAGTGGCAAATGGATCTTTGGCCCCGGACTGTTGATTGCCTTAGACCAAGTAGATTGGAGATGGGCCACTGGAGGATTGATCCTTCTTATATGTGGGAACATGTCTTACCTTCTTTTGAGGTATGGCCGAGACCAAAAAGTCATTGCCCCTGTCTTAGAGACACTTAGTTACAAAAGCCTATCTTTTATCACAAAAAGAAAATTCTTAATCCTTGGAGTCATAGCTCTCCTGAGCGCTTTTTCTTTGGAAGCCATCACAGGCATAACCACACCACTTTTAATCAAACAAGGCTTCATTGAAACCAAAGTAGGATGGCTCTTGTCTGGAACTCTTTTCACAATGTTGCTTGGCGGCTTGTTGGGCGGGAAGCTCAGCGACAAATTCAGCGCAAAGACAATCTTTTTTTGGAGCGGATTATGCCTGGCACCCATTGTTATACTTGTAGGGCTTTTTGATAAAACATCTGCCCCAACCTTGCTCGTCGCAAGCCTCTATCTTTCCTATGCATTGGTTGGAGCTTTTACCGCATCCTCTTACGCCTACTACATGGAGCAAGCTAAAGGATCTATGGAGGCAACCAAATTTACATTTTTAATGGCAATCACCAACCTCTGTGAATCTAGCTCCGCCTACACAACGGGACAGCTAGCGGTTGCTCCAGGGTCTTACCTAAAAGCGTTTACCGTTTGTGGAATCATTAGCCTTGTTGGCTTAACCCTTTTAAAGCAGAACAAGTTGGAAGCAAAACATGATTAAAAGCAAAAATCTAATCGACTACTCTACACTGGATGAAGACACTCGAAAGAAAAAGGCAAAAGCTTACCTTTTGTGGATTTTAGCAAGACGCGATTACCCACGTCAGACTTTAGAGAGCAAACTAAAGGAGCGCAAACTTCTTACTAACGAGATAGAAGAACTCATTGAAGAATTGATCAACGACAATTTCTACAAACCCGATGCATTTTTCATCTATCGAATTCGCACCCTATCTGAAGAAGGTTACTCAGAGTTTGGAATTAAAAATAAACTCTATAAACAAGGTCATCGCATTGAACAAAGTGAACTTAAAGAAATTATTCAGTCAGAACGGATTGATCTAAATCGATGCAAAGAAACCTTTTTCAAAAAATGCATTAAAAAGTATGGCCTCAACCAAGACTCTAGAAAACAATTCAAAGAAAAATTAGTTCACCGCGCGATCAAGAAAATCGAATCACGAGGCTATCGCCAAACGGATCTTTGGGATGCAATTGAAGCTTGGGGAGAGTCGTAAGCTCTCCCCAAGCTAAAAAACGCTAAAGCCCCAAGCCGAGCTTTCTCAAGAAAGCATCGTCATTAAACGTTCTCCCCAAGAATGCTTCTATCGACTCTAGAATCGGACGAGAAGCTCCTGCCTCAAGAATCTCAGCGCGATACTTAAGACCCAACTGCTTGTCGTAAAAGCCATCGGCAGACTCTTCAAATTTGGAAGCAAGATCAGCCGCAATCACATCCGACCAGCTGTAGCCATAATAGCCCGCATGATAGCCACCAGACATAATGTGAGCAAAGTTTGTTAACTGCTTCGAATCAAATCCAGTTGGGATGTAAACCTCTGAGGCTGTGTCGCTATAAAGCTTGTTGATCTCTTCAAAACTAACATTCTCATCTTGAAGCAAGGAATGAAGCCGCAGATCGCCTACAGCAAACTGCATTTGCCTTGCGTAAGTGCGTCCAATGTTTGCAAGCTTAGAAGCCCTAAGCTTCTCTAAGGTTTCATCCGAAATAGTGCTTCCGTCATCAACGTGCTTTGCAATCTTCTTAATGGCTCTAGAATCTGTTACAAAATACTCTAAGAACTGAGAAGGCGCCTCTACAAAGTCCCAAGGAACATTGGTTCCAGCCTGAGAAGTGTGCTCAGCTTGCGACAACAAGTGATGAATAGCATGACCAAACTCATGAAAAAGAGTCTCAACATTGTCTAAACTCAACAGAGCAGGATTTCCGTCCGCTCCCTCTGGAAAATTACAAACAAGAGAAGCAACCGGACGCCTATACACCCCATTTGCAAACTTGATTCCGGAACGAACAGGGAACATGGCGAAGTGTCCATACTTCTCCGTCTCTGGTCGAGGGAACATGTCCAAATAAAGAAAACCTAAGAAATTATTCGAAGTCTTATCATGAAGCTCGTAAAGCTCTACCTTACCCTCCCAAACATAGGGAACATTTTGAACTTTCGAAATCTTTAAGTCAAAAAGCTCTTGGTAATGCTCCACCATAGCCCCGAAAACATGATTGTATTCGAAATAAGGCTTCAAAGTGTTTAGATCAAAATTAAACTCAGATTCAATTCGAATTCTTTCAAAGTAAGACACATCCCAAACATTTATGACCGCATTCCCATGGCCTGTTTCTTCGCTCTTAAGCTTGGCAAGCGCCTCTAGCTCTTGATCCAACTTAGGCTTTAACCTATGCGCCAAACCTTCAACAAACGGTAGGGCTATTTCGGGGCTCTCGGCCATTTTCCCTTTCATGGCATAATGGGCCCAAGACTTCTCGCCCAACAGTTTCGCCAACCTTATGCGAGTTTGAAGAATTTCTTCGACCACTTTGGAATTTTGACTCTCGGCTCGATTGTCTCGTGCGACATAAATCTTCTTACGAGTTGCCTCTACAGGCACATACTCCAAAACAGGCAAAACGTCGCTCGAATAAATGGCAACTCGAATGTCATAATTTCCATCTGCATTCTTACGCGAAGCCAACTGCTCCAGACCGACCTCGGAAATATCTCCCAGCTCGTCGCGAGTCAGAGTCACAACAGTCTTGTTTGACTCTGCCAGCCCTTCATCAAAATGGCTCGTTAGACCCGCCAACTTCTTTTTTAGCTCTTGAGCCTGAAGCTGGGTCTCTTCAGGAAGATGAAACCCTTGGCTCTCAAATTCTTGAATCGTATCGGCCAACAACTTTGCATCGGCCACATTGAGTCCCAGGTCCTTATCTCTCAAAGCCTTTAGCTTTTCATAAACGTCCTTGCGGCTATTGAAGTCCACAAACCAAACCTGTAACTTTTGACTGGCCTTACGTGCAGCGGCTTTAACTTCTTCGATGCTAGAGGTTTCTGCAAGCAACTCAATCAATCCATACTGCTCGTTTACAATAAAAAAAACTTCATCCAGAGCCTTCATTGTATTCACGAAAGTTAATTCGGAATTCTCTCTAGACACAATTTCCGCAATTCTCTCCCCAGCCAAAGCAAGCGCACCCTCTAATCGAGTGTTCAAAACCGAAGCAGAAAGTGGAAAAAACGGAAGAGCTCCTTCGATGGCATTTTCTAAATCCACATAACGAGCATTGAAGTCAGCCGTCTTTTTATCAATCTTGAGCTGTTCTTCTTTTGAATTGAGCACATCTTGATTCAGCTCAATTGAATCAGAGCCTGAATCACTCAACGAAATTGGCAGAGACTTCACCCCCGCGTCCGAACACGCTGACACCACAACAACAACTAAAAACAACATCCATAACCGCAATTTAATTAAAAGTGAATACACGCTCCACCCTCCTTTGTCCCAAGCGGGAAATTAGGGAAAGCAGAGTCTCAAGTCAAAACGAACTAAGACGATTTAAGAATTCAAACGCTCTAACGCAGCGATCCTGTCTGAGAGTGCCCTGGCTTTAACATAGCCTGAAAGATTATCCCCTAAGACATAGTTACAGTAGCCAAAGTCCTATAGAGTTGCTTTGACAAAAAACAAGGAGAACCAACTATTATGGCAAAAATCACCCTCAAGGGAAATCCAATCAACACTTCAGGCGAAGCTCCAAGCGTAGGAAGCACCGCCAAAGACTTTGAATTTGTAAAAAACGATTTGAGCACAGGCAGTCTTTACGCCATGGGATCAAAATACAAAGTCCTAAACATTTTTCCAAGCGTAGATACAGGCACGTGCGCAATGAGCGTCAGGACCTTTAACAAAAAAGCAGCTAGCTTGAATGATGTGACTGTCTTAAACGTATCCAAAGACCTTCCCTTTGCTCAAAAGCGCTTCTGCGGAGCCGAAGGAATTGAAGGCGTAGAAATGGGATCCGTTTTCAAAAACGACATGGCTAAAACTTACGGCTTAGAAATCTTAGATGGACCACTTGCAGGCTTATGCTCAAGAGTTCTACTGGTGCTTGACCAAAGCAACAAAGTCCTTTTCAGCCAACAAGTAGGAGAAATTGCCGATGAACCCGATTACGAAAGCGCTCTAAGTCAAATTAGTTAAAGAAAAGTAAGATCTTGCTCTATATGTGCTTAGGCATTCCACGGAGCTTGAAAATAAAGATTCGGGCCGGCTGAGGGGCTGGCTCGGACTCTTTGACATTTGGCCCCACTATGACGGCTGGTTGAGGCAACTCTTTTACAACCGCGGCTTGTAGAATATTTTTAGGAGCGCGACTTTGATAAAGGATCGCAACTGCTAGAAGCAACAAAATAAATGCTGGATATAAACTCTTATACTTTGCCATACACAATCCTCCCAGAGCCTTCATTATACCTCTGGCTTTAAATTTGATCAAACAACAAGCAAGGTGTCCAAGCTATTCCCTCTTGAAAGGCGAATTAAGCCTCTCTCTATGCGTTAAATTAGCTTTGGCAACTCGCCAAACTACCCATCTTCTTTTTTTCTAGCTTGAAAAAAAAAGCATGCTAGCCTCTGTTTCGTAGGGGAGAGTTCTTATGAAAAATGGAACCTGGAAAAAAGTTGCACTCGTGCTTTTTATTAGTGGATTCAATGCACAAGCCAGCAACGAAGAAACTATCAGATTAAAACTTTCGATTAAGACAGCCAACATTCGAGCCAACCCAACTGTGATTCAAAACTTAGGCGACCTAGCCATCGTCAGCGAAAAGGATGCCTCTGGCAAGGGTTACGAACTTCAAGTAACTTCAACACGCCCCCTTCAAGAAGACAGCGACCCAAGCAATGCCATTGAGATTTCGATGAAGAGGATGTCCGCCGTCTCGGTGGAATTTGTTTGAGCCCCGAATCGTTTTTCCTTCTTAAGCAACCTCAAGCTGTTCTTGCAAGTTGAAAGTTTTAAGCTCGGCAATGAGCTTAGCTATAT
>Ga0100403_1000404_pt1 | contig 42606 bp, 68 predicted proteins | sample CryGeymet201501t_FD_83663 | JGI IMG/M metagenome (GOLD analysis project Ga0100403, IMG submission 83663) | Groundwater microbial communities from Crystal Geyser aquifers in Utah, USA - Crystal Geyser metaG 2015-01t | ecosystem: Environmental > Aquatic > Deep subsurface > Groundwater | place...
TACTCCGAGGACATGAATGCAGGCTGGATGGGGATGCCAAAGAGACCGGCGGACATCTGGATCACCTGGTTGAAGTATCGGGGGCGCAAGAAGTACCGGGAAAAGTACTTGAAGCTAGGTGAGACAGAGAGCCAAGACGAGCGACGGGTCCAGGAAATCCTACAGAATGTCGTTGGTAGTCTTCGTCGTGAGTCTCTCGCTGAGCACTACGAGAAGATCATGACCCAGCCCATGCAATCTGAAACTGTGTTGCTGCCGTATAGCCTACGCAGCGCTTTTCCGAAGCAGTTCAAGAGGAAGTTCGTGATCAACGACGCTGGCGATGTGGAGCTTGGTCTTGATCAGGACCATGTGCTCCTGATCAACGCTGGTGATGAGGGCATCTGCCTGGATGTGTGGAAGGGGGGTGGGGAAGAGCCTTGCTGGTGCTACCACACCATGTACAACGACATGATCCCAGAGCCAGAGCCAGAGCCTGAGACAGAGAAGTCGAGTTGCATCTGGCCGCACCACGTGGACAAACCCCTCGTGGTCTATGATAGGGAGTCTTACGATAAGTACTTGAGCGGGGAGTACAAGCTGCCCGCTAGGTGTCTTTGTGGATCTGAGGTACGCTACAAACGCCCGCAGATGATAGCTCTGTCTCTGGACGGGCAATGGACAGGGGACGTCATTTTGGAGCTCCCGCTCCCCATAGTTCAACTCAACATCGATCTCCTACAGTCGGAGGAAGACAATGGAAGAGAAGCAAATGAACCAACTGAGTGACACGGTTCGTGTCGTCACCGCTCCCGGTACCGAGGGCAGTGAGGCAACGAAGGTGGCCAAAGCCCAGGCCAAACGGAAGAAGGGCACAGGTACCCCGGCCCCGGCTCCCAAGGTCGAGGAGAAACAAGAGGAGCCCACGAAGGAAGAGCTCGAGGCACTTCGTGTGCAGAATGCTCAGGTGGTACTGGATGAGATGGAGAGATGGCCGGCAGAGGTGCTTGCTGCGATCGGCGAGGACCATCCATCCAGTGAGGCGTTTCTCAAGGGTCCGAGTCACCTCATCGGTGCCTACATGCACATCGCCCGGACCAATATCGACCGACAAGCTCGCGATCTCGCTCGTGCGGAGGAACTGGGTACTGCGAAGAAGCTGAGCGAAATCGACAGGGGTCTGAGCGCTCTACGGGAGAACTTCCAGAAGACAAAGAAACAGCAGCTCATCTCCCTCCGCAAGCAGCGGGACAAGGAGATGCGTGAGGCTTCCGAGGAGGTGCGGAACAGGTATCGCGCCCTCATCAGGGACGTGGAGAACCGTGACCTGCCCACGGAGGTCCAGGTGGCGGAGCAGAAGGAAGCGGATGTCCAAGCAGAGTACCGTGGCGCTTGTTCGGGAATCGAACTCTCGGCTGACATTGTCCGAGATATGATCAGTGAGATCGCGGAGGGTGCGGACAACTGGAAGATTCATCAGAGATCGGCGAAAAAGAGGGCTCGAGAGCTGAAGAAGTCGAGGAAGCCCACGTAGATTGTTTCGGGGCGGGCAGTTCACGGAGGGCTGCCCGAAACGAAGTCCTGTCGGCTCAGGTCCTAGAGGGTGACATCCCCGGTGCGTCGGAGGTATAGTCGACCCATGTCCGCCAAGAGCATGGGTGACAAAGGTCGCCCGAGAATTCTCGCACTCGATCTAGATGGGACCCTCCTGTCCTATGATGGGAACTGGGCGTTGAATGAGTTCGGTGAGGTCTTGCGTGGATGGCTCGAGGAGCTCGGGACACTTCGAGAGAATGGATGGAAGATCGTCATCTGGTCTTGTCGCACCGATACCGCAGAACTCAGAGCGCATCTAGACGCGCAAGAAGTCCCTTACGACTACATCAATGAACATCCCTGGAATGGGTCGGACAACCCGCGTAAGATCCAGGCCGATGTCTATGTGGACGATAAGGCGATCAGTTTCGAAGGCATCCCGACAGGGATGGCCAACCGCATCATGAACTTTCAGGCGTGGTGGAAGAGTCCTTGGGTGTAGATACTCTCCCCCTTCTAGGGGAGACCGTGCCAGTCGGAAGCTGCTGGCCTCCTTTCTAATTTTGATCTACCGTGCTTGAAGGTGGCCCAATGAACGAGCCTGCGTTGAGACCTATGAAAAATACACGATCTGTGTGTGGTATGTGGAGAGTTGGATTCCATCTAGACTCTCTCACCATGCTTGGTTGGCTCTCAGGTCTCATCGAGATCCACGATATCTTGTGGGCTGAGAGTAAGGACGCCATCGTCTTTACGGTGAAGAGCTTGGACAAGACCGGTCAGCTCTTCAACCAACCGGGTGGGCTCATAGCACGTCAGGTAGACAAGCCAACCTACAGTGGGCAACCGCTGTTCGTAGAGCGCCCACAAAGGAGCGACATGATCGAAAAAGGAGAGAACTGATGCAAATCATCGTCAACACGATGTCCGGTGAGCGCTACTACGGCACCGTTCACTTGACGCCCGAGCAGCTCAACATTCGGATGGACTGTAAGGAGTCATTCGATCTTCATGAGGTATACCAGATTGTCACCCTGTCTGTTCCATTGGGCATGGGGCAGGTCACTCGAGTGACAAAGATGGCGAACCCGGACTTCGCAAATCAGTTCGTGCCCCTCATGCGTGTGTTGGCATCGTCGTGGTACGAGCCGGTGGAGGATTCCAAGGAAAACATCGACAGGGAGCTCTTGGAAGCCAAGGTGAGGTACGAACAGGCTGTGGAAGAGCAGCGCATGCATGAGAGCAACCTCACACGTGTCGAGAGATCTCCCATTCAACGGCCGAGCGGTCTCTACGTCCCAGACATTCGAAAATGACCGAGTTCCAAGCAGGAGTTCATGCCTGCCTCAACTGTTCCCAGCCCACCAAGGGCCGCCACACCTACCAAGGCGTTGTGATCTGTAGCAACTGCTTCGCCCTGGCTCAGATGTGTGACAAACGGGCTGTGGAACAGGTGACCAATCTGCTCAAGGTGTACAGGGAGTCTCTACGCGTCTCCCTGGCATCTGGGCGCCTTCGACCAACCACTCACATCCCCAAGAGAGGCGGTGAGAAGGTCAAACCACCAACCACGCTCGATCTGATGCAGGTCATCAAGGACTTTGCGAAGATCACGGAGGTGAGCGATGAGAAAGAGGACAAGAAAGGGGTGGAGAAGGCTTCCGGGGGTTGAAACGACTGAGTTCCTCTGCGGAGTTGCCGCAGGCATGTCTGGACTCATCATCGCAGGCGTTGTCATCGCTTGGTACCAGATCGAAAAGTGGGTGAGATCATGAAGGTCTGTCTCATCACCAAGCGTTAAGTTTCCCTACCTCCCTGCTTTCGTATTTTGAATGGTGTCCTGCCGTTTAATGATCAAAATGTAGTGATCAATGGCTAAGAGGAAGGCTAAGAGTGTGTACGTGACTGTGCGCTGTGTGTCGTGCAAAGCAACCAAACAGATATATCCAGGGAAGAGTAAGGATTTTACTCCGATCTGCGATGACTGTTTCAGCTTTATGATCGTCGTCAAGGCTAAGACCGTAGGCAAGTAGTAAGAGTAACCAAGTGGTATTTCGGAGGCTTCTTGCAGCAATGAGGAAGCCATGACAACCAAGGAGAAAGACAGATGAGCAAGAAGATGAAGATCGAACTGACTGGTCGGCGGCCCGTACAAATCGTCAAGAGTGAGTGGCCTGTGATCGCGCGGGGGTCGGGGGATAGCTACGGCGGAAATGATTGTGCTCGTCATCAGCAAGCGCTCTTACAGGGCGAGCTGGACGAGTATTGTATCGCGGTACGTCAGCACGCTGACGGACGATCAATCGTCTATGGCAGTCTTTCTGCTGGCTGGAGTGGCAATCAAAGCTGGACTGCTGGGTATTTGCTCGATCCTGACGCAGATATCCCGAAACACATCTACGAGGTGGCGAGTGTGTGCGACATTCCAAGTATCGTTGCACATGAGTGCATCACAAACTTGCCGGCGGAAGATCTGTAGGCTCACTGAAAAGGAGATGCAGAGAAATGGGTAAGGTATGACCACTACGGACAGTATTGATGCTTTGGAAAACAAGGTCGATCTGACTGAAGCCGAGCGCAAGATGCTCATGGGCCCTGTCGGTGGTGTGCATGTGACGATGGTATGGCACCGAGCAGAGTTTCATAGCCTACAGAGGAAGGGCCTGATCGATACTAAGGACCAGAGCCGCTGAGTAGGCAAACCAAGCTACTTCTTGGTTCTCACACCGGAAGGCAAAGCACTGCGAGCGATGTTCTGTTCCACATCACTTCCAACGTAAAGGTGGGACTTGATCGGGTATAAGACCAACGTAACCAAAGGAGATCGTTATGTTGGACACAGTTCGGATGCTGACCAAGATGGCCCTACTATTTCCTCTAGTCCCTTTGCATGTGGCCAAGGAACTAGAGGATTCGAGTGAGTTTGCCAAGAAGTACTGGGATCTGATTCATCAGGTGATCCCCCAGAGTATGGCGGTGCCTATGGTCTCAGATGCCTACCACATGCTGCACATGTGTTCTCAGTGGCGTTCGTACGGAATGCCCATCTTGGAACTTACACCTACCTTGTTCTCCCACCTCTTGCTGACGGACCCATCCAGGGTAGATCCCTCCGTCATCAAGACGCCGTTCAGAACCTTCGTCATTGTGCTTCCCAAGAAGACGGGGTGGATGATCAAAGGATCGACAAGTAAACTCGACACACCAGTAAGGTGTATCTTCGTCAACCACTGCAAGACGCTTTCTGGGTTTCGGCTCATGCGCATGCACGCGATGTCCGACTGCTCAAATGCAGAGCTCGGGATCTTCGACAACAGCTACGAGATCATGTCTGATACAGACATGTCTTTCTGGCTCAAACACAAGGAGACCTCAAACCAGTCGATGTTCGCTATGACTGAGGAGGAGAACTTGATGTTGTTGGCCATGAGGAGGCTCGTGGTCAACGTGGCTCTCTACTCAACAACTCGTGGTTTGGGGAAACCGGAGTCGCCTCCAAATCACCACAAGGCCGGGTTCAAGAAGAGGACAAAGAACGAGTCCCCTTGGAAGAACAAGCCCAAGACCTGGGTGCTTGGTAGGGACATTGGTGTGAGTGCAGAGGTAGATGAGCACGCCGGGAATGTTTTGTCAGGAAAGGCCAGCATCTCAGACCAGACGTACATCGTATCTGGGCACTGGAAGAACCAGAGGCACGGTCCCAAGCGCACCTTGATCAAGACGATCTGGGTCAAGCCGTACTGGCGTGGAGCACTTCGGGACTATTTCAACGAGTCGAGTAGAGAGGACAAGGAATTGTCCAAGCAGATCATAGAGTCTGCCAAGGAGGCATAGTGGCCAAGGAACAGAAGTGTGATCATGTTCTAGACACGGGGAGTCTGACGATACCTCATCATGACTGCCCACCAACCGTAGAAGGCGGAGCCGTCCATCTCATTCTGGACGGCACTTGTCACAAGTGCGGGGGCAGTTGTGCTATGCCCGTTCGGATCATAGTGTCCGACATCCAGTGGGGCCCGGACGAATGACGAAGCTTTGGTGCTCATGTTTCAAGATTGAGGGGCAAGAAGAGGTGTGTGACCTCACTTGCGTCATCCACAATCCTATCCGGCGGCATGCTGCCGATAAGAAAGCGAGGAGGATAGCTATGGCAGATGGGTTCAAGGCAGATGGCTAAGAAGAAGGCTCAGGAGAGGAAGCAGTACGTGACGGTCCGGTGTGTGCGCTGCAAAGTCACCAAGCAGATCTATCCGGGGAAAAGCAAGGGGTACATTCCAATCTGTGACGAATGCTACAGTCCCATGGTCGTGATAGGGGCAGTGTCGAGATGAGAAACGAGGGAGTAGCATTTGGACTTGATCCAGTGCTACTTTCTTTAGCTATGAGCACCAAGGTGAAGGTCAGTCACGTCCACAAGATCACGTTCGAGTGCGTACACTGCCAAAGGACGCGCATCATAGAGGTCCATGAGAACATGGGCATCGAGGTTGGTACGGTTATCAAGCCGTACTCTGGTGGCGGGAACTGGGGACAGTGCTTGTTTTGCAAGAAGGGTGGGCTGCGAGCTACGGAGGCTCCACCCGTCAAGAAGAAAGGGCCGGTTGGATGGAGATCAAGAGGGTAGAGATCTACAAGAGCGGTCGAATGGTTGCCTTTGCAGAGCAGGGCATCAAGACCGTCAGCATTGGCATGGCGGGGATCCCTCCGATGGAGGCGTTCAGTCTCCCCATCGTCGAGTTGGATCGCCGTGTCGTGTTCGAGCACATGCAGGGCCGCCCTCTCAGTGACTTCTTCGACTTCTCAGGAGCTCGAGTGGAGTACGCTGAGGCAGAGGAGGCTGAGCTACAGCCCATGTTCTATGTCCATGGGCGCAGTGAGGCTCTTCGAGGGAACATGACGGTCACGGCTGTCGTGTTGATCAGGTTCGACTGCCCTCCAGATCAGGTTCCATCTGTCCGGGAGATCCGTTTGAACACCCCGGAGATCTATCGGAAGGTCTCCTACCACTTGCCCTTGACATAGTACATACATCGTATGTACGTTGGGTGGCATGACCGATCCTATTCGAGAGTCCACTGCCCAAGCGACCGTACTGCCGGACAAGCGGTTTTTGTCCAATGAGGACCTTCTGGAGATCTGGGAGACTCGTGGGTTGAAGTTCCGGGTGGACGAGTTCTACACCTACTGCACCAATCGCGGTCTGATGGCGCACTTCCGCAAGGATAGCTTCCGCGCGAAGATGTTCGGTATGCTCAAGCAATTCTTCGTAGATGGGGAGTCCCGGAGAGATCCGAGTACTCTACCGCCTACCAAAACTCGGAAGGTCTTCTGATGGCTGACAAAAAGCTCTCCAAGCTCAACCCTTTGTCTGCCGTGAAGGGTCGTGGGCGGCCTTTGGGTGGAGCGCCCCCTGTGGAGATACCCCCATTGGACGCTGAGCCTATCCAGAGCAGCGACGGCAGGCCCCTGACGATGCAAGAGCAGGCTCAGGTGCTCCGGGACCCCACGAACCCGCTGAGCCCCTATTACGACCCTTCCCTGGCGGCTCAGCAGCAGCAGGCGGGCAAGACTCAGATGGCCAACATGGACCCCCATGCTGTCCGTGCGGCCCGAGAAGGCACGGCCCAGACCCGACCAGGTGTCCGAGTCAACCAAGGCCCCTTCGGAGGCACGCTTCCACCAGAGGCGAGGCAGAACCCCAACTTCAGGCCGGGCATTGGATCGATGTATGTGGCCAACCAACCTGGACTGGCTCAGCAGCAGAACCCTGGTGAGAGGAGACGGACGTTGAGTGAAGAAACGATCGAGGGACTCGAGGCACTCGAGAAGTTCAACAGAGATGCAGCCGCCGAGCAGAAGAAGGCGGCGGAAGAGTCTGACAAGAAGAAGGTCGAGGTAGATCCAGTCAAGAAGATGGCTGAAGACCTCGGCATCGAGAACCCGGATGCTTTTTTCCGTGAGCTCAACGACCGGCGGGATGAACTGGACACTCCAGAGCTGCGCAAGGCCATCGAGTCTCGGTGTACCGAGCTCGACATTGGTCAGCTCATCGAGGAGGGAGAGCTCCGCCAAGAGGTACCCATCGTTCGTCAGAAGTTCGTTCCCACCTACAGGACTGTGACGGGCGAAGAAGACTTGGCGATCAAGCGCCGCATGTTCGGTATCCAAGGCGGGGAGCAGTACATCTACGACATGCTCGGGATGTCTCAGCTCACGGCGGGTCTGTACTCGATCAACAATCGACCGCTCCCCAGTCACCTCAACGACAAGAAGGCGTTCGACGAGGACCTCTTCGCAGCGAAGTTCAGGATCGTCAGGAGCTACCCACTGGCCATGCTCGCCAGCTTGTCCCTCAACTTCACCTGGTTCGACCAGCGCACTCGCAAGCTCTTCGTCGATCTGGAGCCGTTAAAAAATGGCTAACGACTCCACTGGGCTGGGCACGTGCCAACTTGATGTACGACGCGATGACAGCGCCGCCTCGTCCTGGCACGCCACTGGAGTCGTTGATGATCTTGCTCTGGCAGATGCGGCAGGAAGCCGAGTACTACTTGTCCAGAACCATCGTCCAGTCAGCAGTGGACCCGGATGGGGGGAAAGCAACGACGGACGCATGGAAGGAGTACACGGATCGTTTCTACCCATATCTGAAGGCAGAGACGAAGAAGAGCGACGAGGCGGCCCTCGGCTACCTGGTCAAAGAGGTCAAGAAGGGTTCGCTATCTGTTCGCCCACTCATGCCCATCGTCAAGAGCAGGCTACGAGGAAAGAAGAGAGGGGAGTCGAATGTCACTGAGCTCGCAAGGAATCCCGCAAACCCAGGTGTGCCCAGAATGCGGGTCAGGAAAAGTCCTCGCAAGCGCGGGGTCCGTTGATGGGTCTGGATCTGCTACGTGTCTGGGTTGTGGGTGGAAGGGAGACGCGAGAGATCTACTCTACGTAGCCTTGCCAGCCAATCCGGACTCTCTGGAGATGTCTCAGGACCGCGCACTCGAGATCGCTGCTGCTATCAGCAAGGAGTTCATGGAGGCCATCTACCTGAATGTCTCCCCTGTCATTGGCAAGGCGATCTTGGATGCGGACCTGGTGGGGGTCAAAGACTCGAATAACCTGACGCGGCTCATCCGGGCCGCGTGTTTGGCGGCGCACAAGGGGACGATGGAGGAGGTCGAGAAGATCACCTCTGAAGCGATCTCGGCAAGGTTGCCGTCATGAGTGTGGAAAACCCATTCCTCGATCGAGTTGTCGAGGTCGAAGAGGCTGAAGAGGGGAACGAGACAGCCCTTTTCTGCTGGAAGGACACGACAAGAGGTTGTGGGCCGGACTGTGTAGCGTTCGAGGAGAGGTGTCAGGAAGATCAACGGTTCAGCCCCTGCATCCTCCTGAACGTGCGTCGACAAGAGGCCAAGGCTCTTTCCGCTATCGCTGTCGAACTACAGGCCATGTCGCTTAAGAAGACCCAACCGTCTATTGCGGAGCGTCAGGCAGCGATCAAAAACCTGGACAGAGAGCCCCCAAAGGTGACGGTATGATAGTCACGGGAATCGGACAGTTCTTCAACGTCGAGAATGGGACGCTGGAGGACCAACTTACGATCCGCTGTGCCGATGGGTCTCTTATCGCCATCCCCATCAGCAATGAGTCGGCTCAAGAGCTGATGCGGCATACTGTTCGCGGGCGCAACGGAGTAGGAAATGGGCGCAAGATGGTCCATACCCCAGTTCCCGCCCCGATGCAGGAAGAGTATGCGATTCCCGCCCCCATCGGTAAGATCGATGACGCGGGTGAAGCAAACTACTTCGGTGGAGACATTGATGATATGCCTTCGCCTGTACCAGAACGCAGAGCTCCCACAGTGGATGCGGTGAAGGCTCAGCTCGGTCTATCACGCAACCCGGCAGATCGAAGCGGTGTGCCAAGCTATGGAATCTCTCGAGTAGATGACAAGGGAAACCCCATCCTCCCAGCAGCGCCCCAAGAGGACACAATGGATGATGAGGACGATCCGGGAGAGCAGATCTGATGAGGTTTCCTGAAGCCACGTACCGCAAGCGTGTGAGCAAGATGGACAAAGAGTCTTTGATCTCGGCATTGGTGCGTGAGGCGGAGCTGAGGCACAAATGGCAGCTCGAGGCCCAACGTCTGAAGAAGGGTCAGTTGGAGGTTCAGAACCGTGACTAGGATCCTTGTTGAGCTTCGATATCAGCGCGTCCAGAAACAGCACGTCTACAATGGCCTGCTCTCCATCGGGGTTGATGGTACCGCAAGCAACTTCTCCGCCCCCTTCTACGAGGAAGATCTTCAGGACGTGGCGGTACGGTTGCACTACGCGGTGCGCCTGGCAGCCAACACGACTCACGAGTTTGCGGTGCGGCTGACCCAGTCATCCCCGACCGGATCTCATGCAGTGCCCAACGACCTGACTACAGCTCAGGTCAACACGATCTACGAATCAGAAGAATCGGCTCGCCAATTTCTGGCGCCCATGTACGCAGAAAGGAAGATCAAAGATGGCTCAGCGAACAAGTAAGTACCCGCCCAAGACCCTGGTGAACTTGACGGAGGTCAAGGTCTACGCAGCAACCTTCGTGGACGGCGGGTCCGTGAGTGACACGCGCCTCGTTGCCAAGATCGGCGAGCATCTCCACTTCCTCCATCCTGAGGGCGTGGACAGCAAGATCAAGCAACCGGCGGGCTGGCTCAAGGAAGCCATCTCGAGCAAGATCTCGCAGCGCAACGGCAACTCGGACCAGGCCAGCGTACCCGAGGACAAGGTGTCCGATCTCCCCGTCGGTGGAATCGCATGAGCGCTCCTCCCATCAGACTGCTCGGAAATCGGATCCTGGTGAAGTTGGATGACGAGAGTGAATTCTGGTCGGGCACCGGTGCGGAGGTGAAAATCCATCGCATCGGTGACAAAGACAGCCATGTCTTTCGTACTGGCGTTGTGGTCAAGCTTGGTCCCGGTGATTTCGCCCCCAAGTCGAAGGAGAGGATCCCTATTGATCTGAACATCGGGTCAAAGGTCCTCTTCGTCAAGTTCGCGGCGACGCACACCAAGACGGCTCAGAGCATTCAGGGCATCGTTGGCAAGGACTACGCGATCATCTCCTTGTCCGACGTCTTGCTCGAGGTGAGCCCGGAATTCAACATCAGCAGGGTAAGCCAGTGAACGAAGGTGATCTCTTGCTCGCTAGGGGGTCAAAGGTTCGCGTAGTGGATCCTGAAGGGAAAGAGCACGTAGGCAAGATACTTCGCTACTACGCCTCCAGAAAAGGGATTGTGTACTCTGTGCTCGTGGACGGAAACTACACGGTCGAGGCACCAGAGAAAGACGTGAGGAGATTCGATGAGGCTGGTTGATGTCAGTAGGGAGAACCCGTCTGTGCTCGAGCTCCGGTGGATGTGGCTACCTACGTTCATTGGGCAGAACATGGCTCTGCTGCACAAAGTGGGTAAGGCCCTGACAGAGAAGTTTGTGCCTCCATTCATCCTGACAGACCAAGTGCGAGAAGAGATCGACCTCTTCGTCATCCAGAAATTCTGCGAAGAGATCAAGATACCGGGGCTGAGAAAGTACCTCGAAGCTCTGTGGGAAGTGGAAGAGTAGGAGACTGAGATGGGCTACACGCTGGCGACGGGGTTCTTGTGGACGCAGACAGAAGCACACGACTTCTTCGCGTCGTTGCGGGAAGCGTCCGTAGAGATCATGAATCTCTTCGGACTCCCAACCAGTCAGGGTGGTAAGTGCTACTCGAGCTGGCAAGAGGGTCAACCTGTTGGTTGCACTGAACACTACACGGCTGGGATCGGATGGAAGGGTTCCATCTCTTGGTTGAACGACGGCCCCAACAAGAACCAGGTGAGCTGCCAGTTCCTCATCCTAGATCGTATGATCCCCGAGGCTCAGGCTGTCTACAATAAGTACCCAGCTCTGCGGTGCCTCAAAGTCACGGTTTTCATGCTGTCGGATGGTCTCATCCCTTGCTGGCATGCGGGGTGGGTCAATCGCCTTACGTTCGGCATCGAGAACCGCAATGCTGGGCTGCTCACGGGATCGGAAGGCAACTGGCGCTGGTGGGCCGGTGAGTTCCCACACAAGGCACTGGGGAAGACTCCTGTGACCATCGATGGCCTGTGGTGGGAGCCATACACTAGGGGGCAGATCGAAGCCAACGTCATCGTTGGTCAGATGGCCCACTGTCTCTACCAGAACTCCGGCGGCCTCAAGCCTGGCTGGTTCCTCCCTCACTCGGCTACCACGGGCGGCAAGTGGGACACAGGACGTCTCTACCCACTGAACGACGTGCGGGACGCGGTCTTCTACCAGACGGCAGTAGAGAACCTGCACTGGCTGTCTTCGTTCGAAGCAGATCCCCTCTACATGGATCACTACGATGAGGACGAGGACACCGAGTACTTCGAGAAGATGGCTGCGGCTCAGTACGATCGTAGTGGTGGAGAGGATTGGGGATTCGGCATCGACGAGGTGTCCGTTGTGCCGTCCGCAGATCTCCAGGCGTTGGTGCAGGATGGGGACTGGAAAGCCGAGCTCCCCGCTATTCGACGCGCCCTCAACCTGCTTTCGTACTACATCGATCCGCTGAACACTGTTCCGCTTGAACTGGATGCAGACACGGCACTCGCCGTTTTCCAGTTCCAGAAGTCCATGGATCTGAAAGCAGATAAGATCCCCGGTGACAGTGAGACACAACCTGCTTTGATGCGCAGGCTTCAAGACTTCAGACTGGTGCGGTAGATGCCTAAAGAGAACGCGCCCACGAAGAGACGACTCAACATCAAGGTGGACAGTGATCTTGTAGAGTGGGCCTTTGCGTACGCCGAGCGGAACAAGACGACGGTGACGCAGTTGATCACTGACTCCTTTGTGCAGATGCAGCGTCATGAAGAGCTGTTGATGCGGGAAGATGCGGAGCAGATATGAGTGGTGTAGTCAAAGGATTAGGGGAAGGTGGGGACCCCGAAGGATTTGTGCTTCAGAAGTTCAGTGTGCCGCTTCCTTCTGGCATGTCTGCCATCCTGTCTGCGATCAAAGATGCTCTGTCTCTGGGTCGGGTGCAGTCGCTCTTACTGGAGCTCGGCAAACCTATCGTTGGGACTCGCTACGTACCTGAGGCCGAGGCCGAGGAAGAGAGCCGCGTAGAGTCCGAGGGCGCCATGAGTCTTGGAGAGGTCGCCCGGAACGTACCGATGGAGGAGTACAATGGGTCGAAGGCCGAGAGCTCCCCAGAGGAGATATTGGTCGATGTGATGATGGGGCTCTCGGTGCGCCGTCTCGTGGTTACTCACATCGGGTTGGGCCCAGAGACACGCTTCTTCCAATGGATCGGTGTCGATCCATTGGTGTACGGAGGTATTGGATGCTTCATGGGGGCAGACGTCGGTCGGGACAAGAGTGTCCCAGACGATGTGCTCCTGCTGTACGCCGGTCAAAGGGTCGGAGGACGCTTGGAGGACGTGTCCTTGATCTTGAAGTGTCACATGTTCTCGAAGGAAGGAATGACTGATGTCTGAGCTCCAGGATAAGATTTTGCAGGCTGGCATCGTACCCAAGCAAGCCGTCGCTCAGATGGAGCAATGGCAGACTTCCCCCGCTGGTTCAGCGGAGAAGGTGGGAGAGGCCGACATCGACAAGGTCAGGTCTTTGAGGGGTGACCTCGAGCTTCGTGGGCTTCCCACCATCAGGGAGAGCCTGATGGACCTCAAGAAGCTGATGGACAAGTCCAGGCCAGTGAGCTTGATCAACCAGCCTGCCTCCCTCATCGGGGCCATGGCGGGCGTAGATCGCTTGGACCGCTACATCTTCGAGATCCCTCGAACTGATGCTGTGCTCCATGAGAATCTGACAGCACTGCTACGTCCCATGACAACGATCATCGATTTGTCCAGGGATGCGCCGGAAGATGAGCGAAGGATCATTGCTGTGTCGTTGCTGTACAACGACAAGACTCCGACCCACCTATTCTGTGAGACGGAGTCGGTGGGAGGAAACAACACCATCATCAGGGGCAAGTGATGCCCAAATGCTTCTACTGCAAGAAGTCAACACCAGGGCCGCAGCTCCAACACCACGGTGGGGAGCTGGCATGCAAGAGGTGCAGAACACCTCGGGAGGTAAAGAAGATGAGCGAGAAGCAGAAGCCGGTTGCCAGTGTTCAGATCTTCGAGGATGGAAAGAACCTCGACGGTGAGACCAACTATCGCATCGAGGCGACGGTCCAGGTGGGTGGGTTGAACCTGTCCCTAGAGAAGACGACAGATGAGATCCGCGAGTACTTCACGGCGAAGAAGGAGAAGGCCGAGGCGACACGTGCGCTGAAGGTCGCTCCGAAGAGCCGCGTGAACTGATGGTGGATCAGCAGAGGGTCTTCATGAACAGTGGCCGCGTGAAGTCGGCGACTATCTCCGTTCAGTACGATGGGGGAGATGAAGCGACGCTGAGATTAGATCCACTCACCATCCACATCAAGCAGACCCGGAACATCCAAAAAGAAACAGACGCCTATGGCAACGTGATTTCACAGAAACCTGTTGGACCTGTGATGGTTGCTGTCACTGGAGATCTGCTCAAGAAAGAACAAGATGGCGACCGAAAAGGATCTACTGAATTGGTTCGCGTACCACCCACCAGCAAAGACGCAGATCCCGAAGTTCACGGCGATCCGGGAAGCGGCGCTGGCGTTCAGCAGGACGCTGTTGGAGAACACACCCCCAAGCGCGGACCAGACGGCAGCTCTGCGTCAGCTCAGGGAGTGCGTGATGACGGCGAACGCAGCCATCGCGTGCGAGAGCCCATCAGTGAACGTGACCCAGTTGGGGGACAAAGTGACGTTCGGTCTGATGTTCCACGGGGACATGTACTCGATGATGCATACAACAGTGGAGCACCTCGAGGACACCTCGAACGCTCTGATCTTCAAGAGCGCGTTTTGCGGCCAAGCAGCCGAGTTCTTGATGACGAGAACTCGGTGGTTGAACATCTTGGGGGCCGAGTTCTTGATGACGAGAACTCGGTGGTTGAACAGCTTGGGGGTCGTAGAGGAAGAGTTCGACGCGGCCATTGCCCGGTTACGGGAAAATCTGTCAAATCCGTAGAGGAGATCTATGCGTACCTTGATGGGAAGATCAAGGTCTGGCTCGGATTCCCGAAAGACTGGATGGACGACGTCAGGAGAACAGTTGCGGAGGTCTTGTACGAGAGTGCTGTTCGACGCGGGATAACAAGGACCACGGAACTAGTGGAGCTCGTCCTAGAAGGGGACAGTTCGATCATGATGAAGTCATCCAAGACAATGCGGATGGCTTCTGGAGCCGAGGTTCCAATTTGGGCTGATGGTCCTCTGGAAAAAGACGCTCTGAAACGGATGATAGAGGATATCTTCAATGCACGTTAATCTCTTCGCTCAGATCAACTACAGGGACCAGGAACGGGACTCCTGTTTCGAGAAACCGCACCATCTCCACAGGTCAGAGATGGTGCGGGTCGCTCAGGGTACTATTACCGTGCTTTGCAAGCTGCTCTCCGAGGAATTTGGGATCGAGCCAAAGTATCTGAGGCAAGCAGCGATGGGGTTGTTGACGTCACTGAGCTCTGTGATAGAGGGGGCGACGACACTGGACGAGGAAATCTATGAGTCGCTCCAATCGTTTGAGGCGTGTTCTGCTCCATCGGCGGAGGAGAACACGTCGCAAGATGATGTTGGGGCAGTCCTACGATTCCTTGCGAATGATCGAGAAGAGGAAAAAGATCAATGAGTAACCCCTCCCAGTTCTTCAAGTCTTTGTGGGCCAAGAACGTTGGCGGCAAGGTGACAATCCTCGCAGGGTTTCTCATCCTGGCCGTTTGTGTGGTTGGCCTTGTCTACGCCATCTCGACCGGGGCTGGGGATGAAGGCTTCCTCAAGGTCAATGGCAAGGAACTCAAGTGGGACAAGATGGACCTGCCTGTGCAGTGTCTCTTCGATCCGGATAGATTCGGTCAGAAGCAGATCGACATGTACAACCAGGCGCGAGACCTGATCAACAGTCGTGTTGGCACCATCATCGGCATCTGCATCCCTTGGAGCCTGAAGACACCATTTCCGACCAAGCCTGTCCGGGATACGATCTTGCTTCATGTGGGAGAGGCTGAACCCAAGGTGGATGAAGGGACGTCAGTGGAAACGCCTTGGTCGGTTCATCCGGGCGGGCAGACACAGCTCTGGACGTATCCCAAGAAGACGAACATCTACGGGGTGAAGGTCTTCATCTCCAAGGCGTACAAGGACAACTTGTCAGTGTGGACCCACGAGCTCGGACATGCTCTCGGACTGGGGCATGACCGTCTTCGCTCGAGCATCATGTGGTCGAAGATCCAGGACAGGCCGGGTAAGCTGAGCGGCAAAGACGTGGCTCTGCTGAAGAAGGCGTACATCAACTAGGGGACAGCCATGAGTGATGCAAATGAAGTAGTCAGAGCCATCAACGCTACGGGCGTGGCAGAAGTGGTGAAGGTGACGGAGTCTCCGACCCAGTTGAGGATCACTCATCGCGTGGCGGGAAAGAAGTTGTCTGTGTGGCTGGGCATCGTCTCCTATGTTCTGTCTCGGCAGCACGGGTGGGACGCCCACGTGAGCAAGCAGTACTTCCTGAAGGATGGGAAGCTCCTGTACGGGTGGAACTTCATCGCTCAGTGGAGTGAGTCGGAGAACAAGGATGCGGTCTTGGCGCAGGTCAGAGAGCTCTTGGTTAAGGCCAAAGCAGCAGTGCCTCAGATTGTCCACCAGCTCGAGTCGTACCCTCTCCACGCGAAGGGTGAGAGGAACGCCCCGGGCAATTCTCGTATGAGTGTGGCCGCCCCTGGACCCATGCAGGGTGGGGTCAAGCACAAGGGCGCCTACAAGCTTTAGGGAGTTCGTCATGAGTTTCGGGCCGGAACAAAGTCTGAAGAGACAAGCAGATCTTCGTCGTCGGGAGCTCAACGGTGAGGATGTCTCCGTCAAGCTGTCTGATGGCGAGATCAGAGCTATCGAGGATAAGGTCAAAGCGCTGGAGAAGATCTTCTCCGAGCGAATCATCGCCAAGTTCAAGCTGGAGATCCAGTTCGGGAAGAACAGGACCTCTATGGGAGCTCCATTTGCCGGTGTGATCACTATGTGGCTGTCCGGCACCAAGCTGAACGGTGGTGGTGACGAGAAGGCTTACGAGTGCCCTAACCCGAGATGTGGACAGTTGATCCTTCCACACCAGATCGACAACAATAGGTCCATCTGTCCTCACTGTGGAAACATCTGGAAGTCGGAGGACACGATTGGGGAGCGGTTCTTCAAGCTCACTGACCAGAACTGGGCGCATGCCATCTTGCGAATGTTTCGCAAGGTTGACATGAACGCCGATATCTACCTGAAGTACCATCCAACGGACATCAGGTACAAAACGGCAATGGAATTGGCTCGAGATAGAGGCGGTGAGGAAGTGGCCAAGGCGCGGAAAAATCGCGGTTTGTTCATTTATCCCCTTGCCAACATCATCCGGGACACGAAGAATGGATCTGACCTCTACAAGAGGATCAGGATCTTCATCAACGCATGACCACGAAGTTTCCAGCTACCATAGGCGAAGTGATCTCGGAGGTGAACTCGCGTAGACGGCAGATCGCTGTGTACGAGGAGCTCGTCTCTCATCTGATGCCTATGCTCAGTACTGATTCCCATGAACCAACGAAAGGGATCAAGTCACCGCTGGAACCTGACACTGGAATCGATGAGGATACGATTGCTGATGTACAAAAAGCTCTTTCTGATAAGATCGGGGTCTTGCAGAAAGAGATAGACGTTCTCATGGGAGCCTCTGTGCAAGCGAAGGCTCTCCCGGCCAAAAAAGGGGCGCCAAAGAGGGCAGCCCCCAAACGCAAAGCCAGAAGCGGAGTGAAAAATGGCTAGCCCGAAGAAAAAGAAGATCCCCAAGTCGTCCAAGCCACTGACGGCCCGATCTCAGGCCAAGCAACAGGCCGATGAGCTGATCGTGAACATCAACAAGGCCATCGGCGGGCTCGAGCAGAGGGTGGCGCAGAGCAATCAGCAGCTCTGGCGCAACCAGCAGCACATGAGCCAAGGTCTCCAAGCCTCTGAGCAACACATCCTGTTGATCAGGCGCGTTCTCAACGACGCCCTGTGTGGTGTGACCCGCGTAGCCACGGTCGAGAGGAAAGTCTTTGGGTCGGAAGAGACGGAGCAGGTCCAGGTCATCGACTGGTCGTGGTACACGGCTCAGATGGACGTCATGGACGGCCCCAACGAGTTCATGATGGGCGCGGTCCTGCCCGACGAAGAGGTCGAGATCCGTCAAGCGAAGGCGATCAAGCTGGCCATCAGCAAGGCCATCGTCTCCACCCTCGAATCCCTGGTGCAGAGGGGTGAGAAGGCTGCTCGAGAGGCCGCAGAGGACGATGAGAAGTTCCAGAAGCTCATCGTGTCCATTCTCAGCAAGAGCCCGCAGTTCGAGTGGACCGAGGAGTGGGAAGCGTTCTCCAAGAAGGAGCTGCTACGTCTCATCGCAGCGGAAGACGCTAAGCTGGGGGCTCTCGCAAAAGAGAAGGCCGCGATGGAGGCCGCCAAGGAAGAGCTCTTGGCCGAGACGGAGGACTTCGCTAAGGTGGCTGGCAGGGCAGTCAAGGCCATCAACGATGGGGACGACAGAGCGGCTGCTGCGGCGTTTGGCGAGCTCGAGGAGCGCGTGGAAGCTAAAGAGAAGGAGGCGGACGAGTCTGCCCTTTCACAGCAAGGCGGACACCCGGATGGTGCCACCTTCTTCGGAGGCTAGAAGTGGCGAAGGTCATCCCAGGTACCAAGAAGATAGCTCAGATCAACAAGGCCCTTCATCCTGCTGCGGCTAAGAAGATCCGCTGCTCCGCCTGCAAGATCGGCATGGCGTTGGAGGTAGAAACGGAGCAGGGCAAGAAGTTCAAGTGTGATCGTTGTGGCCGAGAGTTCGGGTTCACCGCCTTCTAGCTAAAAAAGATCCCTGGCGTGTCCGAAGACACGCCAGGGCTGAGCTACTTCTTTGGATTCGTTGATTCCAAGATGTGTGGCAGGAGAACCCTGACCACACACTGGCAGTATGGTTGTTTCTTCAACCAGACAACCTTGAACGTTCTGGTCAGAACCTGTTCGTCACTACCAGTGCAACCATCTTGTGCGAAGTCCGGTGGTGACATCTCCACAAGATGACCGATCTTCAGCTCGCAGTAGTTCCGGCACATGTTCTCTGTGGCCACTTTGTCGGCTCTCTTGCATCCCGAGATGTTCCAGATCATAGCTACGCAACCGGCTAACACCAGGAGAAAGATCACACCGTTGACTTTCTCTCCCATCACACACCTCGCTTCGTGAAGCTGAGTGCGCTCTCCAGTCTCCCCTTGAGTGTCTTGTAGTAGGCCACAGCACCGGGGGCGGGTGGAGGCGTCTCCTCGAGATTGAGGATGGTCTGGGTGCAGGACCCGATGAGTCCCTCGAGTACCTGCTCTTCCGTCATGTCCAGGCCGTGGATCAGGTTCATGACTCGATCTATCGGTGTCTCGGGCGGGAGTAGAATGGAGGACACGTCCCACTCGATTCCCTCATCCGCGTCGTTGAGACGTGGCATGTCCAGGAAGCGATTCGCGATCCAGTTCTCCACCTCACACCGGTCAGGAATCTTTGTGCGTGCCCGAACTTCCACGCCTAGCACGATCGTCATTCTCTGAGATTTCATTTGTCACCTCGTATCGATTCCAGACGTCTGAATCCCAAGCACACACGTGCTCGGCCGCGCCTGTGAAGAACTGGGCGGACCCAGCGTCGGACAGTTTGTAGTGCATGTCTTTGTGACTGTTTGGTGCGGACACGTCATACGGAGAGATCCCCAAGAGGATGCCAGTGTTCACCAGCTCGTGAAGAGCTAGGTACATGGCGATGTCACCGCACTCGCTCTCCTTGTAGATGTCATCTGCGGTCATAGGACGCTTGGCGATCTCCTTCATGATCCACCACTTCAGAGATGCCGCTTCAGCAGCGTTCTTTCCAGCGTTGAAGTCGCGGAGGAAGTCCTTTTCTCGGAACTTCGTCGCTTCTCTGATATCTGTCATCTCCTCTTCCTTTTGGCCTTGAGGAACTCCCCCAACTTGGCGTGGACTTGCACGGCGCAAGCACGGCAGAGGACCATCACGTTCCTTTCACCGTGCACGTCCCCTGCCTTTATGACTGCTCGAGGAAGGTTGTCGTCCTGCCCTTTGATCTTGCGGCAAGCCGTGCAACCCTGCTCGAACGGTTTCTCGCCATCGATGACCTCGATCATGCTTCACGCTTCCAGATGGTGGTCTTCTCGTCGTCCTTGACGTTGCGCCACCCGCTCTTTGACTTGACCTCCACGATCTCGGTGCACCAGGGCTTGGGGTCACCGTTCCAGATTTCCGCTGCTCCACTCTCTCCGGTGACGCGCCCGTTCTTGTCTACGGACACTCCCCACTTCGGGTTGGCCGGGAGGGTTACTCGAGGTTCTCCTGATGAGTCGAGTAGCCCGTAGTACCAGTTGTACATGTTGATATCTCCTGAGCAGGTGTACTGGGCACCCCGCTCGATCAGAGTGAGGGGCCGAGGTATGGAGTAGCGGTACTGCATCGGATGAGGAATGTCGAACCACTCGGACTTCCATTGATCTGTGGGGAAGGTGAGAAGTGTTCCCCCACTGCCAGCGCTCCATACCTGTCCGTCTTTGAAGAAGCAGTAGGTGTTCCCATCCTTGTTCCAACCCAGAGCTGGGATCATGTCCTTGGGGATCTTCCCGTCGAGGTCTTCCCAGCTCACCAGGTGCATGTAGAAGGTTCGATCTTCTGCGCCCGACGCCCACACCTTCTTCCCATTGACAGGGATCTTGACGTGGCAGAAGTGCCCCAATGCTTTGCACATCCCACTTCGCTTGATGATGCCAAGCATTGGGGCGTCGTACTTGGGGCCCTCGATTCCGAACCAGATCTGTTTCACGTACCAGTTATAGGCACTCATGCTACCCGCCTCAAAAGACGTAAGGGGCGCTCACCATCGTCGTTGATGTCCCACACTACATCCTTATATTGATCTCTCAGCTTGGCGAGTAGGGTCCATCCCTTGTCAGAAACAGCACATGAGCGAACTTCTCTTGGACGGAAGGTACTCATCAACAGGGCCCACAGCCTAGAGGCTACTCGTTGACCTCGATACCGACGGGATACGAAGGTGCCATAGGATAGGAAGACTCCGTTAATGATCGATCCCGTCAGAACGCCGACAGTGTGGCCCCGTCTGTTCTTCGCCTCCACACCCTTTATGCTGTCAGATACCTTGATGGATTTAGACCAGGTAGACCAGGTCCAATGCCCACTGAGAGTCTTATTGAGTGTCCCTCCTAGCATCTTGTGATCTCTATCCATGATGAAGTACGTCAGGTCGTTGTGATCTTTCTTCATCATTTTCCGGCCTTCATATCATCGAGATCTTTTCTAGCACGTCTGGCTGCGGCCATATCGTCGAAGATGTCTGGGATGACTTCGTAGTCGGGCTCGAACACAGCTTCGTCCCCACAGCACTCAACCAATAAGACCCAACTGCCATTCGATGTGCAGACGGACGGGCACACAACGCCGTAGTTGGGTTGCCATTCAACTGGGTGTCTTTTTCCGCCCGGCGCTAGAACGAGATATCCGATGCGGGCTCGAACGTGCTTGTAGCGAGCCGGCCACCAGGCAGTAACCAAAGCTCGTACCAGCTCGAGCTCCTCCTCACTGACATGTCTATTGATCATGCTTTCAATCATTCGATCACCTCCAACTGGCTCAGGATGCTATCTGCTAGGTTATTGGCCCGTTCGTCATCGGACTCGGATAGTCGTCGGATCAGGACGGGCAAAGATTCTCTAGAGACCTTGCATTCCAGACGACGGGAGATCACTCTGCCATGCGTCCTCTGCTCCCAAGTGTAGTTGTCTCCACGATGAGGCAGGTAGCAAGCCTCCAACCTGGAGTCGATCCCCTGGTTGACTGCTGCCTGTATTGCTTCTGCATCCTCTCCGACCATGCTCATGGGGAAGATGTCTTCCACCATTTTTCCTTTGATCTCGCTGTAGAGGATCGTCTGACCGTCGTGGTTGAACATGCCAAGATCATTCTCCATGGATCTCCCCTGTTTCCATGTCGACGTAGCCGATGAAGCGGTACTTCCACCCCAATCCGTGGGAAGTGTCTACTGGGTAGGCAGTGGGAGGTACTTGATAGGTGTTGTGGGGCCCGATGGCGAGAAATTGAAGATGTCCATGACTGGCGGAGTCCATGGCCTGGTTCTGGTACGCAGCCCATCGTGTTGTCTTGTGGTTGGACCCTGACGCCTTCATCAGATCTATCATCACATCCCCCACGCGGAGGATGGGGGTATCCTCTACAGTTCTTGATTTGTGCATTCTTTTGGATCCTTGTCATCCCGCCAGCTCAAGAGCTTGGGATGGGTTAGCGCGTTGCTGTCGGCCCCTTGGCTGATGAAGCTTCGATCTTGGTACCCAATTTGGGCGATCATCTCGCAGCTTCCCATATCAGCGATTTCCTGCTTGTCCTCATCTGTGAGCCCCGACGCAAACTCACAGATGTAGATCAGACCGCCGTTCTTGTCGTACTGGTACAAGGACATCGACCCCACACGCTTCTTGTTCTTGCCGGTGCCCCACGTCCCATCCGTGGTCAGCTTCTTCCCGCATCCGGGGCAGACATCCGTCTTGCCCGTCCTGACCGGAGTCAGGTCGACGTGGCACTTGGATGTGCAGTGAGCTAGATCCCCATCTGGATCCCACACCGCAATGAAGTCGTCCTCCAATGCCTGCTTCACCTTCCAACACACGTTAGGTCGATCTGGCTGGCCCAAGAACGAGAGGTGTTTCTCTCCCAAGCTTCCCCAGCAGTCGTAGACCACGTACCCCTCGTACCCTTCCTCCACCATCTCCTTCAGGGCGTCCTCGTAGCTGTCGTCCGTGATGATGAGCCCGTGGATGAACTCGGTATCAGCGAATCCCAGTTGAGGCGGCCCCTTCTCGTTCTCCCAGCCGTCGATGAGGTTCTGGAGGAACTCAAGCCAGACAGTGCAGGCCGAGTTCTCCTCCATGTTGGCGCCCTTCCAGAAGGGGACTCGGAACACGTAGGCGTGGACCAGCCCCAGCTTCTTCTGCATCTCGAGGGCGCGGGGCACCAGAGAGTTGGAGATCTGCTGCATGCCACGGAAGTCATCCTTCGACTTGCCTTCCTTGACATAGAGCTCGCACAGCAGAATCGACATGGGCGGTAGGAACGCCTCGAACTCTTCGACCAGGTGGGGGAACTTGTCGTTCTCTACGATCAGCTTCCCGCGTGACTGGATCCACACCTTGTCATGCTTGTCCTTCGAGACGATGTAGCACATGCCGTTCTTCTTGACGGACCACACGAGGGGAGGTCCGCCATGCCCCTCTGTGGGGCGAGCAGCGAGCTTCATCAGCTTCTTTGGCTCGATGCTGTTCTGCGGTTTGCTGAAGGCGATGTTGTTGGGCAGAGGGCCATCGAAGAAGATGTTGTCTGCCCGAGTCACGTCTGCGAGTTCACCCTCGAGTATGGCCTTCAGGTTCCCACGCAGTACACTGACGATCTCGTACCCCTTCTGTGCCTTCGTCCTGATGTCTCTGACGAGTTGGTCGAACGCCGCTTGCCTGGGGTCTACCCAAGCTTGCGTTCCCTCCTTCCCCTTGGCTCCGGGGATGTCGACAGTCTCCTGCATCTGACCGTCGAGGATTCCCCACTGACTGACAACTTCCTCCCCATCGGACCAGGCAAGCCAAACTTGTGTGTTCTGCTTGCCTTCTCTTCGCATCTCTACGAAGGTGGTGAGCGATCTGTTCGGTCGTTTTCTCATCGAAGCTCCCTCAGTTCTGGCATGTGACGTTCTACTTCCTCTTGGTACTCGAGCGTTCTGTTGGTTGGGTTTCGCATGTTTTCTTCGGACACTGTGTAGCAGAGTCCGGCTGGGTGACCGTCCTCATTGAAGAAGATCATGGGGCGGTAGTCGTGCGGGTAGGATGGTTTCAGCAACGGCTTGAAGATGGAGGCCGTCATGCCTCCGCCGATGATGTCCATAGCCAAGTCCAGGTACCCCTCCTTGATGAAGTACCTTCTCCCACTGTCCGTGGTGAACGCGACGACTGGCATTTCATACCCCCTGAAGATCTCCAGCTCGTCTAGGTTCATAGCTACGCATTCAGCATCTAGGTACACGCCTGTACCCACCAGCATGTCCATCCATCCGCGCTTGATGAGATGATGGATGATCTCCTGCTTCGTTTCACTGGAGCTGGCCACGAGGTCAGCCTGTTCCATCAGCTTGTTCAGGGGTCTGCTATTCTCCTGAACCTCCCTCTCCTTGAACGTGACTCCGAAGGTCCAGTTGAACAGCAACCACGTTCCATCGTGGATATGTAGAAGGAAGAACTGGTCATCCTTGTAGGACGCCGCGATGTCATTGCATCTCACGATCAAAGAAGCGTCTAGCATGATTTCCTCCTGTGCTAGTTTCTCCCATGGCATACAAGTGTCTTATACCGATGGATCCTCGATCCTTGCGCTGGTAAAGTTGGTCGATGTCCTGTCATAAGGTGGACAGAGGAGGATTTACGTGGCCGAAAAAGTACAGGTAGGAATCGCACTGAGGTGCTCACACAAAGAGTTCAAGGAGGTGGCTCGAGAGGAGCCTGCGATGGCTGGAAAAGCCATCGACCCAGAGCTCGAATCCTTCACCGAGTACCTGCTCAGCGGTGGGCAGGATCGAATGACACGCGTCGAAGTACAGATCCTCCGCGAGTACATCGGCTTCAAGTTGATGTCTGAGCAAACGACGCGAGAGTAGCTTCTTCTCTCCTGGGAGCTGCTCTCGTACAGCCCGGCCTGCGCAGGCCGGGCTTTTTTAGCTCACGACCCGTATGCAAAATCCGATCCTTGATCTTGACATTTGTCAATATGCGGTCATTCTATGAGTAGGAACATGAACTTCGCATCAACAAAGGTCCTCAGAGGACCACGCCAGATCCAGCCGTACTGGTTCGAGCGGAGTTCGTACAACTGAGCCCGTCCTCATGACGGGCCCTGCGGAGAAGGGAGCCCGTCATGCTGCGCTGCGATGAGTGTGGGGGACGAGCTGTAGCGGCCCTGGGGCACGTTCACTGCCTGCTGGTCACTCTGTGCCACGATTGTACCCTGGACGCCGTGGAGCGCCGTGAGGGAGCCCAGAACGAGGCTCTGCTCATCGCCGCCGCCAAGGTAGAGGCTACCCGGCGGCACCTCCAAGCTCAGTTGGACCGCTCCAACTACTTCGGAGACCACTATCACGGACCGCCCCTGGATGAACTTCAGGCGGCTTAACTTTTCTCTTGACGGCGGCTAGAGCTTTCTCTAGTTTGTCTGAGTTGCGTTGGCGCCCGTTGCGAGGACTAACGGGACCACCGTCGAAAGGCGGCTTGACCTCACTCCATGGGAGATTCTTCTCTCCCTCAGGGTGGGTGGCCGAAGAACGTAGCAAACCAGTGGAAACGCTGGGTTGAAAAGCTCCCGCACGATAGTGTTGGGGGCTTTTCTGCTTTTGGAGATCATGATACGCTCAGGCTTTCTCCTCTGTGGGAAGTTGGTCATGAGCCCCGGGTAATGCCGGGACACCATCGAACGACGAGGAACGGCCGGGTTGCCCGCCAGCTCAATGAGCCCTCGTCACTTCAGGGCCACCAGGTTCACGCCTGGTGGCCCTTCCTTTTGATCAAGCTAAAAACGAGATCCATTGGCGTCTCGGCGTCCTGGATCGGTCTTACACTCCTGATTCGCAGGGGCGGCCGTCACTGACTCTCCGGGACAGGATCTCTCGGCGCCGGTTCTTTCGAACACCCTTCTTATAACTAAGAAGGGGGGAGTTTTTCACTCCCCTTTGTCGTCGAGCATCCTACGCTGCTCGACGTCTCTTGACAGCGACTCGCATCGCTGTCTTCTTTTCCTTCTGCGGTTTCTTCCTCCCCCTCAGTTTTGTTTGGCGTGTTGGAGACTGTTTTATCTCCTCTTGCCTTCTTTTGATGGCGTCCATCAAGGGCTTCATCGCAGCCCTCCAACCTGACGAACTCATCGTCAGGTTGGACTCCAGCAACCCCTGAGCTATCGCCATTGCTTGCAGCATCTCCATCTCCGACTTTGTCAAGACGACGGACTTGCCGTCGTCTGTCGTCAATACGGCGAAGTCGAGTCTCTTCTCGCCAGACTTCGGGTCGACGAACTCGTCGACCGATATCTTAGCCGTTTGCCCGTCAGCCACGGGTATGGTCACATGCTTCCTCCTCCCATCAAGCAGCCGGGCGGTCCCTGCGGCTTTCGCCACAGTTCCTAGGCCGAAACCCAGGCACTTTACTGCATTGATCACGATGATTCCGAATACGACCGTTTCTACGATCATGCTAGATCCTCCTGTTTGGGTTCATTGTTCTTATGGCGCTGTTAGGTGGCTGTTTTGCCTCGTTTTTGATAATCTGAGGCGATCCTCACAGGAGCTTCCCCGTGCCCGTTACCAGCCATCAGATAAGCGGAATGATCGGCGGACAAACTGCCATGTTTGGCAACGCCGCCACGTACTCGACTCAAATCAGTCCGTTCGGAAAGGGTGGGATGCCCTCGTACGGTCAGCCAAACATGGGAGGGATCAATCCCACCAACATGTCTGGAGCCGTTGATTTCAATGCGGGGTCTATGGCGGCTCCTGGCATCATGAACGGCATGGCCAGCTTCGGCGCTCCGATGTTGGCTGGTGCTGGCATGATGATGGGTGGGCCCATCGGAGGGATGCTAGATCCATTTACAGGGGGCATGCGTGGTTTTGGGGCTGGTGTTGGTTGGCAGCGGGGGGCAGGCATCGTGTCCAACTTCGGAAACATTGCTCGAGGTGGTTTCGGAGGTATAGCTCGAGGTCTAGGCGGAGCGGCTCTTGGAGCGCTACCGGGCATGGCGATCGGCGCGGGGATCCAGTACGTGGCTGGGCAGGCTATCGAGGGGGCGCAGTTCCAGAACAGGACGAACGCCTTCTTGCAGAACACTTTCCGACACACGAACTCTGAGAGTGAGACGGGGTATGGATTTGGCCAGTCTCAGCAGCGTCAGATCGGTCGGATGATGCAGGAGATGGGTGGGCACGACATGATGACGACTCCACAAGAGTTGTTGAATGTCATGAAGGGCGGGGCCCAGATGGGGGTGTTCCGTGGGGTGCAGGACGCGAGGGAGTTCAAGGAGAAGTTCACTCAGATGAAGAACTCCCTGAAGGAGATCGCAGGGGTCTTCAATACGACGCTGTCGGAGGCCATGCCTTTCTTCCAGGGAGCTCGTCAGCAGGGCTTCTGGACGCCCCAGGACATCACCAGGCATGCCAACCAGGTTAAGGCTGTTCAGGCCAACACGGGCATGAGCGCTGCTCAAACACAGCAGATGATGGGCATAGGCGCCCAGATGGTCCGCAACATCGGAGGGACTGGTCAGCAGGGTTCTCAGATGATGGCGAGAGCTCAGGGCATGACGGGTGCCGCCCTCTTTGGCGGGACAGTCACCAGCTCTCAGCTTCAGGAGGCCGGGTTTGGTTCAGGGGCTCAGGGTGCTCAGAACCTTGGGACAATGCTGGCTGGGGCTACGGCTCGGTTTGCGAGTAGCAGAGTAGGTCGTTGGGGCCTGGCGTCTATGATGAACAAGTCGGGCACGGGTCTCGACCAGGATAAGCTGGACCGCTTCACCAGCGGTAACATGTCGATCGGAGAGATAGGATCTTCTGCCCGTGGGAATGTGAGCGGTAGTCGCGCATATGACTTTGTTCAGAATGAAGAGCACATGCGTGGGCAGCTTGCAGCGCAAGGTCCGCAAGCTGGTCTTGGCATCGTCAAGAGTCTACTTGGTGGCCGTCTGTACGGTACATCGAGCAGGGACAAGCTCATCGCCAATCGGATGATCCGCCGTTTCATGGGAGGAAACAAAAAGCAGGCGGAGCTCATTCAGAAGCTGGCAGTAGAGATGCCACGTCTCATGGAGATCCAAGCTGCTCGATCTGAGACTGCCTTGGACGCACAGCAGCGACAACAAGACGCCGCAATGAATGACACCTTCGAGGGGATGAAGCAGAAGGTTGGTCACTGGTGGGAGGAGAATGTTACGGGCGCGATCAAGAAGATGGGCGCGGACTTCTCCTCCAAGGTGGGGTACGCCTGGTCTAGAGCTAGCGACAAGCTCTGGGGGACGGGTGGCAGAGGGGGAGGTCTTCAGCACAGTGCTGTCCGCGCTTTGTCTGCTGCTGCGCTTACTGGTGACTCGAGCAAGCTCGCTTTGGAGTTCGGGACACCGGGTGGTGGGGTTTCCAATCTTGGGGCGGGTGGTGCCCTCACAGGTGGTGGCGTCTCCGTGACGAACTCTGGCCTGATGAATGAAATGGGGTTCGGACGTTCTGGTGTCGCTCGTATGGGAGGTCTGCTAGGTGCCTTGGGCATCTTGGAGAACAGGTACTCCAGAGAGGACGTGTCATCTGCTCGAGGGATGATGAGTGCGATGCAGGGACGTATGGGTCGCAGCGAGGCTTCGGCGCTCGGGTATGGGTCTGAGGAGTCCGCCATCGCTGCGGGCAAAAGTTCGGGGGCCCAGGCGATCGAGAAGTTCATGGGCAGTGGAGAGGCTCAACAGATCCGAGCCAAAATGGGTATGAAGTTGGACAATGAGGGACAGATGCGTCTGGCCAAGAAATACTTGGCAAGGATCAGGTCTGGTGCTGCTGGCGAGGACGCTCAAGCAATGGTGAGTGGGGTAGACGATAAGGTAGCTCTCACAAGGATCATAGCTTTCCAGGGGGAGGCTCGTGGAAAGTTCTCTGGTGTGGAAATTAGAGGAATGATCGGGAGCAAGTTCTCTCAGATGAGTGCGGCGCAACTAGATGATGCTGCTGACGACACGAGACGAGAGATGGTTGCTGCGATGACTGGGGGCGGTGGGAGCGGGATTCTCGGTATTGGTGGTCTACTCGATGTCGTAAAGATCGGCGGGGATGGTGGAGTCAAGGGAGAGGCGGTAACCGAGGCTGGTATTCGAGAGCTAGAGTCAGATCCTGATGCACAGCGAGCCTTCAAGCTCATGGCTCAAGCGGAACAAGCTATGAACCCGGCTAACGGACAACCAAATGCAGAAGCCGCTGAGAAGTTGAGGGCAGAGGCCAGAGGGCTGCTGATCAAGGTCGGTAACAGTGGTGAGAAGGGTGGTCTGTCCGCAGCGGCTAGATCTTTCGCCGTCAAGGCGGCGGATGGCAAAGACCCAAAGGCCACGGCAATCGCTAAGCTCATGGCAGATCGAGGCGGTCAGATGCAGAGTAAGAACGCTCTGCGACTAGCTGAAGGTCTCAATACACGAATGGAGCGGATCCGAGGGAAGTTGGGAAAGGAGGGGATGTCAGAACTCCTCGAGTCTACTGGAGACAAAGCGGGCCTGAACAAAGCGATCAAGGCTGTCCTGAATCCAGGCGCGAACGAAACGGCACAGGGACGCCTGCAAAAGATGAAGGAGCTTGCTCAGCAGGCCGCAACGAACCCGAAGGAGGCTGCTCGCATCCATGCCATCCTCAACAGAGAGGGCGCAGCCAACACAGACGTTGGCATTCTGATGAAGGGGGCCATCGACACGGCCGGAGACATCAAAAAGTTTGCGATGTCTGCCGATCAAGAGGCGGCAGTCGAAGCCGGTGGGGGGAACATTGGTAGGGCTAGGGCAAGTGTCGCGTCAACCTTTGCTCGTATGGGCATCAAGCTGAAGGACGGAGATCTAGACCGGCTGATCAGGGGGGATACGAGCAAGTCTGGGGAGGCAGCAAAGAAAAGGTTGGAGGAGAAGCTCAGAGCAGGGGGGATGGACAAAGAGCAAGCCAGTGCGATGTTGCGAGATGTGAAGGGTGGCTTCACGGCGAAGGAGATCTTGGAGCGCGGAACGGCGGCAGCCCAAGCGGCAGGGTTCAGGACGTTCAGCGAGAAGGTCTCCAAGGAGGCTGGTCTCAAGCCTGATGCGGTGAACATCACGGGTAAGGAAGGTTCTCCACAAGAGATGGGACAGCAGCTCAAGCTTCAGACTACAATTCTGCGTGACATTGCTCTTTCGACAGCTAAGTCTGCCAAAAGAGAGAGTGGTGTGGTGCAGAACAAAAAGGGCAAGAAGTAGATGGCTAACGCCAAAGCAGGAACGAATGCGATACCTTGTCGCAACGAGTTGATCCTTCGCTTCCCGATGGCGGATGGTCGTCTTCGTACCGTCATCATCAGAGAGTCCGTTGTCGTAGAAGACCCCTACCTGAAGATGGTGCGAGCAAAGCTGTATACGATCAAGAACGGAACTGAGTTCGGGGCGGAGATCACGTCAAGGGCGCTGAAGGATGTTCTGATCAAACAGAACATCCAGATCTAGGAACCAAGATGGCTACCTTCGTAGAACTACGAACAGACTCTTTTGCCGATGTGCTGAGCGAGCTGACGACGAGTCACCGCCTGGACTTCGAGAATGTTCGTCGTCCTTTCCGTGGCATCGAGATCAAAGAGGACACGTACGCCATCATCAAGGTCATCCGCTCCAATGGGAAAGAGATCCCTCTGACGGACGCTGGATCTCGTATCACGGGTGCAGGGGTGTCTGGCCGCAAGAAGAAGAATGGGGACTACGAGTTTGGTTTCCCAGACGAGGGCAGCACGTTCAACTACTCCAACTTTGTCGCCCAGACGATCGTCGAGGCAAGGCAGGAGAAGTCCCAGGTCGTAGAGACCTTTGGAGATCCCTACATCTTCTTCTACGGAGAGAAGCCGCGTGTTCTGAATGTCCAGGGTCTTTTGATGAACACTCTGGACTTCAACTGGAAGAACGAGTTTCTGCGGAACTACGAGAAGTACCTACGTGGAACGAAGCTCGTGGAGCACAAGGCGCGAGTGTACCTGTACTACGATGACCAGATCGTAGAGGGGTACATCCTGGACACGCAGATCCAGATGGATGCGAACCTTCCGTATCACGTCCCGTTCAACTTCACGCTATTCGTGACGTCCCACACGTACATCGGGTTGATTGAGAGCAACGGGATGTACCCAGTCTCAGCCAACGTCAACATCTCCCCCGACAGCTTGACGGACAAGCTGAACGTAGATGAGACCATCAGGAAGCTGAGAGACAGGGCAGAAGATCTCAGGCCGGACGAGCTCATCAGTACCATCGAGGATGTCAGGTTCGCTTCGGAGATGGCCGCTGGCGGGGTGCTGGGCAAAGACGCCATCATGAGTGCGGTGATCTCCGGGATGTCTGACTTCGAGGCATTGACGAATGCGTTCCTAAGCAACGTCAAGACCTACTTCTATGGGAGGAGAACCGTGGTGCCTCGAGGGTTCCTCGGGTCAGAGCGGACGGTAGGAGAGGCCACCTACGCCAACACTTTGACGTTCGTTGGTGATCCTCCCCAGCGGAAACACCCACTGCGATCGAGGATATCTGACAACTACGATGAGTATGTTGGTGGGAAGAATGCAACGCTGTCTCTGGGGTCTGTAGCGGACGATCTCGAAAGCCAAGAGAACGAAGAAGACTACGACTATGAGCTACAGATGCTATCAGAGCTGGAAGCACTGGGGGTCGACATCTCAGATCCAACCCCAGCTCAGGAGTTGCGCGGAAGACTCACGCACACCATCGTAGAGACAGCGGGCAAGGTGGACTTTGCTGCTGGAATAGCCAATGGTGTCATGGGCAATGTCAAGTCGAAGGTAAATCAGATCGCCCAGGTCGGGTCTGGCCTTCCTAGCAAGCCGTAGGTGATCAATGGCTCAAGGCCACCATCTCCATCTTCGCCTGTTCATTGAGGGCGTAGAGGTTCCAGTCATTTCAGCCAGTGTGCAGGTCGCGGCAAACTCGCCAGCAGCGTGCTCCATCCAGGTGGTGGCCACCGACAAGATCTTGGACCTCTACCCACGAACAGTCGTGCATCTGTTCTTCTACGACTACATCGAGGCATCGAACCCAGCCTTAGACACAGAGCCGGACGTGACGAGGGGTGATGAGTACGTCGACTGGTTCAACTCTCACTACAAGTTGCTCTTTATGGGAGAGCTCTCCACCATCCAGTTCCAGAAGGATGCTGGGCAGCGAGCGGTGATCTTGCAGTGTGTGGACTTCTCCAACTACTGGGACACGACCTTCCAGTACAACTTTGGTGGATCTCTCTTTGGAGGGCGCCGACAGGCCAACTTCATCGGTGCCAACAGCAACTTCTTTACCTCTCCCCTTGGTCATGGAACAGGAACGATCTCTCGTCTACTCAGCGGGCGTTCCGTTAACTTTCCAGACCTGCGTGGTTTGCTAGCCGGCATCGTTCGCATGCTAGAGGCGATTGGTGGCAGCTACTACGGAAAGTCAACCTTCCGTGGAGCGAACGACTTCACGTCCATAGCAGAGTTGCGCCTGAAGATCTTGCAGCAGATCACAGCGGCTCCAAAGGATACTTCAACGGCCAAGCTGTTTGCCCGCAAGACGTTCAACATGTGGCTGAACCGAGCAACTCAGGGTCTCGGGAAGATGGTGAGCTTTCGTGGGTTGATCCAGGTCATGTTCCAGTTCATCTTCCACGAGGTGTATCCTTGCCCCGCTGCGAAGTTCGTCCCGGCTGGCAAGAGAAATGAGCCACGGAACTACTCTGTGGCGATCGGTAAGACTGGCAAGTACAAGGCGTTCGCTGCTCGGACACAAGCGGCCTTGATCTCCACATTGTTCGCCAAGAGCAACTTGGTTGCGTGGCGCAGAGATTCGTCAGGGTTCACGAGAAACAACTCTTTCCTGTCGGCCTCTATGTCGATCTACATCAAGTCGTGGGCAGCCTTTGACAAAGAGATCTCTAGTCTCCTTGGATTGGGGCAGGCCCTCAACATTCCCAGCAACGCTATGAAGGAGCTGACAGTAGCTCACACTAAGGCAAAGAAGATCAAGTCTTTGTCCACGAATTCTACTGGGACTATCTCAGCCAACCTGTTTGCTGTGGGGTCTGATGGTAACCGTGGCTCACTGGACAGGCAGTACCCAAGCATCATCGTGCTGTACACAGAGATAGCTGACTCACTGAAGAAGATCTTGGGCGTGCGTATCGGTCGCAAAGGATCCAAGACAGTAGAGACGCAGGCGCGGGTGAACAATCAGATCTTCCGGCCTGATATTTTCTTCTCAGCTCCTCCTCGCTGCAACGTTCTGTTCCCGGAATCCTATGACACCTTCAGCTTCTCTCGTCAGTACTTGCGAGAGGTCAGTCGGTTGGAGCTCCAGACGCACAACGAGATCTTGGGAAATGACGCGCTGTTCAATGGGAGATACTATGCTCCAAACGTCAAGGACGTCCGCAAAGGGTTGAAGCTGTCCAGTGGGAGGTTTGCCCGGTTGATCCTAGATCACGAACTGTTCACGGGCATCATCCCGATGTTCGAGAACTTGAGTGAAGCGAACCTCTTCGCCATGAGATCTGGAGCAGTGCAGAAGAGCGGGGCGAAGGTCGGGTACGCGCAGAGGGCAGTCAACTTCCAGTACTTCAAGTATCGATTCCAGGCGCGGTCTATGTCGGCGGCCGGTCGGTTCAACCCGATGTTCGTTCCAGGCTTCCCTTCTTTGATCATCGACAAGTACATGGACAAGGACGCGCTGGCCATCTCCGCCCTGCCTGTCGGTCAGCAAACCCTCGAGCTAGGTCTGAAGGTGTCTCCCAACAAGGTACCCACACTCAGTGAGGTACTACGCACGATGGTCAGCCCACAGTACCTTGGAGTCTGCTCGGGTCTTGTTCATCAGGTGTCACAGAGTGGTGGGAGAACTCAGTACCAGTTCATGCACGCGCGGGTGCACAGAGAGGACACGGAGTACTTGGGCGTGGACAAGGTTCCCGTCTACAAGGTCATCCCTGGATCTGGATCTGTGACGAAGGAAGTCTACGCTGCCCCCGCTTTGACCCCTCCCAAGGTTGGTTCTAGTGGACCACATGGGGGGAAGATCACAGCGGTGCGTGATGTGTCTAAACGGGAGAAGGGTAAGTCCTTGCCGCTGTTGGGCACAGGGACCACAGCTCAGGTGGGGGAGACGGTTCCCAGTGCCTTGTGGACGAACAACTCTCATCTTGGAAAGGATAGCTTGATCATAGCTGCCTTTGAGGTCACAGAGGGATGGTCCCGTCGATACAGGGAAACCATAGACCTCCCGATAGAGGACGCCATCAGACCACCCTGGATTTGGGATGGCTGGGCCGTACCGAAGATCAGCGAGACCTACGAGCACTTGTTTGGTACGACGGCCATCACAGACATCGCTGGGTTCAGTGTGAAAGAGGGAACTCGGTCCTTGATCAGTGAAGAGTCTAGGAAAGCACTGACAGCGCAGAACGCCACGACCTCTTCCGGATATATGTCGAAGAAAAAGGGAGTCAAGAAGTCGGCTGCGGCTTCTTCAGACCCCAGAGATGTAGCAAAGACACAGGCAGGGCAGAACCAGCAGGCCATCCTCAATATCGAGAAGGAGAGGACGATCGAGAACTCAGTGGACTTCTTGGTCAGAGCCTACAGTTTCGTCAAGGTCAACAATTTGGATGTCGGTGACTTCCTTCGAGCGTATGGGTGGCGCCCGATCGCTACGATGGTAGAGATCATGGGGGGGAACGATTTGAAGATCGAGAAGAAGGATATCAAGGTCAGGAGAGTTGTTCGTCAGAAGTATGTCGTGAAGAAGCAGGAGGTCATTCCGCTGCTCACAGATCCCTTGGGGCCGTTAACCACTGAGGTGAAGACGAAGCCCATCTACGGAACTCGAATGGTGTCTCGGCTCGTCAGCAGACCGGGGTATGTAGTGACGGGTAGAGAGGGGTTCCACAGTCGTGCTTTCGGGGATACAGAAGACCTGTTTGGTCTAGTGAGCCCTACCGTTACTCGTGTCCTACAGCTCTCAGGGTCGAAGCGGAAAGTGGCCGCCAAGCTTGATGTGCGGAAGAGGAGACGGGATGTGGTAAGGCTGTACGTGGCCGAACTTACGGGATCTCAAGGGCTGTTGGGATGATCCTTGCCACCGTCCGTGACAGAGGGGTATAAATAGTCATGAATGTCAGCATTCTCGCGGGTTTTTTTGACGAGCTCGGTGGTATCGACAAGACCGCTGTGTCTCGGGTAGCCACTAGCTTTCCGCAGAGTCGTCGGGGTATTCGCTCCCTCCGTGTCCACAATCTCATTGGGCGGGACTTTGTGAAGGAAGACAGTCCTGGCATCTCCAGTGAACCGGACCACCACAACCCAGAAGATCAAACGGTAGCCAATCCAGAGATGGCTGATTCGTCTGATGGTGATGGGGGCGGGGGAGGTGAGACCTCCATTGGTAAGCTGGCGGAGGTCTTCACGGAGGATCGTAAGGAGAGGGCCATCGGAGCCTTTGCCAAAGCTCGTCCCTACGTGGCGGGGGGACTCAAGGCTGGTATCCCGGCTGCTCTGGCGGGGAAGATCATTGCGGGGGACGGACCCAAAGGAAACAACGCCGCTCGAATTGCGGGGATCATCGGCGCCGGACTTGGCGTAGCCAACGAAGGGCTGAAGAACTGGGCCGAGAAGAACAAACGCAAGGCCGTAGCCAAGCAGCTACTGAAGGGCTGACTGATGCCGGGACAGGGAAGCTATGGTCCGGGGGGGAAGTGGATCTACGAGCGTGCAAAGAAGCTCCGTAGCAAGAACCCAGATATGGAGGAGGGGGCATCCTTCGCCATCGCTACGCAGCAGGCCCATAAGGTCAACAAGAGTCCGAAGGGATTCAGGACACCAGAGGGTGTTGCGGCTGCCAAAGCAAAGATGACGGGTCCGATCAAAGAGTACAGAAAGACCGCCTCTATCGCCGCGTTCCTCGATGAGCTGGCGAAGATAAGGGGAGAGCAATGAGCTTTTCGAGAGAACAATTCTCCGAGTTCCTGAAGACTGCCGCAGCCTCAGATCCTCCTGGTGAGGGCAGCAACGTCAAGGACAGTCAGGGGGAAATGGTTCCCGTGCTATTGCAGCCGGAGTTTGCAGAGCCTACGTCCAAAGATAAGGACCGGGGGCCAGCGGAGAGCTTCTCCTCGTCGGCAGAAGAGCGAGGAGGAGCAAACAAGAAATACTTGCAGGACGCCTTCTCCGGGTATGGAACGGCCGCAGCGGGAGCGGAGAAAGATCTCGCAGCTCTGTTGAAGAACAAGTCTGGTGGAGAGACCAGAGTGGCCGCCAAGACGGCGGCTGTGCTGGATGAGCTCCAGAAGATTTCCAAGCGGTAGATGATGAACCCTCTCGATGAAGCGTTGGAGGCCCTCCATGAAGAGGGTCTAGACAAGGAAGGGATGGCTAAGAAGCCATCCGATCCATCTGGCCGTGCCCAGCGCGAAATTGAGATGTGGCGTACATGGGATCAGAATGGAAGACAACCAGAGCATCTACGTCCGCTGGTACAGTCTCTTCAGCCTTTGGTGAAGAACAGATCCCGTATCTTCGAGCACAAGGTTCGAGACATTCCACCTCAAGCTATCCAGGCCGAGTTCCAGACTCAGCTTGTCAAGGCTCTCGAGACGTTTGACCCCAATAAGGGGAAGCTGGGAACATGGGTGGGCGGTCGTTTGATCAACGCCAACCGGTTCATCACTACGTACCAGAACCCGGCCCGTATCGTAGAGACTCGTATCCCGAAGATCACGGAGATGAAGAACGCCGAGGACCACCTGACGCAGAAGCTAGGTCGCCCGCCCACGTCACATGAGATAGCAGATCGAATGAAGACGCGGGTGGAGACGGTGCAGACGCTTCAGAAGGAGCTCCGCAAGGCCATGCCCACCGGGGCGTTCGGACTCGCAGATCCCACGTTCATCACGCCTTCTCGTACCAAAGAGGTCATGCGCCTTCTACCCTACGATCTGACTCCCGAAGAGAACTCAGTCTTCGAGCACGTCTATGGGGTCGGTGGGAAGAAGCCGCTAGGAACGGGTGCGATGGCGAAGCAGCTTGGCATGAGTGCACCGAAGATCTCCCGTCTGAAGAAGTCCATCGCGGATAAGTGGAAGAAGTACGGTGGCTGATCGCAAGGTGGAAAGAGACAAGCGTCTCGATGCACTGAAAGCTGCTACGGAAGAGTGGGCGGCTAAAGAGAAGAAACGCCTAGAGGATGAGGTGAAGTTCCTCAAGTCTGTGATCAATAGTCGTACTGGTGCTGGGCAGTTGTCGAGTCAGGGAGTGGACGACTCGAAGGATCTGCTGGTCCAGAGCATTGGTCAGTTCCTAGAAGGCTGAGTTTGGTGGGTCAAGATGGCGGTCAGTGTACGGAGAAAAGCTGAGTACGTCATGGCGGACTGCCTGTCTGGGGATGTAGTCGGGGACATGGTTCATGTGTCTGGAGAGGCCGTACTCGGGGTGTATCAGGTCACAAAGATTGACATCACGAGTGGGTCAGTAGATCTTCCCTTGGGTATGATTGTGGCCAAACCAACAACAACTAGTTGTGTGGTGCAGGTAGGCGGAGAGGTGTTGGGTCTATACACGGGGCTTACGCCTGGAAAGCAACTATTCATTGATCCAAATTCTCGGTTATCTCATAGTGTTCCCACACATCCCGGGTCGGGGGTAAAATCAGTACATCCAGTGGCACAAGCCCTGTCATCGGATGCTTTGTTTTTGCGAATACAAGTGCCTAGTGTCATTCGGGCATAGCGGAGGAGAAAATGGCCGGTAACAAGAAGATGAAAGCACGCCGGAAAACATGTAGTGCGAAGGGATGCCGAAAGGGTGTTGTGGAGGACACCGACTTCTGCCCCCTTCATCAAGAAGCAGAAGACCCAATGGAAGCCACGAAGAAGCTCACCGAGGTAGAGCGACTCCGTCTCTTCGAGGCTGACATTGCGTTGCGGAATCATTCGCAAGAGATCAAGATCCTCGACCAAGAGCAGCGTCTAGATCAGTTCGACTATGATGCTCGTAGAAATACGCGGCGACAGCGCGTCAACGAGCTACAGGCTGCGATCCAGCAGCGCACCATCGAGCAGAGACAGATGCTCGAAGTACTGGGCAAGAAGTACGACTTCGATCCGAAATTCGTCAGCATTGACGACAGAACAGGAACGATCCAGGAACACAAACCTGGAGAATAGGAGAACGTAGATGGCTCTTCGTAAACCTTTTGTCATGTCGAGCGAGGGCTTCCACGAGGAAGTCCCCGTAACCGACTCCCTCGACGTGGGAGCCATCACGATCAATGCCAGCGGCACTGGCATCGATATGAACAGCAAGAAGATCACCAATCTCGCTGACGGTACCAACGCGGCAGACGGTGTGAATCTGGCGCAGGTCGAAGCACTGGTTGCCACAGGCAACATCTTCAAGGAGCCCGTTCACGCCGAGAACCAGCTCGTCAACGGAGCCAGCGGCGGTATCGCTGCCCTCGAAGTCATCCACTTCGTCAACACGCCGGTTGTTGGTGATACCGTCGTTTTCAATGACGGTACCCTGACGCGCACGTACAGTTTCGTCGCCAACATCGCTGGTGAGTCTGCTGCTACGGACGTGTCCATCGAGACGTCGGCTGCCACCGCCATGCAGCGTCTCATCACGCGCGTCATGGCCGACGCTGGAAACACCGCATGGGACCTGTACTACCATGCCTCCGGCGAGACGGGTAACGAGATCCACGTCATCGAGCGCAAAACGCCTGTCGATGCGATCTCCACGTCGCGTATCTACGGTGTCTGGACCACGCAGGCAGACTTTCAGGTCGTGCCGTTCTCCGATGGAACCACGGCCATCTCCTACAACGAAGGCGTGGCTGCAACGGCACCTACGTCAGATCCCGGCAGTGGCCGGTTCGGCTTCAGCCGTGCCGAGACCACGCTGGTCGATGGCGAGGTCCACCTCGCGCTAGATCTGAACGCGCAGTTCTCTTGGGAAGATTCGGCGCAAAGCTGGAACCAGATCAGTGGCGTCGGGGCCATCCCAGATGCTACCAGCGGCAGCGGCGGCGGAACCAAGGGTCTGGCAACGTTCGACAGTGACAAGGGCCTCCAGATCATCTCCGGCGCTATCACCGAGGTGAAGCTGGAATCCGGAAAGGGTATCCAGTTCGAGTCTGGCGGTGGTCTTGGTATCAAGATTGACGATACGCCGGACACGTTGGACGTGGACACAGATGGCCTCAAGGTCGTCGGCGTCCCGTCACTGTTCAAGATCAACGGCTCTGCTGTCGGTGCCAACGTCACTGCGGCCAATCTCGGCACGCTGGTGAATGCTGGTGATGCCAGCTCCCTGCACAACCACGTCTCCCTCTACTCTGCGCTTGGGCACTCGCATACGCACGCAAGCACGACGGGGCAGACCGCTAACGATCACCACAACCAGGTGCACGGGCTGGTCAGCTCCGACCACACCGTCAGTGGCCTGACCTCTGGACACGTCCTCACGGCGTTGTCGGCGACCACGTTTGGATTCGCTTCGCCTGGTGCTGCTTCCAAGGCGCCGAAGATCTCGTCGGCCTACACGACAGCTACCGATACCACCGCGAACGGAGACGCGGTCTACATCAACGGCAATGACACCTTCGGCCTTGGCCGAGCTGACACGGACTCCAAGGCGCGAGTCACGGGGATCGTCCAGACTGGTGGTGGTGCTGCTCCGACCACGGTCGAAGTGGTCTCCGCTGGTCCCTGCGCTGGTGTCTTGAGCGGTGCCACGGCTGGAACGCCGTACTATCTGCAAGCCACTGGCGGCATCGGCACGTCGTTGCCTGGTGCCGGCAACCGAGTGATCTGCGTTGGCTATGCGCTCAACGCAACGGACCTCTTCGTCCGGATCACTGACTATGGCAAAAAAGCGGCATGACCCCGCTTAGGTGATTCTGCTTGGTCTACTTACCGAAGAGGGGTATGGTCCGTACTTCACTGGAGGTGACTCTTGGCGAAGTACGGACCAAAGCCTAAACCCATCGGGGAGCGTTTCTGGCCCAAGGTTAAGAAGACCAAAGGGTGCTGGCTCTGGGAAGGCACGAAGAACAACATGGGCTACGGAATGTTCATGCGTGTCAGCCCAAAGAAAGAGCTGGCACATAGGGTTTCTTGGGCACTTGCCTACGGGTCGATCCCGCCCGGCAAGAACATACTTCACAAGTGCGACAACCCTGCCTGCGTCAGACCCGACCATCTCTTTATCGGGACCAAAAAGGACAACACGCAAGACATGGTCAAGAAGGGGCGCAACAAGTACGTCGCACATCCGGGGGAGAAGAACGGCAACGCCAAACTCACGAAGAGAAAAGTGCTGGAGATCAGAGGGGCCTACGAGACCGGAAAGATTTCACAGACAGCTTTGGCAGAGCTGTACGGTGTCAGCCAGGCCCTTATTGGGTTCGTGATCACACGCCGCGCATGGAAGCACGTGAAGTAGATGGATCGCGTCCAAGTCCTCAAGCGTGAAACACCAGACCTCGGTGGCGATGCAGCCGACGAGGCTCCGTGGGACGCGCCTATTGAACCTCAAGAGGACGCCGTAGAAGCTGCTGGCCTCTACGTCCAAGATGCTTCCAACCGAGACGAGACCACGTTGATTGCCCGAGCGGGCAACGACATGACGTTCAAGGACGGCAACAACGTAACGCCTGTCACGCTATCGGCACTTGCTGCTGGTGGTGGAACGTCTGACCACGGTGGTCTCACTGGTCTTGGCGACGACGATCACGCGCAGTACCACAACGATTCGCGTGGTGACGTACGCTACTTTGGCAAGACGGCCGCGTCGGAGATCAGTGCACTGACTGCGAAGGGATCGCCCGTAAGCGGTGACTACCTACTGATCGAGGACAGCGCAGCAGGCAATGCCAAGAAGCGGATCACAATCGGAGACTTGCCTGGTGGTGGGTCCTCTCCGCTGACCACGAAGGGTGACCTGTACGGATTCGACACAGCCGACGCCAGGATCCCCGTTGGTTCGGACAACCAAGTCCTGACTGCGGACTCCGCGCAAGCACTAGGCGTCAAGTGGGCGACCCCAAGCGGTGGTACAGACAACGACGCTATCCACGACAACGTAGCGGGAGAGATCAGTGCAGTCACGGAGAAGACTGCGATCGTATCAGCAGACCTTGTGTTGATCGAGGACAGCGAGGCCAGCAACGCAAAGAAGCGTGCGCAGGTTGGTAGCCTGTTTGCTGTGCTTTCGCCCGGCCCTGTGTTCGATGCTTATGACAATGTAGGTGGGTCTAGCACGGTCGGAGGGGTCGCGGTCCCCTTGAGTGTAGAGCGGCAGAAGACCTCCGACTTCACGCACTCCACAGTGACCTCCTCCAGCGAGGTCACGATCGCCGTTGCGGGCAAGTACATCGTTCACGCAGAAGTGACTACCAACATCTCTGTGTCGTCAACAAGTCGAAGCGACAGCTACATGTGGCTGGAGCTAGACAGCGGGTCTGGCTTCGCGGAGATCGATGGTACTCGTGGCACGATGTACAATCGCCAAAACACGCAGGGGACAACCTCCGCGTCTGCTACAGCCATTCTTGATTTGGACGTTGGTGACAAGCTCCGCATCTGGGCTCAGCGCAAGAGCGGGTCGGCTACCGTAGTTCTTCTTGCGGACGGCTCTCGCTTGATCATCACTGCGATGCGCGGCCCTGCTGGCCCAACTGGAGCGGATGGTGCAGATGGTGCTGATGGTGCGCCTGGCTCTGGCAGCAACATCGTAGTCAAAGATGACACGGTCCTCGTTGGCACTGTCATGGACACGATCAACTTTGGTGCTGGGCTAGTCGTAACGGACGACGGCTCTGGCGATTGCACCGTTGACGCTGCTGGCGGTGTTGAGGAGTACAGCACTTGGGATGCAACTGGTGGTTCTACGACCAGCACCAGCTTCCAAACGATCGAGACGCTGACCTTCACGCCAAACAACGCTGGCGAAGATTGGATGATTGAGTGGGGGTACGAGTGGAAGGTCGCGGACGCTGACGAACGTTGCTACAGCCAAATCCTCGTTGACGGCGCAACGGTGATCAACGAGCACTACGACGTAGGTCTCGTGCACAATACATACAGCGTTGTCTCTGGGCGCTTTCAGCTTTCGGCGCTGTCCGCTGCATCTCACACCGTTGCGGTCCAGTACCATCCCAGTAACAACTGGACCACCATGACGATCAAGAATATTTTCATCCGCGCTAGGAGCCTTGGATAACATGGCCGTAGAGCTGCAACTTGTCCTGTCTCAGTTCCTCAATGTCGTTGTCGACATCCCTCGCTTTCAGCAGGAGATCGACGCGTCGCCAGATATCACAACGGCACGCGATTTGGGGCGCGGGTGCACACTCATCGGCGATGTGCTCAGTGTTTGGTTCAAGGCTGAGTTATCAGAGCTGGAAGATGGCGCACTGCTAGCGTTGGCGGCTGCACATACGGGAGAGCCGTTGCCCCCTACACCGAAAGTTGTGCCCGTCGAGTTCAAGACAGTGCCAGATGTGCACTTGGATGGGCCGGCAGAACCTGACAAAAAACCAGTCATGGTCAACAGCCCAGCCACCGAGGGTACGTTCACCTGGTTGTCTTCGTGTAGCGACGATCTCAACGCGACACCGCCTGCGTCGGGCAGAGGAACCGGAGACAAGGCTGTGCTGGTCTTCGATGCACCGGACACTAAAGAGGCGGTGATCCAATTCATCGAGCCGGTGGAGCTACACGACGGCCACGTCTCGTGGCGGGGAGCGTGGGACTTCGAGGACTCGTGGTCGATCTCTATTCGTATGCCAGCAACCGTCCCCGTCGAGAACGTTGGTGGAACGGGCAACTGCGACCTCAGGATGACGCCATACGGATTCAACGTGATCATTCCCGCAGCCGGTGACGGGACGCACGACATCGACCTCGCAACAGCTGTGCCGATCCCTGACGGCTACACTGCGAAGACAGATAGCGGACAGGGGTTCTGGGACGTTGAGCAGTATTGGTCGGAGGA
>Ga0100403_1000406_pt1 | contig 42521 bp, 53 predicted proteins | sample CryGeymet201501t_FD_83663 | JGI IMG/M metagenome (GOLD analysis project Ga0100403, IMG submission 83663) | Groundwater microbial communities from Crystal Geyser aquifers in Utah, USA - Crystal Geyser metaG 2015-01t | ecosystem: Environmental > Aquatic > Deep subsurface > Groundwater | place...
GCCGCTGATATTATGCCCGCAAATCCGGGTCCGGGTTTGGGCCAAGCGATTGAGAGCGCGCGGCAATTCCCCTGAAACTGTGGACCGCGTCCTCGATCTGCTGCACGGCGCTCTCGACCGCTGCGCTGTTTGTCGGCGCGCTCGCAGCTGACAGCGGCGCGGTCGCCTATGCCGCTGGATCGTGGGCCGCTTGTGCCGTGTTCGGCGCGCTGGCGCTCATTCTGATCTGCATTGCGTCGGAGGCTTGAGCATGAGCGCCGCACCTGTGTTCCTGATCGCTTGCAGCAAGGCCAAGGCCGACCGCCCGACCGTCGCCCGCGACCTTTACCGGGGCGACCTGTTCCGCAAGGCCGTTGCCTATGCCGAGGCCGAGGGCGGGCGCTGGTTCGTCCTGTCCGCGCTTCACGGCCTGCTGAACCCTGACGCGCCCGCCGCGCCCTACGATCTGACGCTTGCCGATCTGTCGCAGCTGGAGCGCCTGCAATGGGGCGAGGCAATCGCCCGCGATCTGCCCGCCGGGCCGCTGGTGTTCCTCGCTGGCAAGCACTACCGCGAACCCATCCTTGCAAGCCCGCACATGAACGGGCGGCGCGCCAGCTGCACCGCACCGCTTGCCGGGCTGGGTATCGGCCAGCAAAAGGCTTGGCTTGCCGCTCGATCTGCCGCCCGCTGGGAGTTGGCACTATGAGCGGGCGCGACCTGTTCGCCCCGCTGCGCGTCCTGATCGCCTGCGAGTTTTCCGGCGTCGTCCGGCGCGCCTTTGACGCGCTGGGGCATGATGTCTGGAGCTGCGACCTGCGCGCCGCCGAGGATGGCAGCAATCGGCACATTCGCGGCGATGTGCGCGACATCCTCGGCGATGGGTGGGATCTGCTAATCGTCGCGCACCCGCCTTGCACCCGCCTGTGCAATTCCGGGGTGCGCTGGCTGCAAGAGCCGCCACCGGGCCGCAGCCTCGCCGATCTGTGGCGCGAATTGGACGAGGGCGCGGCCCTGTTCTCCGATCTGTGGAACGCGCCCGTTCCCCGCGTTGCCGTTGAAAATCCGGTGATGCACCACCACGCGAAAGCCCGCATTCACAGCTATGCCCCGCCCGCGCAGTCGGTGCAGCCGTGGCAGTTCGGCGATTGGGAAACAAAGCGCACTTGCCTTTGGTTGCGCGGCCTGCCCCAGCTGGTGCCGACTTTCGCCACGGTCGAGGCCGCGCGGGCGGGTTTGGGCCTCCCCAGCGATGCGCAGCCCGTGGCGCGGGTGTGGCGGATGCCGCCCGGCCCTGAACGCGAGCGCGAGCGGTCCCGATTCTTCCCCGGCATTGCCCGCGCGATGGCCGAACAATGGGGCGGGCCTGTCTCGATCCAATCCGCCGCCTGACCCGCAGCGCGTAGCGGCCTCGCCCTGCGGGGCCGCTATCGCTGGGGCCGATCCCGGCCAGCAGCACGAAGCAAAGGAGGCTTCCCAATGTCGAACCACGAACCCGGCTTTGCCCTCACCGCAAAGGCCCTTGCCTATCTCAAGTGCCACCCGTTCCCCGACGCGCACAAGTGCGGGGCTTGCCACCGCTCGCAAGGCGCTTGCTTTCGCGCGCCCTGCCCGACGCGCCTTGATGCGACGGAGGCTTGAGCATGGCCCACGACACCCAAACCGATAGCCCACGGGTCCGGGCGCTGATAGAGGCCGTGCGCCCGCTGGCAGATGCCGAAGGCGTGTTCGCCGATAGCTTCCGGGTCAACGCGGCGCTTGAGGCCGCAGGCTTTGACCGCTCGGCCCTGTTCGCTGCTTGGCTGGCAGGCGTGGGCGGGATCGAGACTGTCACCGTTCCCGGCACGTTCGGACATCTGCACTACAAGATTCCGACCGCCTGAACCGCAGCGCGTAGCGGCCTCGCCTCGGCGGGGCCGCTATCGCTGGGGCCAATCCCGGCCAGCAGCACAGCAAGGAGCCCGACCAATGGCAAAACTAAGCAAGGCCGAACTTGCGGCGCATCGCGCGGCGGTGCAGCTGCTAGAGCGCGGCAATCTCACGCTTGACGAAAGAGAACAGATTTACGCCGATTGGCACGAAGGCGCGGGCGGCGATCAGACCGCAGCCAGCGCCTATTTCACGCCGCTAGACCTCGCAAACGATATGGTTTTTGAAATGCCTTCGCACGGTTCATTTGTCGATCTGTGCGCAGGCACCGGGCGGCTTGCCTACTTTGCCGGAGGCCAGCACCGTTTCGAGCCGCACCAATATTCGCGGATCGTCTGCGTGGAGCGCAACCCGGCCTTTGTCGCTGTCGGCAAGCAGCTGCTACCGCAAGCCGAATGGATTTGCGGCGATGCGCTCGATCCCGCCGTGATCCGCCAGATCGGGCGGGTTGATGTCGCCATCTGCAACCCGCCTTTTGGCACCATCACCCGCAGCGACTTCACCGCGCCGCGCTATAAGGGAAAGCGGATTGACCTCGCCGTCATGGACGTTGCGGCGACCGTCGCGCCCGAATGCTGGGCCATTGTGCCGGAAAATGTCGCACCGTGGGACAGACGCGGCGACCGCCGCGAATCTCCCCACGCCGACGCGTTCACGAAGGCGACGGGGTTGCAGCTGTATCGCTTCGCCAGCGTTGAGCCCAACTATTACCGCGACCAATGGCGCGGCACCGCGCCCGCAATCGAGATTGTCGGCTTCGGCGAACAATACGAGGCCGAGCGCCGCAGCTTTCGCACCATCCACGAACACGCCCCGCCATCTGGCGAGCCGATGCAGCTGGAGTTGATCTAATGCGCCAAGTCACCCCATCCGCAGCGGATCGGCTGCGCTCAACCCCCGTTTTTGATACGCCGAGCGGCCTCGGCGGAACCTTCACAGTTGCGATTCTCGAGGAACGCGAAGGCGGGCGCGTGCTGGTTTCGGTCTGTTATGGCTGCTTCCGCGATGCACACAGCCCTTGGGAAAGCTGGCGCGATTGGGACGGGGCGCAATTCGAGGCCGACAACGCCCGATTGATCGAGCAGCTGGAGGCGCTGGGGGTCAGCCGCTATTCAATCGCGCAAGGGCATTGCCTTGGCGACCCCGAACAGCGCAGCGGGCTTTGGGAGCTGCCTTCCCGCCAGTTTCAATTTCCCGTCGCCACCGCGCTTGACGATACCGGGCGGCGCTATGTGTTTCTTGCCGATCAGCCGCTGCGCAATCACCCCTTCGTGCAGAGCCTTGAAGCCGCGGGGATCGAGGTTCACGACTACGCGGGCGAACGCACCTTCGGCACCGGAGAAAACGGGCGCTGGCATCACGCCGTTGACCTGATCAACGCGGGCGAAGTCGAAGGGCTGATTGCCACCCGCGAATTCGCCGATGATGGGCAGATTTCCGAGGCCGTGGGCTTCGCGCTCGGTCACAAGGGCAAGCTGACCACCGCCAAGGCCCGCAAGGTCATGGCCCTGTTCAACTGGCCGGAAATCAGCCCCGCCATGATGCGCGAATTCCTCGACACGCCGAGCGAGCGATGCACGGGCGAGAACAAGACGGGATGGCCCGTGCGCTTCAAGACCGATCACGCCAACCTAAGTCACGGGCGCGCGTGGTGCTACATCGTCGGCCTCGAACGGGGCTGGTTCACCTATGTCAGCGGCTTTGCGCAATGGAGCGCAGCGGGCAAGGCATGGTGGGCGGGCGAGAGCGCGGGGCTGCTATAGCGCAAGCGCAAACTGCCCCGCGCGCTCCACTTCACCGCGCCCGACCGGAAAATGAAACCGCGTCGGGCGCGTCTGCATTTCCGGCCGCGCGTCGAACCGATACCACGCGCAATCATCCGGCGGATCGTATCGGCTCCCCTCGAACCATTTTAAGCGGCCCACAGCGACAACATCGGTGCAGATCGGCCCAAACCGCGCCGCCTGCTTTGTGAACGCCCAGCTGGCATCATGCAGGCTCCACACGGGCTTGATCGCGGCCAGGTGCAGGATCAGCGGATGTAGCCAATCGCGGTGCCACGGGAAATTGGAAATCACCACATCGACCCCCGCCAGATCATCGGCGGTCAGCGCCAGCGCATTGCCGATCCCGATGGGCCAGCGATTACGCAGGCAAGATCCCTGCGGCTCCAGTTCAAGGCCCCACGCGCACACCAGCCCCGCCTGCTCCAGCAGATGCACCAAGTCACCAGCCCCCGCGCATGGCTCGGCAAACACGGTGCCGGGCGGCACATGCGCCAGCAGCGGCGGGATCGCGCGCGGGTCAATGGTCGGATAGAAGAAATTGCGCTTGCGCTCGCGCTGGGTTCCCATCGCTTGACCGAGGCGGCTCACCCTTCATCCTCACCACGCAGCGCCTTGATCGGCACACAAATTGCGTTGTCGGGGTTGCCGCCGGCGAAGCGCACCTTCGCCTTCTGCACCCCCGGCACCTTGGCGAACGACTGCACCCACGCGCCGCCCGCCCAATCGCTGCCCTTGAACAGTTCGGATAAGGCCCGGTTGCTGCCGTAGGCGATGGCAAGATATGATCCGTCCCAATCGCCCGGCTGCGCATCCTTCACGCCCGGTTGCCCACCTGCCCGCGTCGGCTCGGTCAACCGCACCACACGCAGGCCGTGGGCTTTCAGCTTCTCGCGCGCCTTCTCGTCGGGGATTTCTTTAGGCCGCTCCCATCCGCCGCCGTCTGCCAGCTCGGCGGGTTCCTGCACGATCCATTGCATTGCGCGCTCGATCCACAGGCCCACGGGTTCCTGCGGCGATCCGCCGGAGCCGGAAAGCAGCGTGGTGTTCAGGTGCAGGATCACGCGGTCAACATCGCTGCGGGCCTCGCCCTGGGCGCGCTGCATCATCGGAATGATCGTGGCAACGTGCTGCGCGATCCGCTCGCGCCCCGGTTCCTCGCTCGGCACAATCGCGTTAAAGGCGTAGTCATACAGCAGCAGATCGGCACACGCGAGCAAGGTGCCGTAGGTGTCTTGCGTTCGCCCGCCAAAGCCGACCGCCGCAATCGCGCCGCGATAGGCTGCAAGCGTGGCTTCCCACCGCTCCCAATGGTCGATCATCCGCCGATGGAAGCGCCGCCCCCATGTCCGATAGGTCGCCAATTCGAGTTCGAGCCGCTGCGCATCGCCGGGGATGCCGCGCATTTCGATAATGGCAATGCGGTTGCGATCCTCGCCGCGCAGCGGTGCGTGAAGCACTGATGAAAGCAGGAAACAGCTTTGGGCGACGAATTCCTGCGCCTTGTGTTCGGCGGTCCCGCGAATGATCCCCCCGCCGCTGGAAGCCTTCTTGATAAGGTTCAGCAGCCGCGCCAGCCTTTCGGGGTTATCGTGGGCCTCGGCCTCGTCGATCAACACCGCCAGCGTGTCCTGCCCCAGCACCTGCCGGATCGCCGCTTCGCTCGCGTCCTCGGTGTGGATGCACCACGGCCCCAGCATTTCGCGGATGATGCTTTGCAGCGTGGTCTTGCCCGAACTGGTCGGCGCGGAAAGCCACATGTGCGCGCGCCACTTCAACGCCCCGCAGACAAACATCTGCGCCACCATCCCCAGCAGCAGCAGCGGCGCCGCTTCTGGCTCGACGAAATAGAACTGGCGGAAGGTTGCCAGCAGCTGCTCGACTTCGGATGCCTCGGCGGGCTTGTCGGCAGGCGGGGGCAGGGTGGGCAGCGCGGGGTAATACAGCACGTCACCCGCCACCGTCACGCGCCCCGGCTTTGTCACGGTCAGCCTGTCACGCGGCTTTTCTTGGCCGGGATCGCTCACCAGCACCCGGTTGCCCATGTGCAGCGCCAGCGCCTGCGCACCCACAGGCCCGCGATGCGCCCCGCGCCCGAACACCTTGCCCGTGGGGTTGAAGATCCCGAGGTTGCGGCAATCCTCGACCAGCGCGGTCTGCACCTTGCGTTGGTCCCAGCGTTCCTTGCCCTCGGTCGCATAGAAGGTTTCGAGATAGGCCGTGCCGAACCACAGCATCAGGTCGCCCTTGTCGCACTTAGTCGGCGCGACAACGATCTGATTGAGCCCGTCTAGGAAGGTGATGCGGGTGCCGACAACGCCCAGCGGGGTCACCGGGCAGGGCATGTCATGCTCGCTGCGCAGATAGGGCGCGGGGCCATCCTTGGCGGGCGCATCATCAGCGGCGGCGAAATCGGGTGCGGGCTTGGGCTTGGCGCTCGCCATCGCCGCTAGGTTCCTGTCCTTCTTGCTGTCACTCACCGGACTTCCCCCCGCAACCAGTCATTCCAATCCTTGATGCCCGGCGGGGGCCATCGGCAGGCAACGATCCGGTTGCTGCGATCCTCGCGCCCGCGCAGCTGCTGCTGGCGGATCGACTCTTTCAGCGTTTCGATTGCCTGTTCTTCGGTGTCCCGCTGCGCGAGGATGTTGAACTGCCCCGCTTGCGGCGGCAGCTGCACCCGTCCGATCAGGCCAAGGGTGCCGCCTGCGATCACCCGCGCGCCGGGGTTCGCCATCGCAAAGGAAAAACCGTCCTCGATCCCCTCGGAGCATTCCACTTCGGTCCCCGGCGCGATGTCGCGCAAGGTGCAATCCTGCGCGCCCTTCCACAGTGGGATGTGCGCCCCGACATCCCATGCAGGGCCAAGGATTTTCTTCTTGCTCTCGACCGCGCGCAGCTTGGTCCAAACACCATCGGGGCGGCGCTCAAGATACGTGATGTGCGCGGCGGCGGTGGTCCCGTCGAGCGCGATCATCCGCGTAATCATGGCGGGCTGCGGCCTGTCCCGCCCCAATTCGGCGTGGATCATGTCCGGCTTGAACCGGATTGCGCCGGGCAACTTGCCAAGGTGGGCGAAGTCGATGCCCCGGTGCTGGAGATACTTCACGGGCGGACTGCTCGGCACCAGCGGGCTTGATGTGCGCCACAGCTGATGCGCATGGCGGCGGCGGCTCTCGATCTTGCCTGCGGCCTTGCGCTCGGCCCGCTCCTGCGCCACCCGCGCCCGCTCGCGCTGGCGGGCAATCAGGTTCGGGTCCATGTTCTCGATGTGCAGGAACCGCTTGGCTTCCTCGATCGCGCCCCGCTTGTCGAGGCCCAGCGCCTGCTGGATCAGGTCGAGCATGTCGCCATTGCCGCGATCACTACCCTTCGGCTGCGTAAAGTCGGTCCAGCCCCCGCGCTTCGGGCCGCGCAATGTCACCTTGAGGCTTTGGCCCGGCTCGCCGTCGACGCTTCCGATCTGGAAATATCCGCCCAGCACCCGGCCATTGGGAAACAGAAACCAGCACACGCGCTCGGCCTCTTGCTTGAGCATCAGCGCGATGTCGCGCACCGTTACATCACCCGCCCCCTGTCCCGGCATGGTCAGCCTGCGCTGCGGATCGGTTCGGAGGGCGGTGTATCGCTGTTGGCGGGCGTGGCCCAATCGGCAACGCTGCAAACGCCCAACTCTTGCAGGCGCTCCATCGTTTTAAGCCGAGGGTCGGCAACACCGTTCTCGATGCGCCACACCTGCATGAAGGACAGGCCGATCTTCTCGCCCAACCCCGCCTGCGACACGGGCGGCTCTTGCCGCGCGCGCCACTCTTTCATCTTTTGCCTAGCGATGCACATACCCCCGATTAACGCGAAACGTGAAACAAACGCAAGATGCGCGGTTTCAATTTCCCGCAATCGTCAATTACACCGGCCCCGCCTTGCAAAATTCACCGCACCGCACCGGATGCGCGCCATCCGCGAGCAACAAGGCTTGTCGCTGGAGCGATTGGCCGAGCTGATGGGCGACACGATCACTGTCACCCAGCTGTCCCGCCTCGAACGCGGCGAAAACCAGATGACCCAAACGCGGCTGCGCCAGGTCGCCGATGCCCTTGGGGTTCATCCGGCTGACATTCTTGGATTTGATGAAGGCGGGCTCTCCGCGCGCGAGCGCGATCTGATCGAAACCTACCGCCGCGCGCCCGACAGTCTGCGCGCCGGGTTCGATGCGCTGCGCGAAGCAGCCTCGCCCTACCTACACTCCAAAGCCTGATTCCACCGCCAGCGAATCGGAAACCGCACCGCGCGCCGCGCGTTGCGCGCTTTCGTGCGCCCAATGCAGGGGCGTTTAACGTCAGCCGCAAATATCCCTCTTGCCACGTTTTACGTTAGACGTTAATTCTGCCGCTCGTTGTTTTGACACCGGGAGGCAAAAATGGCCGCTACCATCGTCGGATTTCCGCACGGCGAAAGCCACGATCACAATGCGCAGGGGTGCTATCGCGCCGGGCGGCGCATCTACACTTTCGGCCATATGGTCAGGATCGCGGGGCTTTCGCATGTCGAAACCCGCACCGCCATTTCCACGCTGCGCGACATGGTGCGCCGCTCCGGTCTGCCCGCGCCCATCACAACGCGCCGCTTCGCCGGGCAGGTCTATCGCCATTGCCCCGAAGCGGTCGAAAAGCGCGCTTGGTGGGATGCTGCCGAAGTCGATCACTGGAGCCGGGGCGATGATCCGTCAGGCGATGCCCTTTCGATCCCGCGCCCGCGCGATCTTGGCGAACACCTGCGCCGCCGCGCGCAGCTGCTGGCGGTCTAAGCCATGCTGCCGAACGACGATCCGAGCGACTTCCTCGGCCTCGCCCGCCATGAACCGACATCTGCCGATGATGGATCATTCGGGCTGGGCGCTGTTGTCGCCACCGCCATTACCATCATCGGGCTGATCGGCCTGCTGGCAACCCAGCCCAATGTGTGGGCGTGGGCGGAACGGGTGCTGCCATGCGTCCGCTGACCCCGCGCCAGATCCGCGCGGTTGTCGCCGTGGTGCAGGTGTGGGTGGATTACTTCACCGCCGCGCTCGCCATGACGATCCCGCCCATGCTCGCAATCATCCTGATCGAAGGGCTGGCGTTCTCATGACCGCGCCTGTCCGTCACCCGCTTCCCCAGCTTCCCCTCGGCGATATCCCCTCAACACCCCCCAAACCTCGTGATGTCGCCGAGGGGGAGACACCCGATTATGGGGATCAATACCGTCGCCTGTTCGGGGATTTGGCCCCGGCGCAGGTGATCCAGCATGTTCCGCCGCCTGCGCTTTGCGACCCGTCGCAGGCGGCGGGGCACCACCTTCCCCCGCTCGATGCGATTGCCCAGCTGCGCACGCGACACCGCGCCAAGGGCTTCACGACTGCCAAGGATGCCGCTCACGGCTCGGTTTGGTTTTGGCACGGGGTCCACGAATTTTGGTGGCGCGCGATGGACGCAGGCCCGGATCGGGAGGCGCGCCGCAAGCACAAGATCGCCGCCGCCGCGCTGATCGTCGCGTCCATTGAGGCCGATGATTTCCTTACCCAACTACAGGAGCCAGCAGCCCATGAATGACAACGATCCCCGCAATCTGCCCGAATGGCTCCAGCGCGATGCCGACGAGTCGCGCGCGGAAACCGCAGGCGAACGCTTGTGGATCGGGCTCGGCCTGATGATCCTTGTCGCCGCCGCCGTGATCGGCCTGAACGCATGGCTCGGCACCGTGGGGTATGGCGCATGACGGAGGGCGATCCGCTGCCTGAATACTGCGAACCGTGCCACGGCTTTGTTGAACCGCGCACCCGTTTTGAATTGGTGCGGGATTGGCTGGCTTTCGAGCTGGTGCTGGCTTCTCCTGCCGCATGGACTGCGCGAGGGCTAGGCTGGCGCTGGTTGCTCTGGCTGCTGCCCTACGCAGGCAATCACGCATACGCCTGCACCTGCCCCGAAAAGGTGTTGCGGCCATGAAGGCGGTTCACTGGATTGCCGAGTGCCGCGACTGCGGCAAGCGGTGGGAAGCGCGCAATGCCGTCGCCGTCGCCGTCCGGCATAGCAAGGCGCACGGACACACGACGACCGCCGAAGTTGGGCTTGTAGGCCGCTGGGAAAATGGGAGGGCCGTGCTTTGAGCCATTGTCATTTGCGCCCCGGTGATCGGGTGCTGTTCCGCGATGGCGACCGCTTCGGCGTGGCGCGCGTCCAGTTGGTGCAGGATCGCTATGTCACCGCCTTCCCCTTCGATCCGCTGCGCCGCAGCTGGGCGCGCGTGAACCGCCGGATCGGCCGCGATTTCCTGCTGGGCAAGCTGCATCACAACATCACGACCGAAACGCTGGTCCGCGAAATCGAGATACTGCGCAACCAGCGCGATGCCCGCCGCCAACAGGCGAACAGCTGGCTCGAACAGGCCGTGCGCGAACTGGCAAGAGAGCGTGAAAAAGCATGACCGAAGAAAAATTCATTGACCGGCTCAAATGGTGGATTTTGGCTGTGCCGATCTATCTGGCTTATCGGTTGATTTGGCTTGCAGCCAAGACCGGACACCCGACTGCCCGCGACATTTACAGCGCAGCGTGGCGCGCCCAGCTTGACTTGCCTCGTATCGAGGGGCTGTCCGATGCCTGACGATCTGTTTGCAGCAAAGCCTTTCACCTGCATGGTCGAGGGCTGCGGCAAGACATTTTTCTCCAAGGCGGCAAAGGGGCAGCACCGCGTCGAAGCGCACGGCAAGACCCCGAAAACCGCCTTCCGCAATGGTTCAGCGGCACAGCGCCGCGCGCGGAGGAAGCCCGATGCCTGACGATCCGCTCGAATCCTACGAAATCGACGATGGCGTGTGCCAGATGTGCGGCGAAACCTACCAGCTGCGCGAGCGCGACCGGGGCTATTGCACCACCTGCGAGGACTTCGCCGACATTGGCGACATCGGGGACTACTGATGGCTGCGCAGCCTATCGACACCGCGCCGAAGGACGGGCGCTTGGTCTTTGTCGGCGATGATGCGGGCACCGTCGCCAAGGCATTCTGGCATTCGTTCGGCGCGCCGAACGCGCACGGTTTGACCGGCTTTTGGGCCTACTGGATGCACGGCAGCGATTGGGTCGAGCAAATCGACTTCACCCCGACGCGCTGGGGTGAAAGCCCGAGTGACTTGTAGCGCGACCATAGAAGGAAAAATCATGACGACCGGAAACATAAGCACCCAGCGCCCTTTAACTTTCGGCGAACGGGCTGTCGGGCTTTCATTTAATCCCGGCCTGCGCTCCGATGTTCATGGCTGCAAATCGGCCTTTGCTGCCCTGATCGACCAAATGGACGACCTGCGTTCCGCCACCAACGATCAAGAGAAGAAGCGGCTTGCTTCTGTCGCCATCACCGAGTTGCAAACGGCGCAGATGTGGGCGGTCAAGGCGCTGACGTTCACGGCCTGACGATTGACAATTCCCCTCGGTGCGGCAGTTTCCCCTGCTGCCGCACCGCCCCGAAGCACAGGAGGCTTCCATGACCAACACCGCCCACCCCGCCGATCTTGCCGCCCGTGAGGCATTCCGCGCATTCTGCGACACGATGGGGGGCGCTAACGCCTTTGCCGATGCCTACAGCATTGCCCCGCAGACTGCGCGCCGGATGTATCGCGGGGATCGCCGCATCCCACCAGGAATCGCCCGCACGATTGCGGCCTTCACGGATAAGTGGGGTTCGCCGGAAATTGCCACCGCCATGCAGGCATGGATCGCCCACAACGCCGAACGGGATCAGCGCGCATGACAGGGATCACGCTTCAAATGCTCGCGGATGTGATTGCGCGCGCTGATGTCGAGGCAGAACCTGCGCGGCGCGTTGGGGTCGATCCGGTGATTGTCCCGCCAGCCCTTTACGATCAGGCCCTAGCAGCCGGCCTTGTCCACCCCGATGATCCGGCATGGGTCAGGGGAAGCCTTAAGGTCGTCACGGAATGATCCGCCGCCCCCGCAAGCCGCGCTCGCGCGCCGAATTCGTCACATGGCAATGGCGGGAAGGGCATGGCGATTGGGCCGCGCACTGGAAGCCGTCACCGCGCCTGCGCAAGCTGGGCTTCACCAACCGCTTCCTTGGCACCCACGAAGATGAAAAGGGCGTTCTCGCCCGCGCCTTCGATCTGAACCGCGAAGTGGCTGAACTGGACGCATCACCGCGCCCGCTCGCCCATCGGCAGGCCCGCTATCGGTTCAGCGATCTTGTGCGCGCCTATCAGGCTTCCCCGGCCTATCTCACCGACATCGCCGCCGCCACGCGCCGCGAATACAAGACGCGCCTGCACCAGCTGGAGCAATGGGCGGTCGATCCCCGCGGTCAATCGCTGTTCTGCGATCAGCTCGATGTCGAAGCGGTCAAGGATTTGCGCGATGTGCTGCTCGAGAGCGGAAGCCGCTTCAAGGCGGCGGCGCTGCTGCGCGTCCTGCGGATGCTCTGCAATTGGGGCATGCCCCGCTATCTCAAGACCAACCCGACCACGGGCGTTTCGATCCCCAGCGCCCCCTCGCGCCGGAACAAGCTGGATTGGCGCGCCGTGCTGGCAATGGCCGAATGCTGCGAAGATCCCGTCACCGCCCGAATCCTGCGCATCGCCTTTTGGTCGATGCAGCGCCGCAGCGACATCGCCAAGATCAACCGCTTCCAGTGGCGCGAAATGCACGGGCTCGATCCGCGCGATCGGGCGCACCTTGTCGGCCCGTCCGGCAAGGTGATGGGGTTCCGGCTAACGCAAAGCAAAACCGGGCGCGAAGTCGATTGCCCCATGCCGCCCTTCCTTCACGCCGAAATCGAAGCCGCCTTTGCCGAAAGCCAATGGCTGTTCCCGCATAGTCAGGACAACACCCTTGCCATGAGCGGCGATGTAATCCGCCGTCGCGTCAAGCCCGTGCTGGTGGCAGGCGGCTTCCCCGATCATCAACTGCGCGATTTCCGGCGCAGCGGCATGTCCGAATGCAAGGACCTGGGCGCGCGCGAAAGCGACATCTTCGCCATCAGCGGGCACCCCCTGCTGGGGCAGGCAAAGAGCATGGGCGATGTCTATATGCCCCCCGACACCCGCAGCGCCTGCGCCGCCATCGCCGCAGCCTGCCGCACCCTCAAGGAACTACAGGAGCGCGAAGCGAAATGAAGCGCTTTAGCGCCCGTTCCGGCAAATCTGCTTACACAATGATCCGCCTTCGTGCGGCGATTATGCGCGGCGAAAAGGTCTGCATAGTGACCACCACACCCAGCGGGGAGCATCATGTCTGCACCGTCCAGCACATCAATGCTCGAAAGCTGCGAAATGGCTGACTGGTGGGACGGGATCACGCCAACACACCCGTGGTTTGCCTATCGCGGCATCGAGCCGATTTTCCCCATGACCGACCACCGCCTTGCCGCCGTCACTCGGCCTGATCGCTGCTCGAAATGCGGTGCCGGGCACCTACGCAGCATGTCAGACGGATCGCGCCAATGCAGGGACTGCGACACCCGAATTTAGTGCAGTCGTCGCATATGCGACGGCCAAACCGTCGCACAGGAATTGCCAGAAGGCGCTTGACCCGCAGAAATCAGCCGTTTATCGGCCCCCACGATTGCCCCGTCCTCTAATGGTAAGTGTGCAGGCTATCCAGCCTAATCAGACACTTGGCAATCACGATCAGCGCCAATTGCTGCCATTTTCAGGCCATCGTCGCATGGCGCTAGATCACCCGATAGCGCAGCCACGATCTCGCCTTGACCGTCACGTTGGTTCCGGCTGTCTCGCTCGCCATCTGCAATCGCACATTGCCCGAAGGCGTAGCACCAGCGATCACGGTTCCTCTGATGCGCGACGGCCAGCTCTGCGTGGTGTTCGGCAAGCCGCCGACCGCCGCCAGCAATGCGGCGTTGACGTTGCCGAAGGCCAGCAGCTGCGCCGTGGCGCTGCTCGGCATATAGATTTCAGCCACACCGTCCGTCAGCCCGGTTCCCCATGCCAAGCCGGGGCGCGGCCCCACGGTCGCGGTCGCTGTCCGCAGCAACAGCTGCGCCTCGAACTCGTATTGCGTGTTCGCCGCCGGGGTGAAGGCAAGCCCGGTGATGTCCACGGCGGTCGCGCTACTGGTGACGAAATCGCTCGCCAGCTTAACGTAGGTCCACGGATCGCTGCCGCCACCGCCAGCTGCCGAAATCGTGAGACTGTTCGCCCCATCATTGTAGGTCAGCGTGATGTTCGAGCCTTGCAGCAGCAAGGCTGCAACGCGGTCGTCAATGGCCTCGGACAAATCGCTGATCGTCGCGGCAAGCTGAAATCCGGTGTGGGTCGAGCGGTCGCGCAGGGCCGCATCGGTGCTGTTGGCCGTCGCGCCATCCGCGACATTCAGGCCCGTCCGCAGCGCGGCATAGCTTGCAAGCCCGATCAGCGTTCGCCCGAAGGCGGTAAGGCTGGTCTGCGCGAGAACATCGGTGCCCGTGAAATAGGCCAGCTGGTCAGCCCCGCCCGCAAGCCCGGCAAGCGCGGTCAACGTGGCATCGAGCCCCTGCTTGCCAGCAAGCGCGGTCGTAATCGTGGCGGCAAAGTTGGGATCGTCGCCCAGCGCATCGGCCAATTCGCCCAGCGTGTCCAGCACCCCCGGCGATGTGCCGATCAGCGCGGTGATCGCGGCTTGCACAAAGGCCGTGGTTGCCAGCTGCGTTGAATTGGTGCCGCCCGCCGGGGTCGGGGCCGATGGGCTTCCAGTAAACGCGGGCGAGGCGGTCGGCGCTTTGGCATCCAGCGCGGTTTGCAGCCCGGTCACGGTGCTGATTGCCTGCGATCCGGTGTGGGTCGAGCGGTCGCGCAGCGCCGCGTCGGTTGCGTTGGCCGTCGCGCCATCCGCTACATTGAGCAGCGCGCGCGCCTGCGTCATTGTCAGGTCAACAGGATCTGCGGTGCCCCCGGTGTTGTTGCCCTTGATCGAATTCGCCGCCATGTCGGCGAGCTTCGCATTGGTGACGACATTGGGATCAATGGTCCAAACGGTGCCGCTGCTGGAAACGGCGGTGGCGCCCTTATCGCCATCAGTAACGCCGCCACCGCCGCCGCCACCGCCCTCCAGCGTGTCGATCCGACCGTCATACAGGGTCAGCGTGTCGCTGATCCCTCCCAATGCGCCATCGACATTGCCCTCAAGCGTTTCAACAGCCTGCGTCGATTGCTGAACGATCAGATCGGCGGTCACTTTCAGGCGCGAAGCCTGCTGCAACCGCTTGCGTTCCTCGAGCCGGGGCAATGACGGTGTGCGCCGCATCAGCTGCCGCCTTCGTCCTCGCAGGCCGCGCGATAGCGAGCGTTGTGCGCCTGCAACTCGCGCACGGTTTCATCGCTATCGAACTGGTTGCCCGGATCATCAGCGCCTGCCGCCGGAGCGGGCGCATAGCCAATCGGCTTGTCCCCTTGGCACCAGCTGCTATTCGCGCGGGACGGGGCGATATCGCTCGCAGGAATCCTTGTTCCGGGCGTCGAGCAGGCAGTCAGCATAGCGCATAGGGCTGCGCTCGCCGCTGCTACGAAGATCCTGTTCCGCATTGTTCGCATCTCCCAATTGATCGAGGGTCTGATTCTGTCCAGCCACCACGGCGGCGGTTGCACCCGCTTCCTGCGCTACGGTGATGGTGTTTTCGTGCCAGCGGTCGGCGATGGTCGCTGCAAGCCCCGCCAGAAGCCCGAGGATTGCGAGAACGCCCACCCCCGCTGCCCACGGAGCCAATTTTCCCGCCGTCGCTTCCTTGAGGCCCCAGCGGACCAGCAAACCAGCAATCCATGTCATGACCTATCCCCCCTGTCCGAAAGTCGGTTGCGGCAGATCGGGCGGGTCTGCCGGACTGCCGCGATCATCAATGCTGAACCCGTCGCGCGTCAGGTTCAGCATCATCCTCCGCCCGCCGAACCATGCCAGCGTCAGCATTCCGAGGAACAGCTGCCCGTTCGCCGCTTTTGCCAGCCAGAACAGCTTGTCGGCATCATGCCGCAGCAGCCATGTCAGCCAACAGATATAACCCAGCGTGGCAACGCACCCGCCCCACACGCCGATGAAGGCAAAGCCGCGCCGCCATTCGTGCGATGTGAAGGACGGCAGGCTCACGGCTTCACCCCGGTCTTGCTCTCCAGCCAGTTGCGGAAGCCCTGCACGGTGCGCCCCGGCCCGAGGATCGTGGGATTTGCCTTCGCTGCCAGCGCGCCGGCAATGTCGGCGGCATTAGCCGAAGGCGATGCGCGCAGCATCTTGATCGCGGTGCCGACACCGAGGAAATGCGCAGCATAGAGCGTGGCGCTGTTGATCGGTAAACCAGCCTTTTCCAGCGCATCCACGTTCTTCATGGTGAAGCTGCGCGCGCGCTGCTCTTGCTCCTCGATCGTCGGCTTGAGCCCACCGAACGCCTTGCTGATGTCCGACCCCCATTGCCCGCCTTCACCGCGCCAGGTCGAACGGATGAACTGGAACAGGCCGCTCGCGCTCGATGTCGGAGCCTTCACATAGGGGCGGCTACCGCTCTCGACCCGGGCGAGGATGTTGAAGTAATCAACCGGGATGGGGTCAGCGGGCTTGGCTTCATGCGGCACCCCGAATGCGTCCAGCAGATTATCCAGCGCCAGCACATTGCCGGGATCGTTGAACAGGCCGGGCCGCGCCAGCGCGCGCACCGCATCGAAGATCGGCTTCCGGGGATCGGTCACGGCTTGCTCTCCTTCAACTTGTCGAGGCGTTCCTTGCATCGCGCCAGCGTCGGTGCGGCGGCCTTGTTTTTCGATGCCGCCTGCCACAGCAGCTCGATCACCAGCAGGTGCTTGGCCGCGACTTCCATCGAGGTTTTTTCGCGCTCACGGCACTTCTCCAGCTCGCTCTCTACCTCCTGAAATCGAGCCTCGACCTTGTTCCACAGCCACGTGACTGCACCGCCTGCCGTTGCAACCGCGCCTGCTACGGAAGTGATGATTGCGGGAAGGTCGCTCAACGCTCACCCCACACTTGGAAGCGCCCGCTGGTCATGTTTCCAGCGGTCGGAGTGCCGACCGAAACCGAACCACCCATCAGCCTGATGCGATTGATGGGCAAAGCCGACCCGGCAAACATGTAGATGTCGCTGTTCGCCTGACTGTAAATCTGCGGCAGAATCGAGCCACCCGGTTGCCAGATCGACATGGAACCGCTGTTCGGGCCGAGTGACGCGGTGAAATGGAAGCCCATTGCCGCAAGGTTGCCCGGAGTGCCGTTGCTCGGCACGTCGATGTAGTCGCCAGCGGTGCCGAACCACGATGCACCGCCATTGACGCTGAATTGCAGAACACGGATTACCGAGGCGGCATGAACAACGCGGTCCACGATTGCCTGAATGAACTTCATTCCGGTCACATCGACTTCCGCCGTGTTGAGCGGCGTAACTGCAAAGTCGATGTTGGCAAGGATGCTTGGCATGGCGATCTCCTATCTTTGACCCCACACCTCGATCTGCCCCTGATGTCATATTCCCGACATCAGGGGTGCCGCTCGATGTCGAGCCGCCAAAGATTCGGATGCGATTGATCGGATTGGTCGAAGCGAGAAATTGGATCAGCTCGCTCGGCGCTTGGCTGTAAACCTGCGGCATGATCCCGCCGCCGGGTTGCCATACGGTGATATTGCCGCTTCGCTCCGCTGCGGCACCTGTAAAATGAAACCCGATAGATGAACTGTTGGTCAGAACGCCATCAACGCTTGTGCGCGCGTAATTTCCGTTAGCATTGAACCAGCTGGACCCGCCGTTGATGCTGAATTGCATACACCGCTGAACCGCCGCAGCGTGAACCACGCGGTCGACGATCACCTGAAAAATGCTCATGCCCGTTACATCGACTTCAACGATAGGCGCGGGGCTCGCCGCCAAATTCACATCGGCCAAAGCGACGAACGGCCTGCCGCGCCGGACAAACCCGGAGCCGAAGCCTAGAAAACCGAATCCTGCCCCCCTCACAGCCGCTGCACCTTCACAACAGGCAAGGACGAGAAGGTCAGCACCACCGCTGCGCCGGACGGGATCAGCACCTGCCTTCCGGTCGAAGTGCCGATCTGATCGCCGCCAAGGCTCACGTTCGATACCGTGCCCCCGGTGATCGTCATGCTTTCCTTTGCACCGCTGTTGTTGGTGTAGGTCCAGGGCGAAGCGCCCACCGCCACAGCGGTTGCGGTCGCTTGGTTGTTGTAACCGGGGCAAGCCTCGATCATCAGATTGGTCTGGCTTGCGCCTACATCGATCCCGCCGGTTGTATTCCCGCGCACCACCGCACCGATGATCGAAGTCCGGTCGCACCCGGCTGCGATGCTGATGCCGAAGCCCTGACTGTTCCCTGCAACAGACACGCTATCGCCATATCTGCCGCCCGCGATGTGCGTATCAGCTGCACCCGCCGCGATCCGCAGGCCGTGATAGGTGCCCGCCGCCTCGGTTCCGTTGTCGGTTGATTCCACCCCGTCCAAGCGCACATCGAGCGGGCCAGCTTCGCGCAAGATGCCGTGCTGCGCATTCCCCATGCAGCGGGTGCCTTCACCAAGCACCACGTTGCCACGGAAAGCAGCACCGATGCGCAGGCCGTTGCCCGTCTTGCACGAACCGATCCAGTTGATCCCAGCGCCGAAAAAGCCCTCGCCGCGCACCAGATCGCAGCCGACAAAATAGTTGTTGTCGCATTCGAGGTTGAGCGAGAACGTCCATACCGGGTAACTCGTCCCGGTGTTGGCGCTGTCCTCCATCGCAAAGCCGCGCGCGCCGTTCAGCAGCGCGGTATAACCCAGCACCAAAGAATAGGCGAAGCTGTCGTGGATAATGTGCGTGAGCGCATTATGGGACACGAACCGCAGCTTCGCCGTTCCGCTGTCAATATCCGTGGTGAACACGCTATCGGGGCTGGCGCCCGAAGGATAGCCGCTCGGCGCTGATCCACCCGCCACTCCGGCCTGCACACATTGCCAGATGGCGTTATTGGCTACGAAGTGGTCGCCGACCGCCAGCGACATGCCGCCCGTGAAGGTCTTGCGGTTGCCGGGGCCGGCAGCAACAGCCGCAGGCCAAGGATTGTCGCTGATCTGATCTTCGCACACCGCCCGGAACGACCGGGAGCTATTGCTCCCGGTGAACAGCGTTCCCACGGTGCCGAGCATGTAACGGCTGACAAGCCGCCAACGGCATTCCGTCGCCCCGTCAAGAAGCAGGCCGTTCCAGCCATATTCCGTGCGGATGTCCACGCGGCACGCGAAGGAGGCGCCCGTCAGCTTGACCGAATAGCCGCTGGTCTTGCGCACGGTCGGCCAGAAGCACACTTCGCTGATTTCGCTATGCTGGCAGGCGGAAAAGGTGATGGCATCGCCCGAGGTAAATGCCTCGCGGATCATCGTGCCCGCGCTACTTTTGCCCGCGCCGATGATGCGGACATTGTTCAGCGCCGTGAAGGTGAGCGGCGAATTCAGTGTATAGGTGCGCCGCGACAAGCGCACCACGCCGCCGCCGCCTGCCGCCAGCACAGCAGCAACCGCGCGGGTGATACAGGGGCCGTCATGCGCATCGGCCACCAACTTGAACTGGTCGGCCCACACTTCGCGCTGGAGCGCAGTTTGCAGGTTTTCATCGCGCGCTTCGGCCCCGGCCTGCTTGAACGCCACCAGCGCCGCGCCGCCCACCGCAGCAAGGTCAGCGCGCAGCGCCGCGTCAGATCCCGCAACCGGCGCGGTCGCAGGAACAGGCAGGCCCGTTCCGGCCGCGCCGACATAGTATTTGCCCGCAAACGGGGCGGCGAGAAACCGACGCAGCTTGCCGTCGCGGTAGGCGAGCAAATCGCCGTCGATCAGGTCGGAGAAATCGACTTCCGGCGGCAATTGCCCGCGCGGCACCCGCAGCGCCAATTCCGTTTCGCGCGCCTGTTCCTGCGCAATCCGCGTCAGGCGGTCGAGGTCGGCCTCGACAGCGCGGCCCGGCGGAATCTTGAACGGGTCATACTCGCTCGGCTGCTCGACAGTCGTTTCGCGCTGGGCATGGAACACATCGCCGATGGGCCAGCTGCCAATGGCCGTGATCGAGCCATCGGCACCATTGACGGGCAAGGTGATGTTGTAGTGAACGCCGCGCAGCAGCATGGTGGGAATGCCGCTCGCGGGCTCATGGTAAACCGCGATGTCGTCCGCGTCGGTGAAACTGATCCCCGGCAACGCCTCGGGGGCTTGCGCTGATCCGGGCATGTAGCGGTGAAAGGTTTGCTGCGCGTTGACCGACATCGACCTGATCCTGCCCGAAGGGCCGTGGCGGTGGGGACCGGAACGCAGGCCGCGTATTACGTCTTACGTCAAACCCTGTCAACGCATCACAGGCCGGTGGACGGCTGCACCGCCGCCTCGGTCGGCTGCGGGGCAAGGGCATTGCCCAGGTTCGGCGCGCGCCAATCGAAGGTCGATCCGGGCGGCGCAAAATACTGCGTCCCGCGCTCGGCGGCATAGCTCTCCAGCCTGCGATACCGCTCGTCGATCTTGTCGCCGTAAGCCCACTCGCTCATGAGGTCGCCGAACGTCCGGTCGATCAGCAGGCGGGTCTGCCACAGCGAAATGCCGGGGATTTCACTCATGGCGATCTTTGCCGCCGCCTTGCGCCACTTGTCGTCGTTTTCGGGATCGTCGTCGATCTGCCCCATCACGCCTTGGCCGACCGCGAAAAGGTTATCAGCCAGCTGCGCGCCCGGCCCAACCAGCGTGTCCGCAATGCCCCCGCCAAAGCGGTTGCGGTTGCTGAACAGGAAATCCCCCACGATCCCCAGCCCACCGCCCTGCGCCATCGCAGCGGTCCAGAATTTCGCCGAAGGCAGGCCGTTTTCATCAAGCATCGGCAGCGGGTCACGCCCCCGCGCCACTTCCTTGACCTGCACCGACAATGCCCCGCCCAGCGTGGTCATTGCCATGATCGTAACGCCATAACGGAGCATGAATGCACCAGCCAGCGCACCGACATCGCGGGCGCGCAAGCCTTCATCGAGCATCCGCCCGCCGTGCATGTTCATGATCGTGATGGGGAACCCTTTGAACAGGAACGCGCTGCGGGTGATTTCCCCCATCCATGTCCCGCGCTTCCAGCCCGAATTGAGCATGGCGCGGGTGCGCAGGTCCGGCACCGGAACGGCAAAGTCGGCCTCGGTGACGATCATCCGCATCAGATTGTCGGCAATGCCCTGATGCCCGGCCTTGGCGGCGGTTTCGGGGTATATCCATTCGGCCCCGCGATCCATGTCCGGGGTCAGCGCCCGCAGGATGTCCCACTCGCCTTCACCAATGCCGTATCGCTGGAGCAAGCGGGCAAAGGCCGGATCGAGATTGCCGAACGCTCGGTCGCGCATGTGCGTAAGGTGCGACACCATTTCCATGCCGAAGGCTTGCCGGGCAATGTCGGTGTGCGCCGCCAGCCCGCTTGCGCGCAGCACCCCGGTTGCCATGCGCCGCGCGCCTTCATGCGCCAGTTCCTCGCCCAGCATCCGCCACTGGCCCGAATGCCCATCCGCCCATTGATCGGCGATCAGCACATGCCGCGCCGCCTGCGCGCGGTCGGCGCTGTTGGCGGGGTTGAGCATCGAGATATAGCGGCCCATCACCTTCGAGGCTTCGAGCCCGTTGAACCGGGATGTCGAAATCATCAGGCCATAGTCGCCGCCAACCGAAAGCAGCGCACCGCCCAGCTTCGCGGCGGTCTGCTGCGCACGGAAGATCGAAAAGCCCATTGCAAGGCGGCGGTTCACCGGCTTGTTGTTCGATCCCACATATTCGTCATACAGGCGATCAAGGCTTTCCGCGGTTCCGCGTGCCGCGTCCTTCACCTTCTCGCCTTCGCGCCCGGTCAGCTTCGCCATCTTTGCGCGCTGCTCGACAAGATCCTGCATGAATTTGAGGGTAGCGCGCGGATTGGTGCCCATCGTTTCCAGCGCCGCGATGTCGCGGGCCATGCCTTCGACATGCGCCACCATCGCATCGAACGGGCTTGCCGCACCGCCGAATTGCTCGGCATATTCATACCAGGCATCCGATGTGGCGAAGTGTAGGACGCGATGTTCAGCCCGGCGGTTTGCCAGCGCCCCGGCGGTGATTTCACCGGGGTTCTTGCGGCTCCAGCCATCGGTTGCCACCGCCTCGAACATGTCGGTCAGCAACAGCTCCAGCTTGGCATCGGACATCGGTTCGCCCGTGCCATAGTCGATCATCTGACTGCGATCGAGTCGATCCCAAATGAAGTCGCGCCACGCCTCGTATCCCGCATCGTTGATCCGGCGCATGTCGTGGGTCTGCGGAAGCCGCCAGCTGTCCATCTTGCCGATCTGCCCGCCAGCTGCGTTGAAGCGGCTGCGCAGCCATTCCGATGTCTCGCGCCATGCCTGCGCGATTTCCTTGGCGTTCAGGTCGCCCGTATCCTTGCTCCACAATTCGTCCATCACGTTGCGAAGGTCGCTGGGATTACGAACATTGCCCATCAGGTCGCGCCGAAACTTCTCCAGCATCCCGTAGAGCATCTGAAACGCCTGCTTGCGCACCGATTGGCGCAGCCCGTCCATATCGACGATGATCTGTTCGGTGCTGCGCTTATCAACGATCTTGCCGCGCGCCTCGGCATCCTGCTGCATCCGCATGGCGATTTGGTCCTGCGCCTTCTGCTGCAACAGGACATGCCGCTTGCGCTGCATCAGGTCGCTTTCCGCCTGCGCCAGCGCCTTTTCGGTCGCCATTGCTTCCGCCGCCGCCCGCCCGTAGCGCCCCTCGTATTGAAGGATCAGTTCTTCATACAGGGGGCGCAGCCGCTCGAACCGCTCCGGCGTGATAACGCCCCGGTCGCGCAAATCGGTCAGGCAGGTGCCAAGGCTCATACGACGATAGCAACCGCAATGGTTTCGCCGCCGTTCACCTCGAACCACGTTTCGCTGACGACCAGCTCGGGCTCGCCGTTCGGGTTCACGGTGATCGGCGAATCGGTCGCCACACGGATAAACTTGGTGTTGAGGTTCAGCGTCAGGTTGCCCGCATCGGCACGGCCCTGCACATCAACGAATTGCTTGCGCGCGCCAAGGTGCAGCGGCGCACCGTTCGGCGAAAGGGCGGTGCCACGGTATTCGGTGATCGTCATATTCATCGTTGCTCTCCTACAGGCAGTCGCGGATAGTCTTGAGTTCGCTCGCTTCGCGGTCGAATTCCTCGATCATGTCGCGCAGCATTTCATCGCCGCCCTCCGGGTCCAAACGGACCGTTGGCGCGTCGAACAGGTCGCCCGTGGTGTCGCGGGTGTCGAACAAGCCGCCGTCCGATCCTGCCGCCCGCTGCGGCACGGTGCCGCGCATCCGGCCCTCGGTCTGCCGCTCCAGCGCAATCCGCCGCTGATCCTGCGTCGGCGCTGCAAAGTCGGCTTGGGCTGGGGGCTTGCGGTTCATTTCCCACTGTCCCCGGTCGAAGCCGTGCAGCCACATGACGTTGTTGTCGTAGTCGCCGCCTTTGGGCTCGCCGCGCTTGGCCGCGTCAAATCCCAGCGCGAATTCCCGCGCCAGATCATCAGGCGTTTTCTTGTCGATCATCGCGCCTTCTTTGTTGGCGCGACGCATATCGCGGACAACTGCCAAGGCTTCCGCGCTCGGTGTTTCATCGGCAGGACGGCGCAATTCCCATCGCGCCGCAAGATCATCGGCAGGGGCGGGACCGCCCACCGCAGGGGCACGGGAAGGGGTGGCAACATTTTCCAAGTTAATTCCCATGCCCTGCGCAATCCGGGCCAGATCGCTTGACGGAATACCCACCCAATTCTGCCCTTCGATCACTTCCAGCTGGCCGTTGCGCACCCGCACGGTGCCTGCGCCATATTCGTTGATCCGGTTGCGGATGGGGTTTGCCATGCGGAATGTATCGGTGCCGGCATTGACGCGCTCGGCGATAGCCTCGGCCAGCGCCGCCTGCTCGACCTTCTTCTGCGCCAGAAACGCCTCGGAGGCCGCATTGCGGGCATCGTCGTATTGTTGGTCCCACCGCTCGCGCGCCGCGTCGAACCGCCCGATCACCGCATCAAGCCCGTCAGCATCGCCTGCCGCATCCCATAGCCGCGCGCGAGCCGCGTCCATTGCCAGCTGGCTTTCGTCGGTGTCGGGAAGATCCCGCATCGCCGCGAACATTTCATCCTCGGTCGCTGCGGGCGGCAGGCGGTCAAGCGATGTGGTTGCGGGCTTGCTGGTAAGCTCGCGCACTTTTGCTGGAGTAAGCGGGCCATCTGCCAACTCGCCCCCGGTATGCCATTGCACTCTCGCAGAAACCTTTTCACCGAGCGCGCGAGCAACTGCGACACGGTTATTGCCTTCCATGATGAAGGGATTGCCGTCTTTGTCGATGGAAATGAGGATCGGGCTTTCAGCACCTTTCCATCCTTCGCGTTCGACACTCTCCATCAGGTTGTCATATTTCGGTTGACCGGGCGCCGGGCGCTCGCCGTTGCGGCCCGGAATGCCTGCAAGATCGTTCGGATCAAACTCGACCACATCTTTGGTATAAGCGGTCGTCGCTCCCAGCCTTCCATCACTGGTGCGCTCGCGCTGTCTTTCAAGCCACTCTCCGCCGGGATTGTCGTAACCGATCCCAGCCACACGCTCTTGGGAAGGCGCTGCTGGCGGCAATCGCTCCAGCGCCACCCGCGCATCATGCTCAAGGCTATGCGCCTGCGCCTTTACGGCTTCGCCTTGCGGGTCGAGGAACGGCGCGCGTTGTTCGGGTGTCAGATCGACTAGGGCGCGCCCGTCCGCTTCGCTTCCATCCGGGCCATCGCCTCCGCCACGAATGCCGCCCGCTTCCGGGTCGATTCCGGCAGGCTCGTATCCTGCGAGATCATCGCCTGCTGCTGGCGCTTCGCGGTCAGCTGGGAATCGTCCGTGGATCGCTTCATCATAATCAATGGCCTCATAGCTTGGTTCGGGGGAATTGGCGAATGCTTCGTCCTGGTTGCGCGCAGCCATCACGTTCAGGGCGTAATACAGCGCATCGCCTTCGCTCAGGTCGTCCGGGCGGGTCAGGACGGCCTCGATCAGATCATCAAGCAGATCGTCGTCGATCCACTCGCTCATGCCGAGGTCTTTGATCCCGCGCAGCACGGTCACGGCGGTTTCTTCCTTGGCGACACCGCGCTCGATGTCCTCAAGCTCCCAATCGGGCTCGGCCATACGCTCCATGCCCGTGTCCGGGTCGATGTCGCGCTTGTTGGTAATCACATCGTCGAGGAACGCGATCACATCCGATTCCGAAGGGCGGTCCACCAAGTCGCTCGGGCCGAAAACGCCGCGCTCCCACAGGAATTCGCCGACTTCATCGAGCGACATGCCACCCGGTCGAAGCAGCGGGCCGATCCCCGGCACGAAATGATCGAGCGACCCGGTGTTCCGCAGGTCATGGCCTGCGCGCTTGCGGGCCTGCCCAACAGGCGCGCCGCCTTCGTCGAAGCGTGGGGCACGGCCATCCGGGCGAATGCCGCCCATCGACGCGATCATGCCGATGATGTCGGTCGCAGCGCGAGGACCGCCCGCACGGGGCCGCAGATACTTGCCCGTGGGAAGCCTGCGCCGCCGCCCGCGCGCATCCACGCCGACCTTGAGCGCGCGCTTCAATTCGCCCTTGCCCACCATCCGGTCCAGCGCCCCGGTGACTTCGGCCTCGGTCGCCTCCAGCCTGCGCGCCAGCCCGGCGATGTCGTTCAGGTTGGCGCGGGTGTCCTGCGCCAGCTGACGCACCTGCTCCAGCACCGCGTTCGCGCGCGGGGAATCATCGCCGAAATCGGCGCGCCGCATGAACAGCCCATTGTTTTCGGTGAGCCGCCCTTGCCGCGCCAGCTGCCGCAGGCCCTGCCGCACCGCATCGGTCGGCACACCCAATTCCGAAGCGATTTCCCCGGTCGCATTCAGCGCACGGCCCGGATCGGCGGCAATGCGCTCCAGCGCGGGCAGGATCACCGCGATTTCCGGGTCCACATCGGCCATGTCGGCGCGCGGCGCGATGGGCGCGATCGACTGCATGTCGTCGCCATCAACGCGCACGGGTTCGGGCAGGTCGGCAAACGGATCGGGCTCGCCCCGCGCGGCGGCGCGCTGCGCCTCGGCGGCGGTGAACGCCTGCGCCACCGCCTGATCCATCGCTTGCTGCGCGGCCTCGCGTTCGGCCTGATTGCGGGACAGGGCATCGCTGAATGTCGGCGCAGCCCCGCGCGGGGGCAGGCGCTGGTCCATTGCCCGGTGCGCCCAGCGCAGCATGTCCTCGGCGGTCATGTCGCGCAGAAACGGGTTGGCGGCAATCACATCGGCGCCAAGCAGCCCCGAAACCCGCGCATCGGGCGCGGCGGCAAGCACCTTGGAAGCCCCGCGCTGCCCGGCGAAATGAACAAGATACAGGTTGCCCTCGGTGACGGCCTGCCCCTGCGAACGCAGGAAGCGGGCATTGTCCTCGGTAAGATCCCGCATCAGGATGTCTTGCAGTCGGCCATCGCCGCGCAGCGCGAGGATCTGCGCATCGGTCTTGCCGCCGCTGCCGTAGCGCCGCTTGTAGTAGGCGAGCCAAGTGCTGTCGATAAACTGGTATCGACCCGTGGCGCTGGAACGCGGGTTGCGCGCCCCATCATCGCCGCTCGATTCCTTGCCGCGCACCCGCTGCATGAAGCTGCCGATTGCCGGGCCAACTGGCCCCGTGTGACTTGCCGCCACCACCGGATCGCGGTCAGGCTCGAACCGTCGCACCGGCCCGGTATCCGGCACCCGCGCGGCAAACCGCCCCGCTTCGGGCAAGGGGGTGTCGGACAGGACGCGCGCGAACACTTCTTCGATCATGTCCTGGTGCATCGCTGCGCCTGCGCCGTCCGGCCGGAACACATTGGCCTGATCGAGCGCAGCCTCGCGCCGCACCACTTCGATTGCATCGCGGCCCAGCTGGGGCAGGTTGTCGCCCGCCAGTTCCTCGACCATATCAGCCAGCAAGACATCCTCGCCCGATGAATTCGCAACGCTGGCGCGCGCTTCCCACCGCTCTCGCAAGGGGGCGGGCAGGCGGTCCCAATTCTCGCTAACAACGCGCTCGAAACGCGAACGCACCGCGTCGACGCCTTTTGGCGCAATCTCAATGCCGCCTCGGATCGCCGCCGCGCCAGCCCCGGCAAAGCCGATGTTCGTTGCCGCTTCCTCAAATGTCAGATCGGCGCGCCCCAATTCCCTGCGGTTGCGCTGCACGGCGGGCTGCAAGATCGCCTCGATCCCCATGTTCAACAGGGCCTCGGTTCCAATCCTCTGCGCTACAGTTCGCCCGCCACCGCCAACAGGCAGGGTAAGCAGGTTGACCGGATCGGACATCGCCCCTGCCGCGCCGCCGATGAACGCGACAATGCCATTGCCGCGCGAAGCGGTCACAGCTGCGCGGTCAATCTCCTGCGCCTTCTTGGCGCGCCATTGCTGTTCGAATTCCTCTTGCGTCTTGGGCAGGTCGGTGAACATGCCCTTTTCGCGCCGCAGCCGCTCGACATCGCGCCATACGGATTCCGCCGACACGGTGCCGCGCTGCGGGCTGATGTAGGCGGTGAAGCGCCTCGACTTGTCGGCCTCAAGCAGCGCGTCGATGATCGGCTTGTAGGCTTCAACGCGGAAATCTTCGGGCGCGGTCGTGGTGTCGGCAAAAGCCGCGTCATAGGCGCTGGTCAGGGTTTCCCACACGCCCGGATCATCAGGCAAGGGCGGCATCGAGCCCTGCCGGGGCTGGATCGCGTTATCGACAAAGATGTTGGGAGGCAGGCCCATCAGCGCGCACTCACCGGGAAGGTGTAAGGCTCGGCTGTATCCTTCCAAAGCAGCGGCTTGCCCGTCCGATCATGCAGCTGGTAATAGGCCGCGCCCTTGCCATCGGTGTAGAAATAGACGGGGCGGTAATACCGCAGCACATCGTCCTTCTTCACCGGGCTGTTGTCGCCATAAACAGCGCCGCTGAACATCATCGCCGAATACTCGGCATCGAATTCTTCGGTGCGCACCCCCTTGGGCAACAGGACGCGGTGCCCCCGCACCGTGCCAAGCCCGCCCGCATAGGCCCCGTTGCTGCGCTGCCGCGCGCCGAGCATGATCGACACCGACCTTGCAAACGCAGCCTTGCCCCATTGCCCCGCGCCGCCCTGCTGCGCCTGATTGCCCACGAAGTAATCGGTCGCCGCCTCGCGCAGCGGCTCATACATGTTGGTCTGGATCAGCTGCGCGGTGATCTGCGGGCCAAGAATGCTCCGAAACTCGGCATCGAGCAGCGCCTTGTCGCTTTTGCCGCTGCTGTTCGCCGGCATGAAGGCATCCGGGTTATTGGCGCGCACCTGCCGCCCCTTCACCGCCAGCGCCTGATTGCGCGCGGGCAACTCGGCGATGAACGCGGCGCTGGTATCCCCGGCCTTGCTGGCGGCAGCAAAACGGCGCTGCGGGGTCATTTGCGCCAGCTGCGCAATCGCCGCGGACCGCTCGCCCACATCGTCGCTTTCCAGCCCGGACAGTAGGCTTGCGGCATCATCATCGCGGCGGTCCAGCTCCTTTTCCAGCACATCGAGCAGCTTGGCATCCTGCCCGCTACCCTCGCCCGAATTGACCTTGGCGCGCAGCGATCCGATTTGCCCCTCAAGCTGCGGGGTCTGCATCGACCGCGCCGCCTGCACCCGCACCTGCTGGGTGCCGAGCGCAAGGAATTCGATCACATCGGCCTCCGGCACATTGGCCGCGCGCATCCGGGCGGCGACTTCGATGAACCGCGAAGCAGGCACATCCTCGCCCGCATCAGCCTGCGCCCTCACGGTTTCGGCATCTTCGATTGCCGCCTTCTGCACCTCGAGCGCCGCCGCCTCTTGCGCGCGAGCCACTTGCGCGCGCCCCGCCTCGATACGATCAAGCCACAAGGTCTTGCCATCTTTGCCCAAGGCTCCGTCGAATGCGCCGCTGTTCAACAGTGCCTCGATCTGATCGAAGCCGCCACGCCGCTCCATCCCCTCGAACGCGCTGTTCGCCAGCTGCGCGCGGGTCGCATCAGCAACCTTGGCCTTGGTGTTGCCGTCATGGTCGGTCGCATCGAGCAACAGGTTCATCCGGGCGAGGGCTTCGGGCAGCTGCGCGGGATCATCCACCAGCGCATCGGCCTCGACCTGCGCGGCCTTGGAATAGGATTCCGCCTCCCATTCCGAACGCTGTTCCAGTTCCCAGCCCAATTCGCGCTCGGCAATCGACGCGGTGACGCTTTGGATGCTGCGCCCCAAGTCCACCGCCAGTTCGGGATCGTCGGAATAGTCCTCCAGCAAGCCGCCGAAAACTTCTTCGCGGATTTCCGTCGCCTTCTCGGCCCACCCCGGCGCGCCCGGCGCTGTCTCCCCGCGAGCCTCTTGCGAAAGGGTCACATATTTCAGCCGGGCATCAGCCAGCTTGCCGCCAAACTCCACCGCGCGCCGCGCGCGGGTGCGCTGGCGCTCGATTTCGTCAATGCGCGCATCGGCCTCAAGGTTCGCCTCTTGAACGCGCATCTGATTGTCGGCAGCACCGCCTAGCGCGGCGCCGAGGTCGCTCAAGCCGCGCCCGATCGCCGAGGCAAGCGAAGCCGGGCGGCGCGCAGCCCGCAAAACAACGCTATTGCTCGATCCGGCGCGGAATGTTTCAACCATGACTATGCACCCCCACCAAGCGATGCACTACGAACCCTTCCGCGCGCAGCACTCACACCGGCCTGCGCATTCATGCCGCTGGCACCTGCAATCGCATTCGACGCGGCGCTGAAAATGCCGCTGATAAGCGCATTGCGGCCCGCCCGACGCTTATCCTTGGCGGCTTGCAGATAGTTCGCCTGTTCGCTTGCAGCCTGCTCGCGCCGGGTCACAACAGCCCGGTTCAACTGGCGCGAGGACTCGCGCAGAAGCGCCTGCGCGCTACCGCCCCCAATCAGCAGGCCCGAGCTTGCCATGTCGGCCACCGCATCGCCTGCAACTGCACGTTCCTCGCGCATCAGATCGGCGACTTCCTGCTCGCCCGCAAGCACCGACAGACGGGCGTTTTCTTCGTCCACCCGCGCCGCCGCGCGATATTCCTTGCGCGCGCCGATCCCCTCGACAACAGGACCAGCGGTTGACAGGACCAGGGCGGCAATCGGCAATGCCTGCGCCATCAGTTTACTCTCCGGTAAAGGATCAAATCACCGCCGCCGGGCGCGGCATCAGCCAAGCGCACATCTTCGATCAGACCGATTGCCTCGGCCCACCGACGCGCGGGCTCGTTATCAAGGACAGGCGTATCGACCCGACGATGCGGCAGGCTGGCAATGAAATCGCGCGTGGCGCGCCGCAGCCGGAACATCGCTTGCCGCTTCCCCTCCGCGAACACGGCCCACAGCTGGGCATGGCCCTCATGCAGTTCGACCGCGCCGCCGCAGAATATGACCCGTCCATCTTCGCCAATTGCGGTGAAAGCACGTCCGGCCTGTTCAAACTGACGGGCGATCCGCTCGCGCACGGCAAAATCCATGTCCTGCGAAGGCTGGATTTTCATGGCGTGAAGATCCGCAGACCGGAAAGTGGTGACATGGATCATCGGGCCTTCACCTCGACTTCGCAGCCGATTGCGGCAATCGTAGCTTGCATGGGCGCGCGGCGCTCGATCCGCAGCTTCGGCGAGCGGGTGTAATCCCCCACCACTTCCAGCGCATCGAGAAAGCCGGAATAGGGCACCAGCGCGCCCTCGTCGGTCCATTCCTTCGCCAGCTGCTCCAGCGGCTGCATATTGCCTTCCACGCCGAACCAGATACCGCGCGCGTCGATCACTTCGCACCAGGCGCGGCCGATCCGGGCCGTCTTGTGGCGGGCAGGGCCATTGTCGCCCCCGGCCTCGATCGCCAGCTGATCCAGCACCGCCTCGAACGGCAGGCCCGCAACCACCTTGCTAGCAGGCGCCGGCAGGGAGAACGCCCCCGTGCCGACCGCCGCGACGACCGTGTGCCACACGCCATCCGCCATGACTTCGATTTCGCGGCCCGCCAGCAGCGGCGCGGTGAAGCTGGCGGTCGGTTCGCCCTCGAACGTGAACGCCATATCCACCATCACCGCGTTGATGTCGCTCTCGCCATCCTCGCGCCACGGGGCCATGCGCAGCACATGCCATGCGCCGTTGAATTCGGCGGCGATCCAAACCTGCTCAAACCGTCCGTCGGGATCGGTGATCGACACCAGCGAACGCGCGGCCATGCCGCTCGCCAGCTTGCGCCGCGACATGCCCAAGACTTCTTCCTCGGGCAGATATGATGCGCAGGTAAGCACCCCGTCTGCGCGCAGCGCCCAAATCATGTTGTGCGGGAAATGCTGCACCGCCAGCGCCGTAAAGCCCGGCCCGCTGATGTGGCGGGCATAGCGGGTCAGATCGAGCGCGGTTTCCACCTGCCGCTGGACGGTGAATTCGGTTTCATGAATGCGCGTTCCGCAGCGGCTTACGGTCAGGGTGCGCCCATTGAGCGGAACAGCCGCCACCGCGCTGCTTCCCGAATGATGCTGGCGGTCGCGCCGCAGATTGCGCGGGCCAACCCCCTGCGCCGCACTGGCAGGGCCGATTGCATGGCAACCGCTGGCCGTGAACAGCAACAGGCGCTCACCACCCACCATTTCGACGATTGCGTTGGAATCGGGGATCGTGGCGATGAACGCCTGATCGTTCGACAATTCGCCAAGATCGTTGACTTCGGCATGGCTCTCAAGGTCGCCAGCCACGCTGCCGTAAACCGTGCTGTCCTTTGCCAAGCACAGGCGCTCAAGCCACACCTCGCCGCATTCCGGCCACCCGCTTGTGTTGCTGAATGCGCCAAGGCTCCAGCGCCATGTGCCATAGGCGTAGGACAAGGTTCCCGGCGGAACATAAGATCCCCATGATCCGCTGTAATAGCCGCCCGTCCACACGTAGTTATTGCTGACAGCGGTGAAGGGCAGGCGGCGCAGGACGACCGCCTGAACCACTGTCGCACTGGTAAAGGCGGTGATCCGCGCAATGCCGAACAGATCATGCACATATTCCCACTGGACCCCGCCAGCGGCATTGTTGTTGATGTCGGTCCCGCTGCCCATGCCATCCCACTCGACCCCTTCGGTGTGAGCAGGTTGCCAGCTTCCGGTGCGCCCGCCTTGAACGCAGCGATAGACGCGCTCTAGGCTGACACGCAGCTGCCCGGCGGTCACGGTAATCCCCGGCTCCCAAGCGGGCGTGGTGCCGAAGTCGGCAATTTCGATTTTGACCAATCGGCCCACATCGGTCGCCGCAAACAAGGCGATGCTCGATGTCAGGGTGATCGTGCCTTCAACCGCGCTAGCCGACAGGGTATGCGCCTTGTTGTCGTTGCGATCATCGAACGGGCCATCGGTGAATTCCATCAGCTCGAATGCGAAATCCGCAGGCCCGTTGCGCACAAATTTGCGCGGCTGATAATCGCGGTGGAAGCAATAGAGAACGTCGAAGGATTGCAGCACTTTCAGCTGCGCCAGATCGGCATAGGCATATGGGCTGACGATTTCGACCGGATCGCCGCTGCCATCGCGGATCAGCGCGTCATTGGTATATACCCGCCACAGATATTGGCTCGCTTCAACGACATGGCCTTGCGTGGTGTTATACTCGAACCGGAACAGGCGGATCGGCCCCGGTGCCTGCTCCACATGGATAAAGCCGGGCATGGCCTCTGCCGCGCCTTCCACCAGCGCCGCCCAGCCCACCATTTTCGAGGCCGAAATGGCATACAGCGATTGGTCGATGCGCGCCTGCAACCGGCGCGAGACTTCGCCGCCGTTGAAGCTGGATTGAACCGGGGCAACCCGTGACACGCCTATCTCCCTTCGGGGCCATAGGTGGTGCGGCGCGCGGAAAGCCAATCGCTGCGCTGGGTGATAGCCCGGCGCTGCTTGTGTCCGCTCGATCGCCCGTCGATACGCTTGGCGTGGGCAAGCGCCTTGTCGGCCTCAACCCTGATGAGGTCCTTGATCGACTCGTCCTGGGTGATCGGCTCGGCAAGCCGCGCCGCGATTTCCAGTTCCAGCGCCCGCTCGAAAGCCGGGCTCCACGCAGCAATGTTCTGGCCTTTGGTGATCGAGATATAGCGGATCGGCAGCGGGGCGGGCGTATCGGTCAGGACACAACCGCCTTCCTCGATCCCCTCGAACCACGCATCGCCATCTTCATGCGCGGGAGGCAACCAGCGCAGACTGTCCTCGGGCAAGGTGAAAGCGTAGAGATAGCCGAATTCCGGGGCGGTGGCGGTTTCATTGAGCATCCGGCGGGCAATCGACCAATTCCACGGATGCGCCGCCAGCATGAAGCGAACGGCCCCATCCCACACCGATGCGGCGCTGGGAGCGGGGCCAAGGGAATCGTTGACGGACTCGATGCGACGCGTCGATCCCAGCTCATTCAGAGCGGCGTTGATGATCGAAGTTTGTGACGCGCCTGCACTCATGGTTCAGCCCTTGAGAGAAAAGGCGGCGCGCCAGCCAGAGCGTCCCGGTCCCCACCATGAAAGCCCGAAACTGGCGCGCCGCAGGTTCCCGCCGCTGGGAGAGAAAAAAGGAGGATGCGGCGGGAAATCAGCGTCAGCGGTGGGAAGTCACCACGTTGGTCTTGATCGTGCCCGTGCTGGGCAGCGCGCCGCTCGGCGTGATGATGATTTCCTCGGTTTCCGTGGTCAGCGCGATGCCGAGCGTAATCGGCGGCAAACGCACCTGCCGCGTGGCGTTCGGGCCGGCAGCTGCCGGGCCATACTTCGACGGGTTCGACGGCGTTCCGATCTGGAAGTTGATCGTGGACAGGTTGCCAGAGGCTTCGATCCAGATTTCCTCGATCTGATTGGCCGGGCCGATCTGCGCGATCTTGATGTCCTCGGTCGTGCCGCCATCAGTCACGAGGTTGATGAAGTTGCAATGCGAATAACGCTTCGCATTGTGGCTGGTCCCCGGAGCGAGCCGGAGCGGATCGGTTGCGCTGAATGCACTTCCATACTTGGTCATGATCTTTCCCTTTCACACGGCGCTGGGGCCGACTGCGGTGAAAGCCCCACCGCAAGGGCGTGAAGCTGCGCGGCGCGGACCGAAGCCCGCGCCGCCGCCATTGGGATTACGATTCAGTGCATTCGAGAATGTAGCACTTCTTCTCGTCGGTGCGGACGACCGCGCTGCGGGCCTCGCCATAGACCTGAATGTTCAGCTTCTTGTCCCGACGCGGGCCGATGTCGCCGAAGAATTCGGTCCACACACCGCGATGCAGGCCCGAAGGCACGAAACACGGCAGGCGGCGCGTGGTCGAAACCTTGGTCAGCGCCCCGCCCTGCGGATAGGCCCGCGCGCTGTCCGGGTTGAATTCGATGAACCGGAAGCCCATGAACGGCTTGATTTCGCCGCGCGCCAGCGGCGTGCTGCCGCTGTAATCCATGTTCCGGTATTGCTCGATATTCATGAGGTCCGTGACCTGCTTCGGCGTGACGAGCAGGATCGGCATTTCCAGCTCGAAATCGACATCGTTCAACGCCATGCGCTCGCGCATCGTTTGCAGCTTGGTCAGCGTCAGCCCCGATGCCGCCGCCGCCACCACGTTCGCAGCAGCGAAAGGCACAGCGGTATCGCCGGTCGGACCCTGCCACGCGCTGCCGAAATAGCCCTTGAGCCATTCGTCGTCATGGACGCGCTGCGCCGCAGTAGCGACACGCTGGGCCAACGGCGAACCGAGGGAAACCTCGGTCACGGCCTGGTCGTTCTTGTCGAACATCACCGCCACATCGCGGGCCTTGCCGACCTTGATCCAGCGGGCCACGCTGTCGGGATCGGTCAGGTTGGTGTCCTCAAGACGGCCGACCTGATCGGACATCGAGATTTCGTCAAAACGGTTCTCGATGCGGTGCGACGACTGCCCCGAATAGTTCTCGGTGCTGCCGACCAGCGGGTAAAGCAGGCCGGGCCGCTGCCGCATTTCATAGGTTACGGCATTGTTGTAGCCGACATTGCGATGCTGTTCTGCAAATGCGGGATCGGGCATGGTATTCTCCTTGGTCAAAAAAGCGAATGATGGGTTCGGTTCTTCGACCGGGGAGGCGGCTTGATGAAGCCGGGCCGATCTAGGCGCTATCGCGCGCCGTAAGCGTGGCTGCTTTCGCCATCAGCACCGAGGCCGGGCAAATCCCGGAGAGGCCGGTTGACCGGAGAGGGCGGTAACGGGCCGCCACTCACCCGGTCGTAGGAAGAAATGATACGTTTTGCGTGTCGCGTCAATCCCGCTTAGGCGCCGCGCGCCTGAATTGCCAACAGCTGCTCGTATTTCTTGTATTCGGGCGAAGTCTTGTCGCGCAGCTTGTTCTTGCCGACATCCTCGCTGAACATGCGGTCGATTTCTGCCTGCGCCTGCGCTGCCGTCATGCTGCCCATGCGCATTTCGACCAGCGCGCCATCGACCTTGCCCAGCTCGCCCGTTGCCTCGGCAAGCCGGAAAAATGCGCGCATCGCGGGTTCCGCGCCCTGCACCTGCTCGAGTGCCTGCACCGCGTCAAAGCCTTCGATCCCGGCGCGCGCGAACATGTTGGCGACGGCCTCGAGCCGCGTATTGTAAGCCGCTGCGCCCATTTCCAGTTCGATCGCCTTCAACCCGTCCTGATTCTTTTGGATCAGCTGGCTTGCCTGATCGGCGGCAAACTGGTTGTTGAAATCGACCACCGCCTTCGCCCATTGCGGCGGCAGGCCGATGTCGAAGAAATGGGCGCGCGCCGCTTCGGCCAAGGCCGGATCGGCACCCGGGGGCACGGTGATGTCATACTTGTCTGCCGATTCCGGGCGCAGCTTCTCGCCAAGTTCCTTGAAGCCCGCTTCATCGGTCGGGATGGGAATGCGGCCACGCGCCCAGGCGCGCGTTTCCTTGAGCCCCTTTGCCAGATCCTCGACGCTGCCATAGCGGTTGATGTCAGGATCGTTGCGCAGATCGTCAGGCATCGAATTCAGCCATTGCGGGATCGCCGGGGGCGGATCGCCCGCAGGCGCGGGGCTGGCGGCAGGAACAAGCGCAGCCGGAGCGGGAGCGGGAGCGGGCGCAACCGCAGCCACAGCAGCAGCGGCAGGCGTGGCGGGCGCGGGCGGGGTGGGAAGCGGGTCACTCATGGTTCGATCCTCTCATTCGCTGTTGCATCAAAAGTAAATCCTCGCTGCCCAGCGCAAGCCGGGCAAAGATGTGCAGGACAATGTGGCGCATGGCGTTGTTGCTGCGCAGTTCGGCATCGGACGCGCCAACATGGCTCGCCCCGAAATTTGCCTGCTTGGCGATGTCCCTCAACACCGCCATGCCGCTCTCGGAAAGATTGCCGTCCTCGTCGCAGAAACAGCGGCGGTAATGGTCCTGAAACCCCAGCGCGCGCGCCACGCGCTCGAATGCGCGCTGGCGCTTGGCCGCAGCATTGTTCGCCCGTGCGGCCAGCGCGCCGATTTCCATGCCAATCGGATCGTTCACCGCAGCATCCCTTGCCCTTGGGTGGCGCTAAGATCCTTGGCCGCGCCCGCGATCACCGGCACCGCCTCCAGCAATTGCTGGGTCTGCGCGGCTTCCTGCTTCTGGCGGTCGAATGCGGCCTTTTCCTCGTCGGTCGCCTGCATCGCCGCAGGCACCCCGGCGATACGGCCAAGTTCCGGCAGAACCTTGCTCGGCGGGTATTCGCGCTTGAAATCTTCCGCCGCTGATTGGTCGAATTGCGCGATCAGGCCGACTTGCTGCGCCAGATTGAGATAGGCAACGCTCTTGCCCGCCTCCTGCATGTGCGACAGCGTGTTGTCGTAGCGGATGTTGAGCTGCCCCTCGGCCTCGAAATAGTCCGCGACTTCGCCGGGCATATCGTCCAGCAGGCCCGCTTCCTCCATCAGCGCCAGTTCGCGCATCGTCATGCGCGACAGCCATTCATCTTCCTGCCGCGCCAGCGGGGCCAGCAGCAGGCCCTTTTCGGCGACTTCTTCCATCACCCGTGCCGCCGAAACGTGGCTCTTGTATTCACGATTGATCTGCAACAGGTCGCGGTAGAACACCCGGTCGATGAAGGCCCGCGCGTCCTGCATCAGCTGCACCGCCTTTGTAGGATCGGAAGCGGTGAATACAGGCTCGAACATGCGCCGCCCGTCCTCCATGCCGCCCCATGTCACGCCGTAGGGCTTGAGTTCCAGCAGCAGGTTGTCGTCGGCATCGCTCTCTGCCAACAGCGGCGGCTTCAAATCCAGTTCCGCGCTGAACGTCATGTCGAGGTCCATTTGCTGCAACTGCCGGATTTTCGGCAGCGCCTGCATGGTCGGTGATGCACCCCATGCCGATCCCGGCATACGCGCAAAGCGGCTCACCGTGCGCGGCAGGGAATTCGCGCCGCCCGTCTTGAACAGGGCTTCATCGGCCACCGAATAGAAACCGACCTGCCACGGCATTCCGGCCGCGTCGATCCGGCTCGGGTCCATCCGCAAATTGGGCTCGATCACATGCAGGAACGTGAACCGTTCGTGCTTGCGCTCGCCGTTCTTTTCGGTCGCCGCCTTGAACACCTGTTCGGCGGCGCGCAGATCATCGCCCCATTCCTTCAACGCCGCCTCGGCGGTCATGGTCATTTGCTGGTGGAAGCGGAACGGATAGCTCTCCGCATCCACTTCGATGTAGCTGTCACCGATGAATTCGGACTGATAGGACAGCCCGGCAAAACGGCCCGTTTGCAGCGAGCGGCGCGGCTTGACGTAGGTGCTTTGCGCGCCGAATGCGAACAGGCTCATGGCCGATTCATGCACCGCGTTGACGAAGCCGCTCATGGGGTCGTTACGCATACGGAACAGCCGGATTTCGACGTTCTCCAGCCATTGCCGCACCTTCACCCTGCGCATCAGGCTTTCGTCGGGGATTTCCAGCTTCTGCCACCGCTGACCGCGCGGCATCACAAACCCCTCGAACGCCGAAACGCCGTCCTCCAGCGCCTGCGCCGCGTAAGGATCGTGCATGACAGCTTCGGGCGTGATCCACTGGCGGAAAGCCGCGGAACTCATGCCCCCGCTGAACAGCACGTTCTGGCGGGGAAAGACAAGTGTGGCGATTTCCGCCCACAGCGTATCGAAATTGCTGCGGTCCTTGACCATGCGCGCATGGTTGGCCTTCACATCGGTCGCGTTCATCACTTGCCTTCCCCCTTCCAGTCAGTCGGTCACGCTTCGGGCGCGGAAAACAGCAGCGTCCGGGTATCGAACATGGCGCGTTGCCCGCCGCCCGCGCTGACGGGCGCAAGCAGCTCGATCACGGATGCACAGCGGCCTTCGGCATCGAACAGGCCCACGCAGGCGATCTGCACGGGCGGCACATCCGCCGGCACGTCGATTGCCTGCCCCAGCACCTTGCCCGAACCGATGAAGCCGAAATCGCTATCGGCGAATTCGAGCGCGGGGAGCGCCGTCAGCGCAAGCCCGTCTTTGCCGCCGAGCATCACGATAGTCGCTTCCCCGAACAGCGCCTTGTCGGAAACCTTGAACTTGACCCGCTTGGCCTCGCGCTTCTTGGGGGGAAGCGTCACCTTCTCGGCCTTCGCCAGCTTTGCGGCCAGATCGTCGCGCTGCGCGGTCATTTCCGCCAGCTGCGCGCGCAATTCTTCGACATCCGCCGAAAGCTCGACCTTGCCTGCCTCGCCCGCTTCGGCCAGGGCGGCATTCTCGGCTTCGGCGCGGCGGTCCATTTCCGCCTTGATCGCGTCGATCACGGTAGAACGGGGCTTTTCTGCCTGCCGCTCGATCACCATCAGCGCCAGCACTTCCTCGTTTGCCATGTCGCCAATCGCCAGCGCGATTTCGTCACGGGTGCCGCCTTGGACAGCCAGCACCGACTTATTCGCATTATCCATGAGATTTCACTCCAGTTGCGCCGGGATCAGCTGCCCAGCGTGTTTTTCATCCCTGCCGGGCGGTTTTCCGTTCCGCGCGGCCCGGTGCGCTGATTGGCCCGCGATCCGCGCCGCGCTGCCAGCGCATCCGCAGCCGCCGAATTGACCCGCTGCTGCACGGTCGGAACAGGCATCGGCGGCGGTGCCGCCTTCGGGCGCTTCTGGCTCAACAGCCCACCGATCACGCCGCCGACAAGTGTTTTGACTACGCTCAAAGCCGCCTCCTACGCACGGTCCCGATGGGCGAAATGCCCGCCGCCAAAGTCGATATTGCCGCGCCGACCGCTGCTTGCCTGCCGCACAGCACCGCGCGGCTCGCTGCCATCAGCCAGCACCCCGCGCTTGGTCATGCCCGCGACAAGGTATTGCAGCCCGTCATGGACATGCGAAAAGTCGTTCTTGTCGGGCTCGTTTTTCCAGCGCCCCATTCCGTTCGATCGCTGGGTGCGCACCAGCACATAGCCGTTGTTGAAGCCCCGCCGCAGCACCGCGCATCGCTTGGGGTCGATCAACAGGCCGGGCTTGCCGCCCGGATTGGTGGTCAGCAGCTTGCGCACCGGTTCGATCCGGTCCGGCAGACGATTGCCCTTCACAGGCGCCGCGCGCATTTTCCATCCGCGTGCCTGCGGCCCGATCCGCTCGCAGAACGCCCGCCAGAAGCGCCGCGTCCAGCTGGCGGTGTAATCATCCCCGTGCAGACCTGCCGGGTCGCTCCACGCCTGCCCGAACTGGCACTTGCCGAAATGCTCAAGCCAGTAATCGGCGCATTCAGCGCCGAACGCCTCGGCGCTGAATTTCTCCAGCACCATGTCCTCGCCCGGCGCAAACACCACGACTTCGGCCAGCACCCGCACCTGCCCGCTCGGCAGGCGTTGCCCGAACACGCAGGCAGGGGTCGAGCCGCCATCCACCGCCAAGCACACCGGAAGATCCCGCAGCGGCTCCAGCGTTGCCGCAGCGATATGCAGCGCATCGTTGAATTCGGGATAGACGGGCTGACCGTTCCGCACCGCGCCGAACTGATTGTCCACAAAGCGCCGGATGTAGTGATCCGGCATCCCGATCATCAGCTGCTCGTAGTAACCCGCTTCGAGGTTTTTCAGGTTCTCGGCATTCGGCTCGCGCCCGCCCGGTTGGCGGTGGAACCCCACCCCGAAACGGTCGCCCAGCGCATCGCGCAAGCTGGCCTGCGCCTTCTCGTCCAGCCCGATATTCTGCTCGACGAACAGATCATAGGTCCAGTTGTCGATGTCAGGCGCGTTGAAGTCGCAAATGACCGTGCGATAGGCGCAGCCGCCATCCTTGGCAGAGGGGTATCGCCCGATACGGCCCACCCCGAAGGTCAGCACAGCGCGGTCCAGCGTGTCGGTTTCGTTCAGCCACAGCCCGGTCAATTCCAAGCCCTTGAGGACATCCTCGGCTTTTTGGTCCCCCATCGCCCGGAACATGACTTCCAGCTCGCATTTGATCGGCTGCGATCCGTCGAGCGTATGCACATCGAAGGTGATCCGGTGAATGCGCTCGTTGCCGTTCCAGTATCCCATGTCTTTCGGGAACCAGGTGAACCAGCTTTTCATCACGTTGGCTTCAAGCTGGGGGTAGGTGTCGCGCACCACGCACCACCGCGCCCGCCGCACCCCGTCGCGCGGGGAAGGGCGCTGCAACAGGCACGAACGGACCATTTTGCGGATGCTCATGGTCGTCTTGGCCGACCCGAACGGCCCCATGATCCCGGTGATGATCCGCTCGTCGTTCACATAGGCTTCCGCCACCGGACCAACCGGAGCCATCAGATCGGCGAAGGAGCGCGTTTCCTCCATCAGCCTTCATCCTCGGCTTCGGTGAATTCGGCATCGACCAACTGGTTATCGACCAGTCGCAATCCCGCCAGATCGGTTGCCTCGATTTCGCCCTTCGTCAGCGCCCGCCCGATGATTTCGGCGGCGCGGCGCGTGTCGGCATCAAGCGCGTCGAACGCGCTTGCCGCGCCGCCCATGCCGGGCATCACGATCACGGCATCCACATTGCTCGTAATCTTCGCCTCGACCGGCTTTTTCGAGTGGACATACTCGGCCACCGACTTCGCCGCCGCCAGCTGGATGTTCAGAACCTTGATTGCGATGTCGCCGCGCTTGGAATCCTTACCCGGATCAGCCGCGCGGACCATTTCGCACAAGTCGAAGAACGGCATGGCATAGAGGCTTGCCATAGCCTCGACCGGATCGCCGAACTTGTGAACGATCAGCTTGGCGAGGTCGGCGCTGCGCTTGTTTTTCGAGCCTTTCGGCCTGCCGCGCCCGCGCGCATCGCCACCCGGTTGCTGCCGCACCAGCTGGAACACATTGGCAGGCAGTTTGCCCGTGTCTGGCTCGCGGAATGCGTCCAGCTGCTCCGGCTGCGCGCCGCCAAGCGGGCCGAGCCGCCCTTGGCTCTCCATTTCATCACGGATCGCGCCTTCAAGGCTGCTGGGCTCGGTTGACATCAGCCCCGCCCCGAATCTAGCCTGCTGAAACACACCCAACCGACCGGATCATGGCGCGCAGCACACCCCCGCACCCCACACAACCCGTTAAGAATCGGCGAAATTTTTTGCCGTGGGCCAGAACAGGCAAGCCCTGAACGGGCTTTTGCGCGGCCTATCCCCCGCACCCCGGACCCCATTTGCCCGATTTCCTTGTTCCGCGCCCGAAATCGGGCTTGCTCCGCTCCGGCAAGGCGGCAAGCCGGGTGCAGGCCGGAATTTTCCAGATCCTGCCTATCGCTGGTGCGACCCGCATAGGGTGCGCGCGAACGGGCCGCAGGGGGGACCGCCCCCCCGGTCGGCTGCGCCGACCGCGCGCCCGCGCGCAGCTGGTGGGGCCTCGATCCGCGCCGCGTCTGATAACGGGCAGACAGGCGACGAGGCACCGCAAGCCCTTGGAATGCCGAGGCAATCGCAGCGCCATGCGACGGCACCCGCGCGACGGCCTCGACCGACGCTAGGCTAAGTGCCTGAAATTGCGTGAAGGGCGCGGCCTCGACGGGATCGAGCCGAGGCCGCGCCGGATCGGCAGCGCAGGCCCCCGCGCCCGCAGCTGCTCGACCGCTCGCCCAGCTGGCACACCCTCCAGCCGTGGCGAATTCTCCAGGTCGACGACCCGCGCACCTGAAAATCACCCGTCGCGGCGAATATCCGCCGCCCAGAATAATCCCCGCCGAGGTCGAAGCCTGAAACATGGCCGGGAGGTTTAACGCGTGGCGCAATATCAGCGCAAGCCCGCGCCCCAAATGTTCCGAATGTTCCGACCCTAGAACGTGGATAGAACGGAGAAAGCCAAGCGAAAGCAAGGGACTAGGCCGAGGCGTTCCAATGTTCCACGCGCGCGCCACGCGAGCCGCGCGCGCTGCGCTCCACGCGGGAGGCTTTTGCCGAGGCCAGAACGGAACACCGGAACGCAGCGCCAACCTATTGAAAAGACACAAGCGCAAGCCCGCACCGCCCGTTATCCACTGGAACAGCCGGAACGCTCGACGGATCGCCACGCGCACCAGCTGGGCCGCTGATATTATGCCCGCAAATCCGGGTCCGGGTTTGGGCCAAGCGATTGAGAGCGCGCGGCAATTCCCCTGAAACTGTGGGCAAGTTGACGCGGCCCGGTTTTAACGTTAGACGTAAAACGTCTCGCAGTTGGGACGAAGCAAAGGAGGCTTCCCGAATGTCACGCAACACCCGCAAACCCGCCCGCCGCCTCACCTATGCGCAGCGCCGCCGCGCCCACCAGGCGCGCCTTGCCGCGTCCTCGATCTGCTGCACGGCGCTCTCGACCGCTGCGCTGTTTGTCGGCGCGCTCGCAGCTGACAGCGGCGCGGTCGCC